>OBYM01000310.1_pt1 | contig 29030 bp, 28 predicted proteins | sample 1538191 | NCBI WGS metagenome assembly OBYM01 (sample SAMEA2580165, study PRJEB22360) | human gut metagenome | biome: human gut; feature: human-associated habitat; material: faeces | place: Denmark | collected 2008/2010 | reverse complement strand
GAGCCAAACAGAGGGGGCCGGGAGACGCCTCCTTGGCCCCCCTGCCAACAGCATGGCCACTACTTCTTGTTTTGGTAACATTTGGATTCCCCCTCTTGAAGATTATGATTTCTCCGTCTTATTTTTTCGAGGACTTGTTTTCTTGGTTTTGGGTTTTGCTTCCGCTTTTATAGCGGCAGGCTCTTTCTCTGCCTTCTTTTCCTTCTCGGCGGCCTTCACAGGCTTCACAACCGTTTTCTTCTTATGAGGTATACGCCTGCGGCACTTGAGATAAAGAACCGACATAGCCGGCAGTGTCAGGCTGATACTGTCTTCAAACCCATGCATAGGTTCGGGAACAGACTTGATGGTATCACCGTTAGTGACGCCGCCGCCACCGAACTCTACATCATCGGAATTAAACAGTTCTGTATAAATACCCGCTGTGGGGACGCCGATACAGTAATTTTCCCTCTGGACCGGAACAAAATTGCACACTGCAATCAAATCGTTACCATCTTTGTCAATACGACGGAACGCAATAACGCTTTGATTATAGTCGTCATTGGAAATCCAGGAGAAACCTTCCCAGGAGAAATCCACCTGCCACAATGCGGGGGTCTCCAGATAGAAATGATTCAAGGCTTTAAAGAACTTCTGTGCCTGCTGGTGTTCGGGATACTGCAGCAGTCCCCACTCCAGCTCTTTTTCCACATTCCATTCATTCGCCTGACAGAATTCAGTACCCATAAACAGCAGTTTTTTGCCGGGGTGGGCCATCATATAGCACATAAAGGCACGCACACCTGCATATTTCATCTGCTCGTCGCCGGGCATCTTATTGAAGAGAGAACACTTGCCATACACTACCTCGTCATGAGAGATAGGCAGGATAAAGTTCTCAGAAAACGCATAAAAGAACGAGAAAGTAATATTGTCATGGTTAAATTTACGGAACAACGGGTCCAGAGACATATAATGAAGCATATCATTCATCCAGCCCATATTCCACTTATAGTTAAATCCAAGGCCACCGCAATACGTTGGCTTAGAGACCATAGGCCATGCAGTAGATTCTTCCGCAATCATCATCACTTCCGGTGCCACTTCAAAAACAGCCTCATTCAGACGCTGCAAAAATGCCACCGCTTCCAGATTTTCGCGGCCGCCATCTTTATTGGGAACCCACTCGCCGTCGTTTCGGCTATAGTCAAGATACAGCATCGATGCTACTGCATCCACTCGGATTCCGTCAATATGGTATTCCTTCACCCAGAACACTGCGCTGGATACCAGGAAACTGATCACTTCATTGCGCCCATAGTCAAAAACCAGAGTACCCCAGTCTTTATGTTCGCCCTTTCTCGGGTCCGCATATTCATAGCAGGCCGTGCCGTCAAACTTCGCAAGTCCTTCGGCGTCTCTCGGAAAATGGGCAGGCACCCAGTCCATGATAATTCCAATCCCTGCCTCATGGCATTTATTCACGAAAGACATAAAGTCTTTCGGTTCGCCATAGCGGGAAGTCGGGGCAAAATACCCCATAACCTGATATCCCCAACTTCCATCAAAGGGATATTCGGTCAGAGGCATCACTTCAATATGGGTATACCCCATTTCCTTTACATAAGGGATCAATTCGTCCGCCAGTTTATCATAGGAGAACACACTGCCATCGCTGTATTTTCTCCAAGAGCCGGCATGGATTTCATAAATATTGACCGGTTGGTCATAATGTGGTTTTTTTGCTTTTTGACGATACCAAGCATCATCCGTCCAATGATAGCCGCTGATATCATAGTATCGGGAACTGTTACCAGGACGGGTTTCAAAATGGGTTGCGTAAGGATCGCTTTTCATCACCTTATCGCCCTGAGCCGTTGTGACACAGAAGCGATAAAGAGCAAAGGGAGCAAGCTCATCGATATAGGCTTCCCAGACGCCGTCGCTGATTTTTTCCATAGGATTCACGGAATCATCCCAGTCATTAAATTCACCGACCACAGACACAGCCTGTGCATTGGGCGCCCAGACACGGCACACCATACAGGTTTTGCCATCCTTTTCGACTTTGTGCATTCCCATATACTCATAGGCCTGGTAATTCGTCCCCTGGTGGAACAAATAGAGGGGTAAATTGCCGTTTTCATTCTTTTGTGGAGATTGCATGGTAATCATCTTCCTCCCATTTCAATTTCCGTTATTATTATCATAACATAAAACTGGAAAATAGCAAGTGTTTTCGTCGATTTTTTATAAGGAAATCATTCGCATTTTTCGGAATTTGTCATATATAAACAACACACGATGATAATTATTGTGCAGGCCGGGAAAGGAGCCGATTTTTATCTCGAATTTTCTGGTTAATTGTCCAAACTTTCCTTCTCATGCAGCATATCACGATGACAAAACAAATGTTGTCGAAATAGGGACTTTTCTCCGTCAAAACAAAACAGAAGGCACTCTGCTAAACATTTCAGCAGAGTGCCTTTCCTTTTAATTCTGTTTATTTTTGAGCATGGAGACAAGACCCGAAAGCTTCGGCGGCTTGCCATACATTAAAACTCCAACGCGATAAATGGCGGCTCCCAAATATCCCAGGGTCACGGCTCCCACTGCCATCAGTACCACGGAAATCATAATTTCCCATCCTGCCACGTTGCCCATTGTAATCCGCACAAACATGGCCATTGGTGAAGTCAGAGGGATATAAGAGCAGGCAATCATCAAGGGCGTATCCACCTCACCGGTATTCAACGCCACGATTACCACAATAAACACCACTACAAACAGCATGGTAGCCGGTGTAATCACATTGCTCAAATCTTCCAGGCGGCTGACCAAAGAAGCCAGCGCCGCAAACATAAATGCATAAATAAAGAATCCCATGATAAAGAACAAAAGCGCATACAGCAGCGTTTCCACCGGTAAATTAAACAGTGTTTTCATCACCGACATGGCACCGGTATAATAAGGCTCATTCACCTGATAAGCCCCATAAGCCGTACCCAAAATCAACACAAATTGCAGCAGTCCGGCACACCCCGCTCCGAACACTTTTCCAAACATCAGGCTGGAAGGTCTGGCAGAGGTAATGAGCAGTTCCATCGCACGGGAGCTCTTTTCGGTGGCCACACTGGAAGCCACCATCTGACCGTAAAAAATAATCGCCATATACAGCAGCATAATGAGCACATACGTAAACAAATAACTGTTAGCCTGATTTTTTCCGGCCTCTGTCTGTTCCAGTGTCTCCTGTACCTGTGCGGAAAGGACCTGCTGCACCTGCTGCTGATCCATGCCGCCCTCTGTCATAGCCTGTGCCCGATAGGTTTGCAGCAGAACCTGTTGTAAAACAGAAGAAAACTGATCATACAGACTAACAGTCCCGGTAAGGCGGGTATACTGCAACAGGGAATCAAACACCAAACCATCGGTATAAGTCTCACGTTCCACATCCTGCATCAGCGCTTCCTCTGTACCGGAATAAGGATGAAAAACGTCTGCCCCTTCTCCCAGCGACTGATTCAGCATCTCTGACAGCTGTTCCGAGGACATTCCCATATCAGCGGAGGCTATGACAGCAATATTCTGCCCCTCCAGACCAGTAGAAGGTTCCTCTTCGGAAGAAGTGAGAAAACGGGGGATGGTCAGTCCCACTGCAATGAGCACCATCAGCAAAATTGTTACAATCTGAAAGGGCTTCTTTTTCAAATAAGTTCCCAGCTCATATTCGAACACAGCCAAAAACTGCTTCATTTGCTCTCGCTCCCTTCTATTTCATCGTCCCCAGTAGTTGCTTCCACAAAAATATCATTCAATGTGGGGGTAACCAGCTGTACACCGTCCATCTTCAGGCCCGAGGAAGCCACTGCTGACAATAGCTCATACTCTCCGCCCTCTCGCAGCAGTTCGACCGCCACACCTTCTTTGACGGCATGAACATGTTTCACCAAACTGGAAAGGGTATCCCGGCAAAAACGGACTGCTTTCTCTGTCTCCTCCGTTTGAATCATCCAGCAGCTGCGGCCCTTTGCCTGGCGCAGTTCCCGGATACTTCCCGAAAGCACGATTTCTCCATGATGCAAAATGGCAATGGCATCGCAGAATTCCTCTACATAATTCATTTGATGGCTGGAAAACAGCACAATCTTGCCGGACTCAATCAGTTCCCGCACCACGTCCTTGAGCAGCATGGCATTCACCGGGTCAAGGCCGGAAAAAGGCTCATCCAGAATCACAAAATCGGGGTCCGATACCAGCGCTGCCGTCAACTGAATTTTCTGCTGGTTGCCCTTGGAAAGGGTGTCCAGCTTTTTGTTGGCATATTCGTCCATACTCAACCGCCGCAGCCATTTTAGGCTGTTTTCTTTAGCATCATGGGCGGTCATGCCCCGAAGTTTTCCCAAATATACCAGCTGTTCCAGAATGTTGACTTTAGGATACAACCCCCGCTCTTCCGGAAGATAGCCGATGTTCACTTTTTCCCTTACCATAGGAGAACCATCCAGCAGTACCCTTCCGCTGTCTGGAGGAAACACATCCATAATAATACGGATGGTGGTGGTCTTACCGGCGCCATTCCTCCCCAGCAGGCCGAAGGCTTTCCCGCTCTCTGTGGAAAAACTCACGTCCTTCAAGACCTGTTTTGCCCCAAAGCTCTTGTGAAGGTTTTCTACTGCAAATTGCATCGAATTCACCCTTTCTTATGGGCTTTCACCCAAGCACCTTTTTCAAAGTTTTATATTTTGCGAAGGCGGTTAATCAAGTTTGCCATTCCATAAGCTACCGCCATGACAACAAACATACAGTACAAAGTCCAATAAATCGTCAGGCTGTAAAATCCAGAAACCGGCAGCGCAAACAGATAAAGTACCATACAGGCATACAGTGCCCCCAATGCGGATTTTTCCCGAATAGAACATCCTCTCTCGTCGGTGTATTTGATATACAGCTTTTCCAACCATTCCGGTTTACGCAATGCCAGCAGGTTGCGGATAATAAAAATGATGCCAACCATTCCCGCGCCAAACAGCATTCCATACCGGCTGGCGGCTAAATGCTCCGCTGCATCTGCGGACACTGGTGGCAAAAGCCCTACTACTCCCGGCTGTTCCAGCAAAAATATCAAAATCGTCAGCCCAATAATCAGCAGGGCCATCAATAATGTCTGGGTCTTCAGGTATTTCCGATATCGTTTTTGATTCATGGCAGTCCTACTCCTCTTCGCTGAAATCAAAGACCTCTTCAATCGTTTTCCCGAAATAGTGGGCAATTTTATAAGCGAGTACCAGGGAGGCCGTATATCTTTCATTCTCTATCGAAATGATAGTTTGCCGGCTAACCCCCACCGCCTTGGCCAGCTCTTCCTGAGTTAGCTTTCTCTCCTTTCGCAGTTGGGCAATACTGGTTTTCACCCGGTCACCCCCTTTGGAATCTTACGAGGAAAGTATAGCTTGCTTTACATTTTCTGTCAAGTATATTTTACATTTATCCATGAAAGATTGTTTAAATTCGAAACGAATCCCCATATCTACTCAAATTCTTTTTTTATGTGATATATTATTAAATGATTTCCTCGTTTAATCATTATTATCTCATTTTATATATGAGAAGTTCGCAAAAGCTATTTACAATGATAGCCAAAGGAGTTGAGACCATGACTATCGGTGAAACCATGCGTACATTGCTGGAAGAACATGAAATCACTCAAAAACAGCTGGCTCTTGCTCTCAACGTTGCCCCATCTACATTGGGCGGATATGTACAGGGGACCAGCGAGCCGGACGTTGCCACCTTAAAGCGAATTGCTGCTTATTTTCAAGTATCCATGGACTATTTGCTGGACTTTCCGCAAAAATCTGATTCGGTTCCAGGAGAAAATGAGCTTCTGCATATCTATCGCGCTCTTTCTGAAAAGGACCGGGAGCTGTTTTTGGAACAGGGAAAGCTGCTGCTGAAATTCAAACAAAAAGGGAAGTAATCCCCCCATCATTTCCCGAAATTTATTACGCTGGTTAAAAAACCCCCTTCCGACTAAGCCGGAAGGGGGTTTTTATATTTATTTTATAAATTAGTCTATTGCTTTGGTAGCAACCTGCATAAGTGCCTTGTTGAGGAATTCTTCCACGGACATAGCACCCAAATCGCCTTCCTTGCGGTGACGCACGGAAACGGTATTGCTCTCGGCTTCCTTTTCGCCAACAATCAGCATATAAGGAATCTTTTGCAGCTGGGCTTCCCGAATCTTATAGCCAATCTTCTCGCTGCGCATATCGCAGGAAGCGCGCAATCCAGCATTTTTCAGAGCCTCCGTAACTTCCTGTGCCTTGTCGTGGAAACGCTCGCTGATAGGCAATACACGAACCTGTTCGGGCATCAGCCACATGGGGAGAGCACCTGCATACTTTTCAATCAGCAGAGCCAGCGTGCGCTCATAGCAGCCAATGGAGGTACGATGGATGATATAGGGATTCTTGCGCTTTCCGTCGGAATCCACATACTCCATACCAAACTTTTCAGCCAGCATCTGGTCAATCTGAATGGTAATCAGTGTATCCTCTTTACCATATACGTTCTTAATCTGAATATCCAGCTTAGGACCATAGAAGGCCGCTTCGCCCACGCCCTCCACATAGGGGATTTCCAGGTGATTCAGAATCCGGCGCATGGTGTCCTGGGCCTCGTTCCACTGCTCTTCAGTACCAATATACTTCTCACGATCATCCGGGTCCCACATGGAGAAGCGGTAGGAAACATCCTCATACAAGCCCAAAGTTTTCAGCATGAAGATGACCAGCTCCAAACAGGATTTAAACTCACTTTCCAACTGATCAGGACGACACATCAGGTGGCCTTCAGAAATGGTGAACTGACGCACACGAATCAGGCCGTGCATTTCACCGGAAGCCTCGTTACGGAACAGGGTGGACGTTTCATTGTACCGCAGGGGCAGGTCACGGTAAGAGCGCTGACGGTTCAGATATGCCTGATACTGGAAGGGGCAGGTCATGGGGCGCAGAGCAAAAACTTCATCGTCTTTCTCCTCGTCGCCCAGCACAAACATGCCGTCCTTATAGTGGTCCCAGTGGCCGCTGAGCTTATACAGGTCGCTCTTTGCCATCAAGGGGGTCTTCGTCAGCAACCAGCCTCTCTTCTGCTCCTCATCTTCTACAAAGCGCTGCAGCAGCTGAATGACTCTTGCGCCGTTGGGCAGCAAAATCGGCAAGCCCTGGCCAATCAAATCACAAGTGGTGAAGTATTCCAGCTGACGGCCCAAAACATTATGGTCGCGCTTCTTGGCTTCTTCCATAGCTTTCAGATGCTCTTCCAGCTGGGAAGCCTTGGGGAAAGAAATACCGTACACACGCTGAAGCATATCGTTCTTTGCATCGCCGCGCCAATAAGCAGCCGTAGCAGCCGTCAGCTTTACTGCCTTCACACAACCGGTGCTCATCAGGTGCGGGCCGGCGCACAGATCGGTAAAATCGCCCTGTCGGTACAGAGAGATGTGCTCACCTTTTCCAGCATGCTCCTGAATCAGCTCCACCTTATACTTCTGGCCGTGCTCTGCCATGAATTTCTCGGCCTCTTCGGGAGAGAGTTCAAAGCGCTCCAGCGGCAGGTTTTCCTTAATAATCTTCTTGATTTCTGCCTCAATTTTCGTCAAGTCATCGGGAGTAAAGGGTTTTACACCGCCGATATCATAGTAGAAACCATTATCCACAGCGGGGCCCACGCCGAAAGTGGCTTCGGGGAACAGACGCTGTACAGCCTGTGCCATAATGTGGGAAGTGGTGTGCCAGTAGGCTTTTTTACCTTCGGGGTCGTCAAAGGTCAGGATCGAAAGCTCACAGTCCTCGTTAATAGGAGTGCGCAGGTCTACCACCTCACCGTTAATCTTACCGGCACAGGCAGCCTTATACAGGCCCATGCCAATACTTTTGGCAATATCCGCAACGGTGATTCCGTTTTCAAACTCCCGGACTTCGCCTTTCAAACTGACTTTCACCATGATTAAATCTCTCCTTTATAAAATAAAAATGGTTTTGGAAATTTCAGAGAAGTTTTTCCGGTGTTCCGCAAACAAAAAACGCCTGCCCCAACTCTGGGGCAGGCGTAAAGCTCTGCGGTTCCACCCGGATTCAGCTTTTGCAAAAACAAAAGCCCTCATACGGCTCATAACGGCGCCACCCGGCCATCCTTTGGCGGTTTCCCGTGTTCGGCGGCTGCTCAGAGGCGGTGTCTCGTCTCCCTCCTGCTACAGGCGCTTTCAGCCGGTGACGCCCGCTCTCTTTTACAGGAATCCGGGAGAAGAGCTTCCTCTTCTCTGCATTTCACTTTGTTGGCTTAATGGTATCACTGTTTTTCCCCTTTGTCAAGCATACAAAAAGAGGTTTCAAGATTTTTTCTTTTTTCCATTACCCGCAGCATACTTCAGCATTTCCTGACGCTTGGCCTGGGTATCCACCGCATCCTCTTGGGTATTGCGAAAACGGCTGCGTGCCGCGCCGACAATGGCACAGGCAGGCCGAAAAACACAGAATGCTGGATTGCCACAGGCAGCCGTAAAGACTGACAATAGCCAGTATATCAGCCGAATAATGGTTCCCTGTGTGGAAGCCCAGTCCAGATGCTCATTATAATGCAAATCGATATAATAAGCCAGTTCTCCGCTGCCCTGCATGTCCAGCAGCACAATTCCGTTGGGATTTTCCATCATATAAACTTCTGCAAAAATGCCGAAGCCCACCAGACAAATGCCTACCACTGCAATAATCACATATGCAATCCAGCGCTTACGTTGACACAAATGCACCAGCCTGGTCAAACCGGCAGCACAAAGAGCAATCCCCACAATCAGCAGAAACAGCCTCAAAGCAATCATCCAACCAGTATTCCAGAACAGGTATTCTGACTGTATCGCATCTGCACCGGTAATACTGGAAAACTGCCCGCTCTCCAACAAGCCTGAAGGCTGACGCAATTCACGTCCATACAGATTGTTATACAAAGACCATTCATTTGCCGCTGTAAACAGCAAACAAAGGCCGCCAATGAGTGCCATGAGAAAATCAATAGCAGCACTTTTTTCCTTTTTGAAGGAAACCGTTTGTTTCAAAAAAGACACACTCCTCTCTGCCAAATCTGTCAGTTATGTTTTTCTTTTATTATAACATAACTTAAGGGAGTTGTGTAAAGAAATCCCGTTTTTCATAAAAACTTTCTTTGAAGAGGTCCAACCTCATAACAGAAAGTAAATTGCAAATGAAGAATATACAAAAAGCCGCCTCCTGAGAGACGGCTTTTGTTTTTTCAGAAATTACTTAGAGAGATTTTTTCAGGCGATTTTTACGGTACAGCGCCACTATGCAACCTCCCAGAGAGAGAACCAAAACCGCTACAACAGGAAGATATCCAGTCGTGTCGCCGGTCTGTGGGAGACTTCCCTGATGATCGTCGGACACAGTGCCTTCGGGGTTGCTGCTGTCAGAAACGCTGGTATCAGGAGTACTGGTATTCGGGGCGCTGCTGTCGGGAACACTACTATCAGGAGTGCTGGTATCGGAAGTACCGCTGTCAGGGGTTTCAGACTCGTCGTCAAAACTGATGCTCACACCGTTCTTGGTATACGTAATCTTTCCTTCAAAATCTGCGGGAGCATTACATTCAATTTCATCAAATTTGGAAACCACATCAGCGCATGTAATAATATCCAAATTCTTTTCGGGCTGATAGTTTTCCAGATTCAGAACCAGCTTTCCGCCAAAGGAAGCGTCACCTGCAATGTGCAGCACATCGTCCGCGCTGGAAATGGTCATTTCGAGAGTAGCATCATCACCCTGGGTATAGTCGCCGCCAATGGTCATTGCATCATCGGTATTCTCTACAATGGTGCTATTGTTAATCACATCACCGGTGCCAAAAGCAGTACCATAGTCAGCGCGGATAGTACCGCCTTCCACAGTCGTGCCGCCTGCGTAGGTATTGTTGCCGGAGAGGACCAGCATACCGGTTCCCTGCTTTACCAGAGCGCCGTCGCCGGAAATATCGTTCTTCCAGTTATCAGCTGCGTTCAGGCCGCCTTTGGATGCATCCATGTTTACCGTTACATCGGTCACAAACGCACCATATCCGTTGGAAGCCTCAAACAAATTCAGTCTGCCCCAACCCTCTGCATCATCCAGAACGGAATATCCGGAGGACACACCCGTGGTATACAGGACATATCGAATCTCGTCAGCGTTCAGATAGGGGTATCTGCTCTCCAAAAGGACTTCCGCACCTTTGGGAACTACCATAGGTTTCGTGGTATCGGAGTTGTCCTTCTTCAGGTTATAAGTCATCCGATACAGATAGGTGGCCTTATCCTGCTGATAGCTTTCATAATCGGACTTTTCTTCCACCGTGCTGTCGTTCCCAACCAGAAGTCTGCCAGCGGCAAGTCCTTGTATCTTGGCGTCCGCTTTATCAGGATCATACAAATTAGAGGCAGCAATAGCAGTAGCGGTCATTCTGCCGCCAATTACATCCAGACAAGAATGCATACCTGCCACAACTCTATCGTAGCCCAGTTCGCTGGCGCGAAGCATCAATTCAGGATACTGCTCCGGTACAGAATAAGCCATAGCAATAGCAGCCAAATATGCGGCATTGGTATGGCCGCTGGGATATCCGCCGTCATTGCTGGGATCGGAATTTTCCATAGGCTTTAGGCAGTCGAGAATTGTCACTTCCGGAAGTGTTGTGTCAAACCGGGACCAGCGATAGGGACGCATGTACTTATAGTATTTCTTAGCTGGAGAGGTACTGGCTGCACCGCCGCGCAGGGTAGACACCAGATTTACGATTCCTCCATACACGCCATTGGGATCTGCCCACTGTGCATCATTGTGAACATCCATATATTTATTGGTGGAAGCGTCTTCGGGGACAGTGAGGCTCCATACATCTGTGTTATCCCCAAAATCAGCTTCGGTCTTTCCAGCGGCCTTAGCAGCGTTGTAATCCGATTCCCGCATAACGTAGCTCTGGGCGTTTACACCTTTGATAAATTCATCCGCATACTCTCCCAAGCCGGAAATCATACTGTAATTTTTTTCCCGAACATCATCATAGAAAGCCTTTACCTGCTGGGCTTCAGAAGCATTGTTCCGAATATTGGCGGTTTCCGTGATATTCTGAACGTGCATATCTCTATCCAAAATGGTACCGTTATTCCACTCAGTACCAGGGGTAAAATAGTTCAGCATCTGGGATAAGACTCCGTTAGCAGGGTTTTCCAGCGTATCCTTTACCCCTTCAATATCGTTTTTCTTATAAGTATCTACATAATAACCGTAATCTGCTGCATGCGGTGCAATAGGATCTTCCTGTGCATATACAGGGAGCTGTGACCCTATACTGAGAGCCATCGTACCGGCCATGGCCGCACAAAGCACTTTTTTGCCCCAACGGGCTCGATTTTTCTGCATCTTCATCTTTCCTTCCTACAGAATCAATGGGGATATCTCCTATGATATCGGTTTCATCATAAAGTTTATGAAATCCTATGGCTTATTGTATCAGGCATTTATCAAGTCATCATGCACGATATCGTAAAAATAAAGTAAATTCTACATAGTGAAATGAAAAATTACAGAAAAAGTACACTTTGTGACCTTTAAAAACCGGTAAAAAACAGAAAAAGGGCCGGGGAAACTCCCGGCCCTCTGGGTATTTTATTTTGCGTATTCGATTGCGCGGCTTTCGCGGATAAGGTTGACCTTGATTTGACCCGGATATTCCAAGTCACTCTCAATCTTCTTGCAGATATCCCGAGCCAGCAGCACCATTTTGTCGTCGCTGATAACTTCGGGCTTGACAATGACGCGCACTTCACGGCCTGCCTGAATGGCATAGCAGCGGTCCACACCCTCGAAGGAGGAAGCCACTTCTTCCAGCTTCTCCAGACGCTTGATGTAGTTTTCCAGATTTTCACGCCGGGCGCCAGGACGGGCTGCGGAAATCGCATCGGCTGCCTGTACAATACAGGCAATTACCGTCTTAGGCTCCACATCGCCATGATGGGCATGAATGGCGTGAATAACGGCTTCACTCTCTTTATACTTCCGCGCTGCATCAACGCCGATATCCACATGAGAGCCCTCGATTTCATGATCCAAAGCCTTGCCGATATCATGCAGCAAGCCGGCACGACGGGCCAAAGTCGGATCCAAACCCAACTCGGAGGCCATTAGGCCGGACAAATAAGCAACTTCCAAAGAGTGGTTCAAAACATTCTGGCCATAACTGGTACGGTAACGCAGCCGTCCCAGCAGCTTGACCAATTCGGGATGAATCCCGTTAACACCTGCTTCAATGACTGCTCGTTCGCCTTCCTGCTTGATGGTCTGCTCCACCTCACGGCGAGCTTTTTCCACCATTTCCTCAATGCGGGCAGGATGAATTCGTCCATCAGAAATCAGGCGTTCCAATGCAATTCGGGCCACCTCACGGCGAACCGGCTCAAAGCAGGAAAGGGTAATCGCTTCGGGTGTATCATCAATAATCAAATCCACACCGGTCATAGTTTCAATGGCTCGGATATTCCGGCCTTCCCGTCCGATAATCCGGCCCTTCATCTCGTCGTTAGGCAGCGGAACCACAGAAATAGCTGCCTCAGCCACATGGTCAGCAGCACAGCGCTGGATAGCAAGAGCAATGATCTCTCTGGCGCTTTTTTCCGATTCTTCGCGGGTCTGCTGCTCAATCTCCATGACTTTGACAGCCTTTTCGTGAATCAGTTCATTTTCCAAATTCTTCAGCAAATAATCTTTTGCCTGCTCCATCGTAAAGCCGGAAATTCTCTCCAAAACCTCAAACTGGCTTTTTTTCACGGCTTCCGCTTCCTGCAGACGTTCTTCTGCTTTTTTGTGTTTCTTGGCAACTGCTTCTTCTTTAGCTTCCAGGCTTTCCAGTTTTCTATCCAGTGTTTCTTCTTTTTGCTGAATCCGGCGCTCCTGCCGCTGAATTTCCTTCCGGCGGTCATTGAGCTCTTTTTCGGATTCATTGCGCAGACGGTGAATTTCGTCTTTGCCTTCCAAAATTGTCTCTTTTTTCTTAGCTTCCGATGTTTTTATCGCATCACTAACGATCCTTTTGGCTTCCTGTTCCGCAGAACCAATGGCTGCTTCTGCCTGTTTTTTCCGATGAGCAACACCGGCCAGAAAGGCCACAACGCCTACTACCGCTGCGGCGAGGACCGCGATGAGAATACACACCCATACAGGTACGTTCATATCCGGTACCATGCCTCCTTTTAAAATAATAATCAAATCAATAAAATCATTCGCTTACGTAAACGGGTGCGTCACGCCCGACAATGAAAGCTTCATGCATTTCATTACTAATTGTATTACTTTTACTACCCTCGTGTCAAGAAAATTGTTCACAATTTCAATACAAGGGTTTTACAAACTCTCATAATATTGTTGCACAATTCGCTTGAGAGTTGTCCACACATTCATTGTTTTTCGTGATAATACCATAAACCAATGGATGTTTTTCAGGCGATTTTCCTGTGATTGTCAGCGATTTTACCAATCTCTCCGCATCTTCTGTCAGAGATTGATGATCATCACTATACACAATGGCCAAAGTTTCCCCTTTTTCCACCCAATCTCCTGTTTTTTTCAGGAAACGAATACCGGCTCCGGGGCTAAGTTTGCTTTCCTCCGTTTCTCTTCCAGCGCCTAAAAGGACAGAACTTCTTCCTATGCCCTGGGTATTCATAGCCGCAATCCATCCATTGGCAGGGGAGAGTACGTTTTGAGAATATTTTGCCTTTGGCAGCCTTTCGGGATGTTCCAATATTTCCGGGTCTCCTCCCTGTGCCTTTACCATCTGACGGAATTTTTCCGCCGCGCAGCCATTGGCCAGTTTTTCCTCCGCGAGCCTGCGGGCAGAAGGCAAGTCCGGCGCTTTTTCTCCCAACCATGCCATCATAGCAGCCAGTTCTACCGACAGTTTTGTTAAGTCTTCCGGTCCCTGCCCCAGCAGTACTTGGCAGGCTTCTTCCACTTCCAGTGCATTTCCTACTGTCATTCCCAACGGGGAATCCATGTCTGTAATCAAAGCGGCTGTTCTTCTCCCTGCATGGCTCCCAATTGAGACCATGGCTCTGGCAAGCTTTTTCGCATCTTCCACGGTTTTCATAAAAGCACCGCTGCCCACCTTTACGTCCAGGACGATACAGTCGCTTCCTCCCGCCAATTTTTTACTCATAATACTGGAGGCAATCAGCGGAATACTCTCCACGGTAGCTGTCACATCCCGCAAAGCATAAAGTTTTTTGTCAGCCGGCGCCAAGTTTCCGCTCTGGCTGACAATACACACCCCTATTTCTCCTGCGATTTGGGCAAAGCGTTCCGGTGAAAGCTGCGTTGTAAATCCGGGAATCGACTCCAATTTATCAATGGTTCCGCCGGTATGACCCAATCCCCGACCGCTCATTTTGGCAACGGTTACGCCGCAAGCAGCTGCGAGAGGGGCTGTAATCAAGGTTGTCTTATCCCCCACGCCTCCGGTACTGTGTTTATCGGCTTTTCTTCCAGGAATTGCAGACAGGTCCGCCATTTCGCCGGAATGTGCCATTGCCAAAGTAAGTTCCGCTGTTTCCCGGTCATCCATCCCCTGAATACAAATGGCCATCAGCAGAGCAGCGGTCTGATAATCGGGAATTTCCCCATTCGTACAGCCCCGGACAAAAAACTCGATTTCCTCCCGGGTAAGTGCTTTCCCCAGACGTTTCTGGTTGAGAATATCGTACATGTGCATCCGGCATCCCTCACTCCCGCAGATTTCCCGGGCCAAATCCCTGGGGCAGCAATTCCTCCAACGTATATTCGCCATATTCATTTTGGTTGATAGGAAGCAATATCCAAAACTCATCGGGCTTACAGAATTCCATCATCACCTGACGGCACACGCCACAAGGCGGACATTCCTGTTTTGGCGATTCATTCTGTTTTCCTCCGGCAATCGCAATGGCCGTAAACTCCCGCTCTCCTTCACTGATTGCCTTGACAAATGCCGTTCTTTCCGCACAAATCGACGGAGAGTATGCAGCAGACTCAATATTACATCCTGTATATATTTTGTCGTTTTTTGTCAGCAATGCCGCTCCCACCGCAAATTGAGAATAGGGACAATAAGCCATTTTTCTGGCTTCCAGGGCTTTCTCACAAAGGGCGCTCCTCCAGTCGGTTTTCATAACGGCCTCCTATTATTCAGCAATTTCCAATGCAATTTCCATCATCTGCGTAAAGGTAGTCTGCCGCTCCTTAGCAGAAAGCGCTTCTCCGGTAAGGGGCAAATCGGAAATGGTAAACAGTGCCAGCGCCTTTTTCCCAGCACGGGCAGCATTCATATACAAACCGGCAGACTCCATCTCCACTGCCAAAACGCCCATTTTTTTCCAGTCTTTTAAACTGTCTCCATAATCGCCATAAAACAGGTCAGAACTGACAACACTTCCCACATGGTGAGAAACTCCCAGCTTTCGGGCAGCCTGTACCCCTTTTTCCAACAGAGAAAAGTCTGCTGTCGGTGCAAAAGTACCCGGCAGCCGGAACTGGGAGCCATAATTGGAATCGGTACAGGAACTCATGGCAAAGACTACATCCCGAAGCTTAACCCCTTGGGCAATTCCTCCGGCTGAACCAATGCGGATAATGTTGTCCACATCATAAAAATGGTATAGCTCATAACTATAAATCCCCATAGAAGGAATCCCCATGCCGCTGCCCATTACAGAAATCCTTTTTCCCTGATACGTACCGGTATATCCCAGCATATTCCGAACGGTGTTAAAGCATACCGCATCTGTCAAATAAGTTTCGGCAATATATTGGGCACGCAGCGGGTCACCGGGCATCAATACTGTTTTGGCAATATCGCCAGGATTGGCGCTGTTGTGGGGTGTACTCATCAAAAACGACCTCCTTTTTATTCATAGCAGAGAAGAACCTCCCTGTTATCAAAAAAAATCTATGCAAATTTATTATACAAATTTATTTTGTAAGCGTCAATGCACAAAAAGTCGTTTGTCCGTTTTCCCCTGTTATAGAGCCCAATGATTCTATCTCTACAAAAAAAGAGCTGGCCCGAAGGCCAGCTCTCATTAGAAATCCTTTTTATGTTGGCAGCCAGAACAGCCCGAGCATCCGCCGCAGCAGGACTTTCCTTCCTTTTTCCGACGACGCATCCATAGAACCGCCACAACTGCCCACAACACAATGATCCCCAGTATCAGCCATTCCATTAGACAAACAGCCCTCCAATCTGATATACCAGGAACGTAACACACCATGCCAGCACCAGCTGGAACAAAGCGGCCATCCCTGTCCACTTCCAGCTACCGGACTCACGGTGAATAGTAGCCAGTGTAGCCACACAGGGAATATACAGCAAGCTGAAGGTCATCAAAGCATATGCATTCAAGGCGCCAAAACCGATGCCGCCTAACAGTGCCGCCAGATTAGCCATTCCTGTGGTGGTGGTAATATTGCTAACCCCAAACAATACGGAACAGCTGGATACCACCACTTCTTTAGCGGAGATACCGGCAATCAGCGCCACCACAATCTGCCAGTAGCCCAAACCGATGGGCTGGAACACCGGCACAATCCATTTACCGAGCATGGAGCCAAAGCTATCTGCAATATCCGTCACATAGCCGGTGGGACCGAAATTCAAAATACACCACATGATAATGGACGCGATAAAAATAGTGGTACCGGCCTTGGTGAGATAATCCTTCACCTTTTCCCACACATAAATAAATACTGTCCGTCCGCTGGGCGCCTTATATTCAGGCAGTTCAATCAGCAGCGTATAGGCGGAGTTTTTCTTATCAATCAAATGAATGACAAATGCCACCAGAATGGCTACCAGCAACCCCAATACATACATGGAGTAAGCCACAATCATGGCATTCTCCGGGAAGAACATTTCTGAGAACAGTACATAAATGGGCAAACGGGCACTACACGACATAAACGGTGTTACCAGCATGGTTTTCATCCGGTCACGCTTGTCCTCCAGCGCGCGGGAAGCCATAATAGCCGGAACCGAACAGCCAAAGCCCAAAATCATAGGGATAAACGCCCTGCCGGAAAGTCCCAGCCGGCTCATAATGCCGTCCATGACATAGGCTGCACGGGACATATAGCCACTGTCTTCCAAAAAAGCAAGCGCCAAAAACAGAATGATAATGTTGGGCAGGAAGGTCAAAATTCCTCCTACACCGGATACGATACCATCCACCACCAACGAAATCAACATTTCATTGACCGAGGCCGCTTCCATCCCATTGCGCAGGGATTCCGACACCCATTCCAGCAGCAAGCTCATATAACCTTTCAGCCAGTCTCCCACTGTAAAGGTCAGCAGGAACACCAGCGCCATGATTCCGAGGAAAATGGGAAATCCCCACCACCGATGCGTCAGCAAATGGTCTATCCGATCCGTGCGGGCGGCCTTGGTATCCCGGTTTACCAGCGTTTCTTCAATAATTTCCTCGATAAAATCATATTTCTCATTGATGATTTCCTGTCCGCAGGAATCTGCCACTCCCTTGGGCAAGTCAACCGGGTATTTTTCCAGAATGACCGGGTCCCCTTCCAGAATCTTCATGGCATGCCAGCGGTGATTATTCATATTTGGATACTTATCTTTCAGCTGTGCCCTTACAATGTCGATTTTATCTTCAATCTCGTCACTGTACACCATGGCAAACTCGTCATGATGGTCGTGAAGGTGTCTGGATTTCCGGCTGTGATGATGAATCAAAGGGGTACGTTCCTGTTTATTACTATGATGGAGCACGGCATGCATCAATACGTCCAGTCCCCGACGTTTCCGGGCACTAACGGCAATGACAGGAATTCCCAGCATTTCCGGCAGACGGTGCATATCGATTTCCATTCCGCGCTTTTGCACAATGTCCATCATATTCAGCGCCAGTACTACCGGCTTTCCCAATTCAATCAGCTGTAAGGTAAGATACAGGTTTCTCTCCAGTGCCGAAGCGTCGGCCACGTCCACAATCACATCCACATCATCACTGAGGATATATTCTCGGGAAACCTTCTCTTCCATCGTATAGGAAGTCAGGCTGTAAATGCCCGGCAAATCCACCAGCTGAATCCGCGTCCCCTGAAAAATCATGGAGCCTTCCACTTTTTCCACTGTAACGCCGGGCCAGTTGGCGACCTTTAGATTTGCACCGGTATACGCATTAAACAATGTGGTTTTGCCACAATTGGGATTACCGATAAATCCCACACGAATGGTTTTCATTTCCCCAGGCGTTTCAGTCTTACGCGCTATTTTCTCGTTTTTCATTTGGCGGTTTCCTCCTCAATATGAATTTTTTCCGCCATGCTCTTACCAAGGGCAAACCGTGAACCGCGGAATTTGGCGATGACTGCGCCATGAGGCTTTTTGTTCATAATTTCAATATGCCCGCCAGGCGTGAGGCCTAAGGCTTCCAAACGGCGTTCCATCTGCATCGCCAGACGGATGTCCAATACCCGATAGGTTTTTCCCGGTATTCCTTCGCACAATTTCATGAACAGGTCTTTCCTTTCCCTCTCCTGTAATTGATTTAGCGTTTACTTGTTAGCCTAACCTAACTTACGTGGGGTATTTTATCACATTTCCGTATAAATTGCAATGGGATTCCCCCTTGTTTTCTTTCTTCCCCATATACTTTTTGCTTTTTTCAGGAAAAGGTGCTATACTGATGCATATGAATCATAGTTTTCGCTACCGGAAAGGATGGGCACTGTTATGAAAATCCTTGCTTCTGATTTTGACGGAACTTTCCATATGGGAGAAGATTTCATTCCACAAAACATTACAGCTGTAAAGCGCTGGCAAAAAGCCGGAAACCAGTTTGGAATTGTGACAGGACGGCCGTACCACATGATTCTTCCCGAACTAAAGAAGTATCATATTCCTGTGGATTTTCTGGTTTGTGTCAACGGTGCCGCTATCCACGAGCCGGAAGGAAAACTTCTTTGGGCGGCCTCCTTGCCTGATGAAGTTTCCCGCGAAATTCTCTCCTTTCCCGAGCTGGATGATATGCCTCTCTATCTGGCAGCAACCCGGGAAGGCATTGCTATTCATATTCATCAGTCCGGAGACCCCTTTTGGGATAAAGCTTGGCCGTACGTCTGCAATCTCGGTCGGTTGGAGCCGGAAGAAATGCGGAGCCTGACCGGTGTCATTCAAATTAGCACGGTTTCCCCTGATTCTCCCGAAGCTCACCGGTTTGCTGCTATGATGAGTAAGCGGTATCCCGGCATCACAGCCTCTCATGTAAATCGAAACTATGTGGACACGACGGCCTTCCAAGCTAACAAAGGGCAGGGAATCCGGATGCTTGCAGAGAAAAAAGGCTGGAATCCAGACGAAATCTATACCATTGGCGATGGCAATAATGATTTGCCCATGCTCACTGCCTTTCATGGAGCCGCTCCGGTTTCTGCAGAAAAAGAAGTACTGGCAGCAGTGTCTAAAACAGTCACCAGCGTAGCGGATTATATTGAACAGTTACTGGCATAACCAGCATATAAAATCATAAAAAGCGCAGAACGGGAGAATTTTCCGCTCTGCGCTTTTTTACTTGTGATTGCCGTTTACTTTACCTTGTGACGCTTTTTAATAACTTCCATCCATACAAAGCATGCCAAAAATCCTGCCACAAACACGCTCACTGTGGCATATATGGAAGCGGTACTTTCTCCCCCAATCAAAGCGACAGCCGCACTGAGGACACAAACGGCAGCCAAAACCAAGATAGGACGCCCTACTGCTTTTCCAAAAACCCCTTTGTCCACATGTTTTCCCACCTGAAACAAAAGGTGTGGTTTTCCTTTATAAACCAGCAGCCCCACACCTAAAAATACCAGTGCGGCCACTGCCATAATAATTGCGTACACCTGCATATTTATCATCCTTCCCAAATCATTCGTTGTATCGACGAAAACATTATAGCAAATTGCCATCGAAAAGGCAAGTAAAAAGGACGTGCTACAGCATAAAAAAACTGTACCACGCCCTTCTTCTATTCAAACGGGAAATAATATCAGAGACTTAATACTGACGGCCCCAATATACCATATGCTTGGCAGGCTTGCCGCAGCACACACATACATCATCCAGATGCTCCTCCTCAAAGGGGATGCAGCGGGACTTGACGCCGTTTGTCTCTTCCTTGAGCTTGTCTTCACAGGCACTGTCACCGCACCACATTGCCTTGATAAATCCAGGCTTATTGGCAGCGATATCCAAGAATTCCTCGTGAGTATGAGCCACAAAGGTCTTATCGTGGAGGTTCTGCAAAGCACGCTCGTACATGCCGTCGTGGACTGCCTGCAACAGCTCGGGGATCTTGGTCTCCAACTCATCAAGAGAAACAAAGCTCTTCTCGCGGTTGTCGCGGCGGACCAGTACACACTGATTTTTCTCCAAATCTTTCGGGCCAATCTCCAAACGCAGCGGCACACCCTGCATCTCATACTGGCTGAACTTCCAGCCGGGAGACTGCTCGCTGTCATCCAGCTTAATGCGGAACTTCTCGCCCAGACGGTCGGCCAATTCACGGCTCTTTTCCAACACGCCGGGCTTATGCTGTGCGATAGGCACAATCACTACCTGAATCGGTGCAATGCGAGGCGGCAGTACCAGGCCGTTGTCGTCGCCGTGGACCATGATGATGGCGCCGATCATACGGGTAGAAACGCCCCAACTGGTCTGATGGGGAGTCTGGAGGGTATTGTCACGTCCGGTGAAAGCAATACCAAAGCTCGTGGCGAATTCGTCGCCGAAGTAGTGGCTGGTGCCGCCCTGCAGAGCCACACCGTTGTGCATCATGGGCTCGATGGTATAGGTAGCCTTTGCGCCGGCGAACTTTTCTTTTTCCGTCTTTTTGCCGGTTACAGCCGGAATTGCCAGCGTCTCGCGGTAGAAAGCTTCATACAGCTTCAGCATCCGCATGGTTTCTTCCTCAGCCTCTTCGGCAGTTTCATGCATGGTATGGCCTTCCTGCCACAGGAACTCGGAGGAACGCAGGAAAGGACGGGTAGTCTTTTCCCAACGAACCACACTGCACCACTGGTTGTAGAGCTTAGGCAAGTCGCGCCAGGACTTGATGACCTTCTGATAATGCTCACAGAACAGCACCTCACTGGTGGGGCGCACGCACAGACGCTCTGCAAGCTCTTCCTGGCCACCCTGGGTAACCCAGGCCACTTCGGGAGCAAACCCTGCTACGTGGTCCTTTTCCCGCTGAAGCAGGCTCTCAGGAATAAAAATCGGCATGTACACATTCTGTACGCCAACTTTTTTAAACCGGGCGTCCAAGTCCTTCTGGATGTTTTCCCAAATTGCGTAGCCGTAAGGCTCAATGACCATGCAGCCCTTGACGCTGGAATAATCCATCAATTCCGCTTTTTTCACAATATCCGTATACCATTTGGAGAAGTCCTCGTCCATGGACGTGATAGCTTCCACCATTTTCTTTTGCTGTGCCAAAGCAATCGCTCCTTATTTCTGAAATATCATCCGAGGGCTTCCTTACGGAATCAGTCCTCTTTTTTGTTTCCTGTAAACCGGTTCAGGCAATAAATCAGAATGAAAATCAGCACCATTACAATAAAGATGCCCAACATTCCTTTGCCCATCAGTTCCAACGCGCTCATAATGTCCTCCGTCTGGACCGGACCCAAAGCGCTGTCAAATGCTTTTGCCAATGTATTCAAAATCATCCATTTCATCTTACATCAACCCCCAAATTCTTGCCAAAGACAGGATGATGCCGCCTGCAACCACAGAGCCAATCTGTCCGGCTACATTAGCGCCTACAGCATGCATAAGCAGATGGTTTTGATTGTCTTCTTTCAGCGCCATTTTCTGAATCACTCTGGCGCTCATGGGGAAAGCAGAGATGCCTGCGCCGCCAACCATAGGATTGATTTTCTTTCCCTTAGGCAGGAACAGGTTCAAAATTTTGGCAAATACCACGCCGCCGATGGTGTCGAAAATAAAGGCTACCAAGCCCAGTGCCATAATCAACAAAGTGCCCCAATTGAGGAACTTGTCCGCCTGCATCTGGAAGGCGATGGTAATACCTAAGAAAATTGTAATCAGGTTTGCCAGCGGTCCCTGTGCCGTTTGAGACAGGGTTTCCAGCTTGCCACATTCACGAATCAGGTTACCGAACATGAGGAAGCCCACCAATGCAACAGAATCGGGAGCAATCAGGCCGGCAATCAGCGTTACCACAATGGGGAACAAAATCTTGGTAGTACGGGAAACAGACTGGGGATTATAAGGCATCCGAATCTGACGTTCCTTTTGAGTGGTAACCAGGCGAATAGCCATAGGCTGGATAATGGGAACCAGTGCCATGTAGGAATAGGCAGCCACTGCAATGGCACCCATATAATTGCTCTGCAGCTGCTGCGAAACGAGAATGGAGGTCGGACCGTCTGCCGCACCGATGACACCGGCACTCATGGCATCCTTCAATGGGAATCCCAGCATGACAGCCAGCAAAACCGTAAAGAAAATACCAAATTGTGCAGCGCCGCCAAACAGCAGCATTTTGGGGTTAGAAAGCAGCGGGCCAAAATCAATCATGGCGCCGATTCCCACAAACAGCAGCAGTGGAAATGCCTCAGAAGCTTCAATACCATGCTCGAACAGCCACTGAACAATACCGTTATCCCCAAGCACACCGGGAAGAGGCAGGTTGACCAAAATGGCGCCAAAACCCATGGGAAGCAGCAAAGCTGGTTCAAAATCCTTTTTAATAGCCAGCCAGATAAGCAGTCCACCGATGAGCCACATAATCAGCATATTCCAATGCTGAGCCATGTAGACGACGCCGTCGGTCAGGAATGAAAAATCACTCAACAGGTTTAACTCTCCTTTATTGATAAAATTAGCGGGTAAAACCGCCTGAATCCCTCTTATTATACTGTTTTAAAAAGCGGATTTCAACCAGAAAAATCCATCCTTCCACAAATCTTTTCTTTCACAATCTCCCTAAAACGCAAAAATCCGCTGGGCTCCCCCAGAGGGGAGCCACAGCGGACTGAACGTCCCAAACAGGCAGAAATCAAACGTGATCCTCGATGTACTTAACCAGCTCACCGACGGTTTTGATATTCTCGATCTCAGTGTCGGGCACTTCGATTTCGAACTCATCCTCGATGGACATCAGAAGGTCTACCACATCCAGAGAATCTGCACCCAAATCCTCAGTAATGGTGGTGTCGTTGGTGATGGTGTCTTCCTCTACGTCGAACTGCTCGCTGAGGATCGCCTTTACCTTCTCAAATACCATAATCCGTTGCCTCCTTTGTCTTATTGTGGAATAGTCTGCGGCTATCGCCGCACAGCAATGGGTTGCTATGGACAAATCACGACCGGGTGTGCTACAATTCAGGCAGGTTTTTTATCACCAGAAATTTTGCAGCGGGTGAGATTTGTTCTTTCCATACCAAAATATTATTAGCAAAAACTGTCTTTGTCAATATCAATTTGAAAAATATTGTGTTTTTTTCCTGTAATTATTATATAAGGAGTGCGATTTTGTACTATGTGCACAAAAAATTCTTACGGTTTTGCGATAATTGGACATCCTATTGGCCACACCATGTCTCCTTTTATTCATAAAAGGCTATTTTGTCTCTCTGGAAAGGACAGCCAGCCTTATGAAGTCATGGATATTGCCCCTGAAAAATTGAAAGAAAACATGGAGTCTTTACGCTGCCTTCGTGGATTCAATGTAACCATTCCCCACAAACAGGCTATTATTCCTTTGTTGGATGAATGCAGCCCGCAAGCACGCGCCTTTGGCTCAGTAAATACAGTATCCATAGAAAACGGAAAAGCTATCGGGTATACAACCGATGGAATTGGCTGTCTGAAAGCGTTACAGGCATCTGGTGTCCAGCCTGACGGTGCTTGCCTGCTACTGGGAAGCGGAGGAGCTGCTCGTGCTGTTGCTTTTGCATTAACTGAGGCCTGTGGAGAACCTCAAATTACCTTTGCTGTTCGGGAACACAGCTTTGCAAACGCCAAAGACTTGTGTAATTCTCTCTCCGAATATGCTTTACAGTTAGGGAAACACGGTCATTTTCGCGTAGTTTCTTATACCCAGCTGGAAAATGACGCTCAAAGTCCATCTGCTTCTCACTTCCATCTTCTCTTAAATTGTACAAGTGTAGGAATGTATCCCGCCATTACAGACTGCCCGGTTTCTGCTCAGGTAGTTTCCCATTGCGAAGCCGTATTTGATGCCGTATATAATCCCCACGAGACACGTCTGCTACAAATTGCTCAGGAGCTTGGCATCCCTGCTATTCACGGAATGGCTATGCTGGTATGGCAGGCTGCAGCAGCACAGGAAATCTGGAATGGTTTCTCTTTCCGCCCGGAAGATATGGAAAAGCTGGTTTGCGAAACCGTGGAGGAAATGGAAAAAAACTTTGGGAGGAAATAAAATGAGTCAGAACTTGATTCTTTGCGGCTTTATGGGATGCGGGAAAAGTACCATTGGGCGGCGTTTGGCCACGGTCAGCCAGCGCGAATTTGTGGATATGGACAGCTTTATTGAATTAGAACAGCGAACCACCATACCGGAAATTTTTTCTTCTCTGGGAGAATCTGCTTTTCGTCAGATGGAAACGCAGGCCGCCCTCTCTCTCTCCCAAAAGCAGGGGCTTGTGATTGCATGCGGAGGCGGTACCGTACTGAATCCTGAAAATGTTCGGCTGCTAAAACAAAGCGGCACCATTCTTCTTTTAGACACGCCCCTTGCTGCTTTGCAGGAGAGGCTGAAATTCGATACGCACCGGCCTCTTCTCCAACGGCCAGACCGGCAGGAATTTATTACTTCTCTGTATCAGCAGCGGATGCCTTTTTATCGTCAAGCCGCCGATAAAATTGTCCCCTCCGGCGCACCGGCTTCTGTAGTAGTTGAGCGAATTTTGGAATTAGTGGGAGAAGCAGACGTGTCTGCCTCTTGATACCGATAAGGGGAGTAGTGAAAAAGCTTCATTTTTTGACTGTCAGGCGCCACTTATCACAACTCTTGGATTTATTTGGATACCAAGCAGCACATCTTTATGAAAAATAAATTATCACTACTATTCAAAAAACGGAGTACAAAGGCCCAAACCACTTTGTACTCCGTTTTCTTTTAAAAATAAAATTGATGTCTCTATAATATATTTTATGTATCAGTAAAATCAGGATTGATTGGAAGTTTCACTTGTTTGCTGAGACTGTAGCGCACAATATTTTTCTTCCAACCGATCCAGCCGATGATTCAGCTCTTCCATTTCCTCGTTGCTCCGATGAAGATGTTCTGTCAAATCTTTCCGCACCAGTCGAAGCACCTGCATCAAAAGCAATGATAACACCGCGACAAAAACTGCAAACCATTGCAAAATAATAAAAATCTGGTTAGAATTGCCCCAGCCTGCAATCACCATGGCTACCCACAGCAACATTTCAGCCAAAGCCAGAACGAAGAAAAATACTTCTGTCTTTTGAATCCTTTCGAGCATGATTATCACTCCTTACTCAAAACACAGGGATTTAAACTTACAGATATAGTATAACATGTTTGGTATTTTTCTTCAACTATTGTATAATTTTATGAGTATTGTAAAATCAATAATACCGTAAAACAGCCACTACTTTTCCCAAAACCGTTACTTCACGAGAATAAATCGGCTCAAAATCCGGATTTTCCGGCTGCAGGCGAATGCAGTCTTTTTCCCGATACAAACGCTTCACGGTAGCCTCGTCTTCAATCATAGCCACCACGATAGCGCCATCATCTGCTGTAGGCGTTTTTTCTGCCACCACATAATCCCCGTCCAGAATTCCGGCATTCTTCATGCTCATTCCTTCCACATGCAGGGCAAATAGTTCTTTTCCTCCCGCATGTTTGGCAGAATAGGGCAAATATCCTTGGATTTCTTCCACCGCCAAAATCGGCATACCGGCAGTCACACGGCCCAGAATCGGCACTTGTGTGGTTTCCTCCGCCCCTTCAATTCGGATGGAACGGTTTAATCCTGCTTGACGTGAAATATATCCCAGCTCTTCCAGGGTCCGCAGATGGGCATGTACGGTAGAAGTCGATTTCAACCCGGTTGCCGCGCAAATTTCCCGCACTGACGGCGGCACGCCGTACTGAGCTTTTTCTTTCAAAAAATCATATATCTTTTGCTGGCTTTTACTCAGTTTTTTCATTTTTTCTGCCTCCTATCACTTAACTTATATGAAATCCTGTTTTTTCCAGTTATCTCCCAATTTTTACTCTCTCAGTATACCATAAAACACTTCCAAATACAAAACATTTGTTTGAACTTTTTTCTTTTTGTTTTTAACTTTTATTTAATGAACAATTTACAGAGTATTCACAAATTATTGATTTCTGCTGTCTATAATAATACCGTATTCAGATGGAGCCGCACCATTCTTGGATACATGTTCTACCCTCCTCAATATACCCCTCAAGCTAATGAAAAAGGATCGGATTTTTTCCGATCCTTTTTCGTGTTTTTATTTTAATTTTTCTGCATATTTTCCTCTTCTTCAGGCCAGAATAGCAATGTCAATCCATTGTCAATTCATTGCGCCTGTCCTATATCTGCCGGCACCAAATATCCGGCAAGGCGCGGAAAGGCCTGAAGAATTATGAAAAATAAACATCCCAATTTCACAGCAAAAAACAAATCACGGCAAACCCGCGGCTTTACCATAGCAGCAGGCATTTGTCTCATTGCCATTGGCGTTGCCGCGTGGGCTGCCTATGACAGCGTTGTCCAGGAACCCCAAATCATTGATTCTCCTGTCTCTATTTCCGAAACGCAGCCTTCTGCCACTCCAACTCCGGAACCGGCCTCCACGCCTGCGCCTGAATCCGATACACCCACTGCTGCTGGAGCGGTTTCTTCCTCTACAGAAGAAGCGTCTGCGACTCCTGCACCGGAGCCTGCGGTAACCCCCATAGAAGAACTGGAGGTTTCATTCCCGGTTGGGCAAAAGGTTTCCAAACGGTTCAGTGAGGGAGAACTGGTGTATTCTGACACTATGCGGGACTGGCGCGTCCATAACGGCGTAGACTTTGAGGCCGAAACAGGAGAATCCGTAAAATCCATGGCAGAAGGCACGGTGGATGAGGTACGAGAGGATGCTTCTCTGGGCAATGTGGTCATCATCACCCACGGTGACACGCAGGTCTGGTATTGCGGACTTGACGATAAAATTCTGGTAGAAGCCGGACAATCCGTCAATGCCGGAGATGAACTGGGAATAGTAGGGGAATGCCCGGTGGAATCTGCTGACGGCCCGCATTTTCATTTGGAAATGCATCGTGATAACGAATGTATTGATCCGCTGTCTGTCCTGATGACGGAAGAATCATAACCTGCCCCCGCCGACGATGAGGGGCGCTACCATTCACTTTGGGCACACGGTCCACTTAGGACTGTGTGCCTTTTCTTTGTAGAAAATGACGGCGAATCCTCTACTCTTTATTTCATAATATATTAACATTTTATACATGGCCCGTTACCATAAAATTATGCCAATTGAATATACTTATATTGGAATTTTTCTGCTGCACTTGTTTTGCGCGTCATTGTCACAGTGTTAGTGGCAATTGACCCATTGCTATAAGGAAGGAGGTTACAGCGTGAAACGAAAGCAAAAAACACCGCCTAAATACACGTCCATTTTGGTTTGTGTAACCGGACAGAAAGATTGTGACCGCCTCATCCGTACCGGACGGCGCCTTGCCGATTCACACCATACAGATTTGCAGGTCCTTTGTGTGCAGCCTGTATCCGCCGGATACGATGCCAACGGAGAAGAGCTGGAATACTTACGCCAGACGGCGCGGGATGCTTCCGCAGAAATGACGGTGTTTTTTCACGACGACGCGGCACTGATTGCCGTAGGCTTTATGAAACAGGTGGGAGCTATCCATGTGGTTACCGGCATGGCAGAAGCGCCTATCAACGGTTTTGTAGATACCATTCACAAGATGGTTCCCTCGATTCCAATCTCTATGGTTTCCAAGGAAGGGATTATCTATAATATATGCCCTAATTCTGTAGATTGTGGCCCGCAGCTTACCAGTGTGCCCACCAATCCATAAAAGGCCTTGTGAAATTGGCGTTGTTATATGATATACAAAAAACTGCTGTGTTTGCACCAAGACAAACACAGCAGTTTTCTTTTATATGACTTGTCTCTTTATTCTTTGGAAGAAACGATTTGCTGGATTCTTTCCAAAATTGCTTGATCAGCAGGGCAAAACGGATATTGAGAAATTTCTTCAGGCAATATCCACTGGAAATCCTGATGTTCCAGTCTTTGGGGAACTCCCGATATAATGGTAGCTTCATACAAAGTCAAATGGACAAAGGCATCAGGGTATTCATGGGTCACATCCATAAATTCATTTCCTACCGACACCTGAATTCCAAGTTCTTCTCTACATTCCCGAATTAGAGCCTGTTCATGGCTTTCTCCCGGCTCTACCTTTCCGCCAACAAATTCCCACAAAAGGGCGCATCCCTTATCCTTGGGACGCTGACAAATCAAAAAACGGTTCTTATCCCATATCAGGGCAGCTACCACTTCCAAATGTTTCATCTATTCTCGCCCTTTCTTTTCATATTCTCATCGTTTTTACTGCTATCGAAAAATAACACCGTATATCAAGATTTCCTTACATAGGACCATATTGCGCCTGTATATAAACAACCACAAATCCAATGGATAAAATAAAAGCTCCGAAGGCAACTTGCGCATCGGAGCTTTTAACTGGGAAGCATTGACAAAATAGATACCCACTACAAACGCGAGCGCTACATCATAATAAAAAGAAAAGCCTCGAACGCGACTTGCGCGTCGAGGCTCTCGACTGGCCCGCCCGGAGGGATTCGAACCCCCGGCCTTCCCCCCTGTGA
>OBYM01000303.1_pt1 | contig 29778 bp, 22 predicted proteins | sample 1538191 | NCBI WGS metagenome assembly OBYM01 (sample SAMEA2580165, study PRJEB22360) | human gut metagenome | biome: human gut; feature: human-associated habitat; material: faeces | place: Denmark | collected 2008/2010 | reverse complement strand
CCCAGCCGTGCGGCAAATACGGTGAGTCCGATCTTCGGGTTCCCCTGTGCGCCCAGCCGCTGGATGGCAGCTTCGGCCAGCCGCAGGGTACGCTGGGCCTGCTGGCCCTGTACCAGGGCATGGGGGCTGCCCTGCAGCCCCGCCGCTGCCACGGCCCGGAGGTCCCGCAAAAGAGCTGCCGCACCGGCCTTGTCTTTTTCGTAGGGGGCCAGCAGCACGGCGGCGGTGTAGCTGTCGCCCGCCTGCGCGGCCCGGGCCAGTTCCAGCGCCTTGTCCACCTGCTCGGTGCGAGCCTTGTCGCGGGCCGCCGTGAGCACCGTGCCAATGTGGCCGTCGAACAGTTCACTGTAGAGTGCCGCCGTCTTTTTGTCCACCCCATGGGCGGTGCAGTAGCGGGCACAGTCCGCCGGGGACACCGGCGCGATGGCAAAGCTGACGCAGCGGCTGCGGATGGTGGGCAGCACCCCGGCCAGCGAATCGGCCGTGAGCAGGAAGAGCACGCCCTCCGGCGGCTCCTCCATGACCTTCAGCAGAGCGTTGGCGGATTCCTCGTTCATGCGCTCCACATGATACAGCAGCACTGCGCGGCCCTCGGCCGACAGGCTGGTGTTGAAGATCTCGCTGCGCATGGCGGTGACCTGGCTGACCAGATACCGGCCGCCAGCCCCCATGCCCTCCACCGAGATGGCTTCGCGCACGATGCCGGTCTCGATCTGGCCGCTGTCGCGTTTGCCGGCCTTGCCCACAGCGCGGCAGCATTCGCCCCGCAGCAGGGCCTCGGCGGGGGCACCACCGGCCGGGTAGAGATAATCTGCGGCAATGCAGCGGGCCGCAAACCCGGCCCCCAGCCCCTCTTCGCCCACCAGCAATACGCTGTGGGTCAAGCGGCGGGACGCCAGCATCTGGTGCACGCTGGTTTTCAGTTCTGCGTTGCCTTCCATGCGGTCCAGCATCATGGTCTAAGTGCTCCTTCTGATTTACGACTAGCTCGACCGGCAGACCGGTTCCGAGTGACAGCAGTTTACCGCCGGTTCTTGCGCTTCCACTGCTCACGGCGGATCCAGGCCCGCACACTGCGGTAGGCCATGGGGCCAAAGAATGCCCAGACGTTCAGCATACTGAGCAGGTAGCTCAGCTTGCCGGCCAGCGGCGCGGACAGGAAGCTGAACACCCACAGGGCCGCCGCAAAGAAGCCGAAATACTTCACCCGGATGGGGATCACGAAGAACAGCAGCAGCTGTACCTCCGGGTACAGCATGGCAAAGGCCAGCAGCAGCGAAAGGGACAGACAGTAAGTGCTGGCCGTCACGCCGGTAAGCAGGCAGGCCAGCACCGTGCCCACCATGCCCAGCAGGAAATAGAGGGTATAGCGGAAATCGCCCCACTCCTTTTCCAGCGCCGTGCCCACGAACCAGGTAAAGTAGATGCCCAGCACCACGCTGAGGATGCTGCCGCCGGAGAAGGGGATGAACACAAAGGTAATCGCCCGCCAGATCTGCCCCTGCAGCAGGAAAAACCGGTTCAGGCCCACCCAGGCGGTGATGGTGCGGTCGATAAACAGCTCAATGGCAAAGACAAGGATCTGCCCCGCCACCAGAATGTTGGTCAGGTTTGGAATGCCGAAGCGCCCATATTTGCGCTCCAACTTGTTCAGCCAATTGTTCATGCATCATGCCTCCAGAAGTTGATGTTTCACGCTTGTCTGAGGTTATTGTACCATGATTGGACAGGGCATTCAAGAAAAAACAGGCACTCCGGCGCGGTGTGCACGCCGGCGGGGAAAAACTCAGGCCGTTACAGCAAAATGCAGCCGCACTCCGGCCCATTTCACAACAAAAAAGGGTGGTGTTTTTCCATTCCGGAGAGAACTTTTCACTTTTTCCACCGGGTTTTCCACTGATTTTGTGAAAAAAAAGCCCAGTTTCCCACGAGGTTTTCCACTTTTTCCACCGGGTTTTCCACATGGAAATCTGGTTTTGCTTATACAAGCCGTAATGCTGCCCGGCGATTCATGCCAGTTTCTGGGAAGAAAAGTGGGCACTTTGCCTTTTATATAAAAGAAAGTCGAAGGATTTTCTTTTCTTTTTACAGTTCGTTCCGGCTGACGATTCGGTCCCTCTCCAGATTGGAAAAAAGAAGTCCTGAGTTTTCCACAGAACGGGAACGCCGCTTTTTCGTGTGGAAAAAGCGGGGAAAACTGCGATTTTCCACCGTCTGCCGCCGTTCTCCGGCAGAGAGTGCTCCACATGCCGTTTTTGCTCCGGAATGCGTCCGGAATCGCGCGATTGCTTGTGTTCCGTCCCGCTCTGTGCCCAGTAAAAAAACTCCCTCCGTCACGGTTCACGCCATGACGGAGGGAGTTTTCCTGTTTTACATCATATTGCGGAACACCAGCTGTGCGATCTGGAAGTACAGGATCAAACTGCAGGCATCCACGATGGTGGTGATGAAGGGCGTTGCCATGATGGCCGGGTCAGCACCCAGCTTCTTGGCGGCCAGCGGCAGCATGCCGCCCACCAGTTTTGCCAGAATGACACTGAAGAACAGCGACACGCTGACCACGATGGCATAGCCCATGACGTTCTGATACTGACCGGGGAACAGGAAGGTATACATTAAATAGATGCGCAGGCCGTTGACGATGCCCAGCACCGCGCCCACGATGGCAGAGACCCGCAGCTCCTTGCCCAGAACCTTTACAAAGTCGGAGGGCTCCACTTCGCCCAGGGCCAGACCACGCACCATCAGGGTGCTGATCTGGTTGCCGCAGTTGCCGGCGGTGTCCATCAGCATGGGCATGAAGGAGACCAGCAGGGGCAGGCTCACAAAGGCCTCCTCGTAGTGGGTGGTGACCATGCCGGTGAAGGTGGCCGACAGCATCAGGATCAGCAGCCAGGGAATGCGCTGCTTGGCGTGGGTCCATACGCTGGTGCCAAAGTAGGTGGTGGCATCGTCATCCGGCAGAATGGCGGCCATCTTCTGCATATCCTCGGTGCTCTCGTCGGTCAGAACGTCGATTGCATCGTCGATGGTGATGATACCCACGAACATGCCCTCGTTGTCCAGAACAGGCATGGCGGTAAAGTCGTAGCGCTGCATCTCACGGGCCACATACTCCTGGTCATCCGTGACCTTCACGGTGACCACATTGTCGTCCATGATGTCGGCAATGGGCGTGTTCAGGTCGGAGAGCAGCAGGCTGCGGGCCGACACGACGCCCAGCAGGCGGTTGCGCTCCACCACATAGCAGGTGTACACCGTCTCGGCGTTCTCGCCCTGTTTGCGGATGGCGTCAAAGGCCTGGCCCACGGTCATGTCCTTGCGCAGGCGGACATACTCGGGGGTCATCAGGCTGCCGGCGGAGCTTTCCGGGTAATTCAGCAGCTTGTTCAGGCTCTCACGGGTCTGCTTGGAGGACTTTTCCAGCACCCGCTTGACCACACCGGCCGGCATATCTTCCAGCAGGTCGGCAGCGTCGTCCAGGCTCATCTCTTCAATGGCGCTCACCAGCTCCACATCCGAAAAAGCGTTGACCAGATCGTCACGGGCTTCGTCGGACATATAGGCAAAGGCCTCGGTGGCCACTTCCTTTTTCAGCAGGCGGAACACCACCAGACGGTTGTTCTCGTCCAGCTCTTCCAGCAGTTCGGCCAGGTCGGCGGGCTGCTCTTCTTCGGTGACCTCGCGCAGCTTGACGTACTGCTTTTTGATCAGCAGCTTCAGCAGGCGGCTCTTGGTGAGCATTTCGGGGTTGGCCTTGACCTCTTCGTCGTTGGCCTCCTCTTTTTCGGCCTCGCGCATATCCTGCTTGAGGTCCTCGGTGGCTTCCTCGTTCAGGTCCTCTGCCAGCTTCTGGCGCACCTCAGCGGGGATATCGGCGGGCAGTTCCTGCACCGGCAGGGCCTGTTCTGCCGCCGTGTCGATCTTCTTATCTCCCATTTCCATGGGCGTACCTCCTCAGTTTTGTGTCCGGAGGACGCAGCAGATCGGGAAACAAAAATGCGCCGCCTCATGCTGCCCGGAAACCGCCATTTCCGCGCGCACAAAACCGCGCCTTCCTTCTGTTGTTCTGCGGAAAAAAGCGCCTCAAAAAGACGCTTTGCCGCTCATCTCAGCGAAAAAGGCGAACGCAGCTGCTTTTGTTGTCCGATCCACCGCGCCGGGCGTTCGGTTTGGACTATGATCCGGGTCCATTGTTCTGCGTTCACCTCCCGTTTTTCCAGAATCCTATAACCGTTTTTATTATAGCGCCGCAAAAAAACAGGGTCAACCCTAAACCATGCATTTACAGCAATTTTATTTGCCGCCTGCAAAGCCTTTACATGTTCCGGACGGCAGAAACAAAACGCCCTCTCCAACGTTGCGGCGCGTCGGAAAGGGCGTTTTGTTTGGATATTGCCTTGGTGTGAGGAGGAATCATGTTACTTGGGAATCGGTTGCGGCCCCGCTTCCCATGGCAAAAGTATAACAGCTTTCACATTTGATTTCGTTAAGAAGCTATGAAGAAAGTGTAAAAACGCCGTGGAAGAAATTGGAAGTTTTTGTGTGAACCCGGACACACATAAAAAATACGCCCCGGTCATCGTTGCCGATGAACGGGGCGCTAAAAACGATATCCGTTTTTTCTCTGCGGCAAGATCCCTGCAAAGCAGGTCTTATGCAGCAGGCGGAACAAGGTATCTGCAAGCAGACCTTATGCTCCTGACACACGCGGGGTGTGCTTTCAAGGACCCTCGCGGGCGCTTTGGTATCTCAGACCCCGCTGCTGCGTCTGCCCGAAGGCAGCCGCCAGCCGGAGCGTGAAATCAGTTGGTTGAACCGTTTGGACGATAAGGGGCTGTACTTCAGCCGCATCGCCTGCACTCTGTGGGCCATACACACAGTTTCGCACTGCTGCGTTGCGCAGTAACCGCCAGTGCGGAGCAGCCGCTCCTCTCATTTGCGGGAGCTGGGTGCCGCCGTGGCTGCGGCCCGGTGGATGCAGGGGATCTGCTTACTTGTACAGGTCGACCAGACGGGTCAGGTGCTCGTAGCGGTCGTTTGCAACCTGCTGGTTGCGTGCGAACAGCTCCTTTGCACGGTCGGGGAATGCACGGGTCAGGCGGCTGTAACGGGTCTCGTTTGCCAGCAGTGCCTGATACTTGTCGTTGTCCACGGCCTTGGAGGTCAGAGTGAACGGGTTCTTGCCCTGAGCCTTGTTGGCCGGGTTGAAGGTGAACAGGTTCCAGTAACCAGCCTCGACAGCCTTCTTCATCTCGTTCTGGCAGTTGGTCATGCCGCCCTTGACACCGTGCAGCTCGCAGGGAGCGTAGCCGATGATCAGGGACGGGCCGGGATAAGCCTCAGCCTCGGCAATGGCCTTGACAGCCTGAGCCGGGTTAGCACCCAGTGCGATCTGAGCAACGTAGATGTAGCCGTAGGTCATAGCGATCTCGGACAGGCTCTTCTTGCTGATCTCCTTACCAGCAGCAGCGAACTGGCAGACTTCACCAATGTTGGAAGCCTTGGATGCCTGTCCACCGGTGTTGGAGTACATCTCAGTATCGAAGACCATGACGTTGACATCCTCGCCGGAAGCCAGGACGTGATCCAGGCCGCCGAAGCCGATGTCGTATGCCCAGCCGTCGCCGCCGAAGATCCAGACGGACTTCTTGGCGATGTACTGCTTGCTCTTCAGGATCTCAGCAGACTTCTCGCAGCCAGCAGCAGCAGCCTTCTCCAGCTCAGCGATCAGGGCCTTTGCGGGCTCGTCGTTGGCCTTGGTGTTGTTCTTGGTAGCGATGAACTGCTCGTAAGCAGCCTTCAGCTCTGCGGATGCCTTGTCGGAACCAGCAACCTCAGCGATCTCCTTGATCAGGTTCTCACGGACGGTCTTCTGGCCGATGTACAGGCCCAGGCCATGCTCTGCGTTATCCTCGAACAGGGAGTTGCACCATGCAGGACCATGGCCGCTGTCCTTGTTGACGGTGTACGGAGAGATGGAAGCGGTACCGCCCCAGATAGAGGAGCAGCCGGTAGCGTTGGAGATGTACATCTTCTCGCCGAACAGCTGAGTGATCAGGCGAGCGTAAGAAGTCTCGGCACAGCCTGCGCAGGAGCCGGAGAACTCCAGCAGCGGCTGGTTGAACTGAGAACCGATGACGGTATCGTCAGCAAACTTGGAAGGCTTCTTGGAGATGTTGGCAACGCAGTAGTCGAACACTGCCTGCTGATCTGCCTGGCTGTCCTGCGGGACCATGGTGATGGCCTTGGTGGGGCAGACGGTGACGCACTCGCCGCAGCCCATGCAGTCCAGAGGAGACACAGCCATCACAAACTTGTACTCGTTTGCAGGCTTGTTGTCACGGCTCTTGGTCTGAGCAGGAGCAGCTGCCAGCTCGTCGGCGGTCAGCTGGAAGGGACGGATGGTAGCATGAGAGCACACGAATGCGCACTGGTTACAGCCAACGCACTTTGCAGCATCCCACTCGGGGACGTTGACAGCGGTGCCGCGCTTCTCGTATGCAGAAGCGCCCTGCTCCCACTCGCCGTTTGCATTTGCCACGAAGGAGGAAACAGGCAGGCTGTCGCCGTCCATACGGGCAATGGGCTCCATGACGTCACGGATCTGCTTGACCAGCTCCGGACGGCCGGTGAGAGCCTTGGGTGCGGGATCAGCTTCGGGGTTGGACCAGGATGCGGGCACGTCCACCTTGTGGATGGCGTCGACGCCTGCGTCAATGGCCTTCCAGTTCATCTCAACGACGTCCTGGCCCTTCTTGCCGTAGCTCTTCTGAGCGGCCTGCTTCATGAAGTTGACGGCATCCTCGATGGGCATGACGTCAGCCAGCTTGAAGAATGCAGACTGCAGAATGGTGTTGGTGCGCTTGCCCATGCCGATCTCGATGGCCTTATCAATAGCATTGATGGTATACAGCTGGATGTTGTTGTCAGCGATATACTTCTTGGCCTCGGCGTTCAGGTGCTGGCCCAGCTCCTCATCGGACCACTGGCAGTTGATCATGAACACGCCGCCGGGCTTGACATCCTGGACCATCTTCATGCCCATGTGGATGTAAGCGGGGTTGTGGCAGGCCACGAAGTCAGCCTGGTTGATGTAGTAGGGGCTGCGGATGGGCTTGTCGCCGAAACGCAGGTGGCTGATGGTCACGCCGCCGGTCTTCTTGGAGTCATACTGGAAGTATGCCTGAACATACTTATCGGTATGGTCGCCGATGATCTTGACGGAGTTCTTGTTAGCGCCGACGGTGCCGTCGCCGCCCAGACCCCAGAACTTGCACTCCTTGGTGCCAGCAGCTGCGGTGATGGGAGCGGGCTTGACTTCCGGCAGAGACAGGAAGGTGACGTCGTCGGTGATGCCCAGGGTGAAACGCTCCTTGGGCTGATCCTTCTCCAGCTCCTTGAACAGAGCGAAGATGGAGGACGGCGGGGTGTCCTTGCTGCCCAGGCCGTAACGGCCGCCGGTCAGAACGACATCGTTCAGGCCAGCCTCACGCAGGGTAGCGGCAACATCCAGGTACAGGGGCTCGCCCAGGGAGCCGGGCTCCTTGGTGCGGTCCAGCACAGCCACCTTCTTGGCGGTCTTGGGCAGGACCTTCAGCAGGGAAGCAGAGACCCAGGGACGATACAGACGGACCTTGATGATACCGACCTTCTCGCCGCGTGCGTTCAGGTAGTCGATGACTTCGTCAGCAACGTCGCAGATGGAGCCCATAGCCACGATCACACGGTCAGCATCGGGTGCGCCGTAGTAGTTGAACAGATCGTAGTTGGTGCCCAGCTTTGCGTTGATCTTGGCCATGTACTTCTCAACAACAGCAGGCAGAGCGTTGTAAACGCTGTTGCAGGCCTCACGATGCTGGAAGAACACGTCGCCGTTCTCGTGGGAGCCGCGCATCTTGGGGTTCTCGGGGTTCAGAGCCTTCTTACGGAACTCCTCGACAGCCTCCATGTTGCACATTTCCTTCAGGTCGGCGTAATCCCACTTCTCGATCTTCTGGTACTCATGAGAGGTACGGAAGCCGTCGAAGAAGTTCAGGAAGGGGACCTTGCCCTCGATGGCTGCCAGATGGGCGACCGGGGACAGATCCATGACTTCCTGCACGCTGCTCTCGACCAGCATTGCAAAACCGGTCTGGCGGCATGCCATGACGTCGCTGTGATCACCGAAGATGTTCAGAGACTGGGTAGCAACGGTACGTGCGGAAACATCGAACACGCAGGGCAGCTGCTCAGCAGCGATCTTGTACATATTGGGGATCATCAGCAGCAGGCCCTGAGAAGCGGTGAAGGTGGTGGTGACAGCACCTGCACCCAGAGAGCCGTGCACAGCGCCGGCAGCGCCTGCCTCAGACTCCATCTCGACGACCTTGACCTGGTTGCCGAAGATGTTCTTCTGGCCGGCAGCAGACCACTGGTCCACGGAGTCAGCCATCGGAGAGGACGGGGTAATGGGGTAGATGGCAGCCACGTCCGTGTAGGCATACGCTACATGGGCGGCAGCGGTATTGCCATCCATAGTTTGCTTTGCTCTAGGCATTTTTCTTCCTCCATTATTCAGAATTTGGTACCTTTTGCGCGGGGCAATATGCCCCACATGGGACCGGAGAACCCCATAAAGGCACTATTGCTTGTATACTATAATAGCAAATTCCGCTCGCAAAGTAAACGCAAACCGCCCGACAAACGCACCAAAAATAAAAAAAAATTTTTAGCGCTTTTGTACGTCTTTAGCGTGTTAAAGTGAGCAATGGCGCGGATTTTCCGGTTTTTGGGCAACAGGCAGCCTTCTCTTTTACAGAAATTTTAAAATTCCGGCCGGAATGCCCGCTCCGGGGCGAATCTCATCATTGACAACAAACCGCATTTTGCCGTAAACTGGGAAGCAGAAAACCGGCGCTGTGCCGGAAAAAGGGGCGTTGAAGAAAATGAGCAATCCGGTCCATTTTGAAAAGACACTGTCCAGCGAGACGCTGTTTGAAGGGCGGGTCATCACCCTGACCAAGGACACTGCACTGCTGGAAAACGGCAGGACCGCCACCCGCGAAGTGGTGCATCACCACGGCGGGGCCTGCATCCTGCCTTATTTTGCCGACGGCACCATCTGCATGGTGCGGCAGTTCCGCTATGCCATGCAGCAGGAGCTGTGGGAGCTGCCCGCCGGCAAGCTGGAAAAGGGGGAGGACCCCTTTGAAGCTGCGAAGCGGGAGCTGGAAGAGGAGTGCGGCCTGACCGCCGACCACTACACCTCGCTGGGCGAGTTCTACCCCACCGTGGGCTACGACACCGAGATCATCTACACCTGGGTGGCCACCGGCCTGCACGAGACCCACATGCACCTGGACGCGGACGAGTTCCTGACCCCGGACCGGGTGCCGCTGGAAAAGGCCTACGAGATGGTCATGCGCGGCGAGATCAAGGACGGCAAGACCATTGCCGGCATCCTGAAGCTGAAGGCCCTACTGAACGAGGGCAAGCTGTGAATATCCTGTACGAGGACAGTGCCCTTGTGGTGCTGGACAAGCCTGCGGGGCTGTCCAGCGAGGAAGGGGTCCCGGCCGCCCTGCGGCAGCACTGGGACATCCCGGATGCCTTTGTGGGGGTGGTGCACCGGCTGGACACCGGCGTGTCCGGCCTGATGGTCTTTGCCCGCACCCCGGCCGCCGCCGCGGCCTTGAGCCGACAGATCACCCAAAGCCAGGAAGCCTATGCAGTGCAGGACGGCCGGGCCGAGGGCAGGGCAGAGGCCCCCTGCTTTGTCAAGCAGTACCGGGCGGTGCTTTCCGGCGGGCCAAACGACGCCCTGCCTGCGGCAGGCACCCTGCGAGACTGGCAAGGACAGCCGCAGAGGCCGGGTGTTCCCGGTCAGCCGCCCGCGCAAGGGCGTGCGGGAAGCCGTGCTGGAATACCGCATTGTCCGGCAAACGCAGGATGCCTGCCTTGCTGAGATCACCCTGCACACCGGCCGCACTCATCAGATCCGGGTGCAGTTTGCCTCCCGGAAACACCCCTTATGGGGCGACGGCAAATACGGCAGCCGTGTGAAGGGTGCCATTGCCCTGCAGAGCTGCGGTCTGCAGTTCGTACACCCGGACACCGGCAGGATCATGAACTTCACGCTGCCGCTGCCGGACACTGCCCCCTGGAATCTGTTCGCGGAATGATGCCGCGCCTTGGTGAAAACGATGGAACAATACAAAACTGATGCTGAGATCTATGCGGTGCTGGAGCGGGAGATCATCGACCTGACCATCCGTCCCGGCTCCCCCCTGAGTGAAAACCCGCTGTGTGCCCGCTTCGGCGCACCGCGCACCCTGATCCGGATGGTGCTGCAGCGCCTGAAAGAAAGCGGTCTGGTGCGCATCGTGCCCTACAAGGGCACCACCGTCACCCGCCTGAACCGCCGCATCGTGGATGAACTGATCTACGAGCGCACGGCGGTGGAGGCAAAGATCCTGCGGGACTTCACCCCCAAATGCACCCCGGAGCAGCGGGCGCTGATCCGGGTGCGGGTGGATGCCTACGAAGCCCTTGCACGGGCCGAGGCCCCGGATTACAACAAGCTGTACGAGGCCGACCGCCTGCTGCACGAGACCTGGTTTGCAGCTATGGATAAGATGTATTTGTGGAGCACGCTGCAGAACGCCCACGCGGACTACAGCCGCTTCCGGATGCTGGACACCATGACCACCGGCGGACTGGACGAGGTGATCGCCGACCACCGCAACCTGCTCAACGCCATTGAGCGGTGCGACCTGGCTGCCTTTGAGCCGCTGGTGGAGCGGCACCTGTACGGCGGCATCCGCCGCCTGGGCTCCAAATTGACCGGCGAATACGCCGACTATTTTGAGCCGGAACCCGAAAAGTAAAAAAATGTTCCACGCGGAACAATAAGCTGAACGATATCCAGTACGGCAAAGATAAGGAAGGCTCTTACTTGTTGCTCTGCTGCAAAATATCGCCTAAGTTTGGGCAAAATCAACAAAGCGAAAAAGAAACCCGTTTCTATCTTGACACACAGCAAAGAATATGGTACGGTAATCATGCATAGAATAAATTATGATTCAAGTGCTTAATTTGTCTGTGCCTTACAAAAAAGAAAATTGTACGTGAGCAGCGTCGTTGGATTGTTACCGTTTGGCGGGCTAGACCAACTCTGCATAGCACAAGCCGAAAGCGTGTTTCAGCCTTCGGTATGTTTGCTGTGTCAAGAGTGGTCTTTTTTTATTGCCTTTTTCAACCTGAGGAGGAGAAACAATGCAATATACCGTCAAAAAACCGATCAACAACAACATCCTGCGCGTGGTGGACCCCACGGGCTGTGAGCTGATCGTCACCGGGCGCGGGCTGGGCTTTGGCGCTAAGCCGGGCTATAAAATCGAGGCCGAAACCGTGGAGCACAGCTACCGCATGACCAGTCCTGCCGTGCAGCAAAAGTTGGTGGAACTTCTGGAACAGATCCCCTATGAGCATCTGCTGCTTACCGATGAGCTGGTAGAAACCATCCGGCAGCGGCTGAAATACCCGCTGAACGAAAGCCTGCTCATCACGCTGGCCGACCACATCAGCTTTGCCATTCAGCGCAGCGAACAGGGGATTCGCTTTTCCAACCCGCTGATGGCTCCCATTCGGGAATTCTACCCGGAAGAATATCTCCTTGGCATGGAGTGCCTTGCTGCCATCCGCCAGCGCTGCCATGCAGACCTTTCGGACGACGAGGGCGGTTTCATTGCGCTGCACATCGTCAACGCAGAGCTCAACACCACCATGAGCGTGGTGAACGATGTCACCCGCTTTGTGGATGGCTGCGTGCAGGTAGTGGAATGCTTTTACAACTGCCATTTTGACCGGGATGCACTGGATTTCAGCCGCTTTACAGTGCATTTGCGTTTTTTTGCGCAGCGCGTATTTCAAGGAAAACAGGAGCAGGAAAACGATTCCCATGACGAAGTGTTCCGCGCCCTGATCGCCCGCAATTGCAGCGAACACTACAAATGCGCTTGCTGCATTGCGGAGTATGTGCGCAACACCTGGCACAAGGAGCTTTCGGACGAGGAACTGGTGTTCCTTACGATCCATCTGAAACGGATTCGGATGGGAAAATAAGCTCTTTTGCTTCACCTTTGATTCTCCACAGGTCTTTCCTGTGTGGATATATATGCTGGATACGAACTTGAGAAAAGGAGAACTGAAGATGAAAGACAAGATCTTTGGCGTGCTGCAGCGCGTGGGACGCAGCTTTATGCTGCCCATTGCACTGCTGCCTGTGGCGGGCCTGCTGCTGGGTATCGGCAGCTCGTTCACCAACGAAACCATGCTGGCGGCCTATGGCCTGAACAACGTCATCCATCCGGGCACCCTCATTTATACCATTCTGGACGTGATGAGCCAGACCGGCAATGCGGTGTTCAGCAATCTGGCGCTGCTGTTCGCCATGGGCGTAGCCATCGGCATGGCCCGCAAGGAAAAAGAGGTCGCGGCACTGTCCGGTGCAGTGGCTTATATCATTATGAATACAGCCATTCAGGCCATGATCAATGCGGCAGGCGGCGTAGAAGCGATGCCTGCCAACTCCACCACCACCATGCTGGGCATCACAACGCTGCAAATGGGTGTGTTCGGCGGCATCGTGGTCGGTCTAGGCGTGGCAGCGCTGCACAACAAGTTCTATAAGATCGAGCTGCCGCAGGTGCTGGCCTTCTTTGGCGGCACACGCTTCGTGCCCATCGTCAGTTCTATTGTGTATCTGGTGGTCGGCATTGCCATGTTCTACATCTGGCCGGTGGTGCAGAGCGGGATTGCCGCGCTGGGTGCACTGGTGCTGGCTTCCGGCTACGCAGGCACCTTTATTTACGGCCTGCTGGAGCGTGCGCTGATCCCCTTTGGACTGCATCATGTGTTCTATATGCCGTTCTGGCAGACCGCTGTGGGCGGCACCGCCATCATCGACGGCATGACCGTGACCGGCGCACAGAACATCTTCTTTGCCGAGCTGGCTTCCAAGTCCACCACGGTGTTCTCGGTCAGCGCTACCCGTTTCATGGCCGGTAAGTTCCCCTTTATGATGTTCGGTCTGCCCGGCGCGGCGCTGGCGATGTACCAGTGCGCCAAGCCGGAAAAGAAAAAGGCAGCAGGCGGCCTGCTGCTGTCTGCCGCCTTGACGGCTTTCCTCACCGGCATCACCGAGCCGCTGGAATTTACCTTTATCTTTGTGGCACTGCCCATGTACGCCGTGCACTGCGTGCTGGCCGGTCTGTCCTTCATGCTGATGCACATCCTGAACGTGGGCGTGGGCATGACCTTCTCCGGCGGTCTCATTGATCTGGTGCTGTTCGGTGTGATGCAGGGCAACGCCAAGACCCACTGGGTATGGGTGGTCGTAGTCGGTGCAGTGTACTTTGTGCTGTACTACATCATTTTCCGCTTTATGATCTCCAAATTCAACTACAAGACCCCGGGCCGCGATGATGCCGAGGAAGTCAAGCTGTACACTCGTGCGGACGTGAACGCCCGCAATGCTGCTTCCGGCAGTGTGCCCGCCGGGAATGACCCGGTCAGCGCCCTAATTGTGGAAGGTCTGGGAGGTGCCGCGAATCTGTCCGATGTGGACTGCTGCGCCACCCGTCTGCGCTGCACCGTCAAGGACGCTGCGCTGGTCAAACAGGATGTGCTCAAGGCTTCCGGCGCTTCCGGCGTCATCTGCAAGGGCAACGGCGTGCAGGTGGTGTACGGTCCCAAGGTGGCGGTCATCAAGGCAAAGCTGGAAGATTATCTGGAAAATGCACCCAAGACCTCGGCGGCGACCGCAGCACCCGCCCCGGCAACGGCTCCCGCAGCCCCGGCAGCAGCCGCAAAGGATACCGTGCTGTCTGCCTGCCTGAACGGCACCGTCGTCCCGCTGGCCGAGGTGAAGGACGAAGCCTTTGCCAGCGGTGCGCTGGGCGACGGCATTGCCATTGAGCCCATCGACGGTGAACTGGTGGCACCTGCTGACGGTGAGATCTCCTCCACCTTTGAGACCCACCATGCCGTGGGCATGACCACCGTTGACGGCGCGGAACTGCTGATGCACATTGGCATCGACACGGTCAAGCTTGGTGGCAAGCACTTTACCTACCTCGTCAACGAGGGTGACAAGGTGAAGAAAGGTCAGCCGCTGATCCGCTTTGAACTGGAAGCCATCAAGGCCGAAGGCTATCCTGTGACCACACCGCTCATTGTCTGCAACACCGATGACTATGCCGCTGTCGCGGCTAAAGCCAGTGGCACCGTAAAGCAGGGCGATGCGTTGCTGGAACTGAAGCACTAAGCGTTTTTCTTCAACGGTAAGGCAGGGTTGTTATAAAGGAAAAGGGCAGCTGCACGAACTTGTGCAGCTGCCCTTTTGGCTTTATGCGCAGAACACCCCGGAGATGAAAATCTCCAGACCGATGCCGATGAGGATGACGCCGCCCAGGATGGATGCCTTGCCGGAGAGCTCGGTGCCGAACTTCTTGCCGATGTTCAGGCCCGCCATGCAGAGGAAGAAGGTGACCACCGCAATGATGATGGATGCTGCCAGCGCCATCAGCCAGCCGTACTCCGAGATGGTAAAGCCCACCGAAAGCGCGTCGATGCTGGTGGCTACGCCCTGCATGAACAGGGCACCGGCACTGAGCTCGGTGGCCTCCTCGGCCTCCTCGCCCTTGATGCCGTCCACCAGCATCTTGCCGCCGATGTAGCCCAGCAGGGCCAGCGCGATCCACGGGATGAACGTTTCAAAGGACGAGAACAGCTCCACGATGGTGTGCACACAGATCCAGCCGGTCATGGGCATCACAGCCTGGAACACGCCGAAGGTACCCGCGATCCTGCACATGGTGTCTTTGCCCATTTTGGGGTCATGCAGACCGTTTGCCATGGACACCGAAAACGCATCCATCGCCAGACCTACGCCCAGCAGGGCACTGTTGAGGAAAAACACAAAGCTCCATTCCATCTTGTCTGCCTCCTGTTTGTTGACCGTATTCCAAACAATACAAAAACCCGGTCCCGGGCGCGTTGTACGTCCGGGACCGGGTGATTTTTTGAAATCCACTCCATGTGCACGGGCGCAGCAAACACGCACCAAAACACATGAGTCTCGCAAATGAAAGCAAGCCAGGCCGGAACCGACGACCATTGTGTTGACTTGCTGCGCCCTGCAAAAGCGCCTGCTACTCCCCCACGGGTATTGTGATTTTGTTTATTCTAGCACAGTTTCAAGGCAAAGTCCAGACAAACCTGACGGTAAAACATCATTCCTTCTCTTCCGGGTCTGCCTCCGGGGTTTCGGTGGCGGCTGCGGCATCGGCCGCTTCCATCTCAGCCAGCTGCTCGGCAGTGGGCTCTGCCTCGGCCTCGGAGGCGTCGATCTGCTCAGTCTGTGCCTCGTCGTCGTGGTCGGTGCGGGCCAGCACCATCACCTTGTCGTTCTCGCCCAGACGCATGACCCGGACACCGGAGCCGTAGCGGCTCTGGAGGGGGATCTCGTTGGCGTGGAGCCGGATGATGATGCCCTCCTGGCTGCTGAGCAGCACGTCGTCCACGTCATCCACGATCTTCACGGCAGCCACCTTATCCTTGGAGGCATCGTAGTTGCGGATGCCCTTGCCGCCGCGGGCAGTGATGCGGTAGGTGTCGATGTCGGAGCGGCGGCCCTTGCCGTTTTCGGTCACGGTGAGCACCGTGCCGCCTTCGCGGCAGATGCACACGCCCACCACTTCGTCGCCTTCGGCCAGCTTGATGGCGCGCACGCCGTGGCCGCTGCGGCCCATGGGACGAGCATCCTCTTCATTGAAGCGGATGGCCTGACCGTTGCGGGTGGCAACGATGAGCATGTCGTGGCCGGAGGTCAGGCGGGTCCATGCCAGCGCGTCGCCCTCGTTCAGGGCAATGCCGATCAGGCCGGTCTTGCGGATGTTGGCGTACTGCTCCAGCGGGGTGCGCTTGATGAGGCCCTGCTTCGTGACCATGGTCACAAAGCCGCCCTCGGTGTCGGCGTCCTTGCTCTGGCAGATCATGTTGGTGACCTTTTCGCCCTCGGCCAGCTGCAGCAGGTTGACGATGTTGCTGCCCTTGCTGGTGCGGCTGCCCTCGGCGATGGTGTAGCCCTTGATGCGGAACAGGCGGCCCTTGTCGGTGACAAAGAGCACATAGTCGTGGGTGGAACCTACGAACATCTCCTGCACGATGTCCTCTTCCTTGCGGGTCATGCCGGAGATGCCGCGGCCGCCGCGGCGCTGGGCTTGATAGGTGGCCTTGAGCTGGCGCTTGATATAACCGGCCTCGGTGAGGGTGTACACACACTGCTCCTCAGCGATCAGATCCTCGATATCCACCTCGCCAGTCACGGACTGGATCTCGGTGCGGCGCTCGTCGCCAAAGCGTTTTTTCATGTCCAGCAGCTCTTCCTTGACGATGGCCAGCACGCGGGCGTCATCGGCCAGAATGGCCTCCCAGTTCTCGATCTTGGCGTGCAGACCGGCCAGCTCTTCCTCGATCTTGAGGATCTCCAGACCGGCCAGACGGCCCAGCTGCAGCTTGACGATGGCATCTGCCTGCGGATCATCGAAGCCGAACTGCTCCATGATGGCAGCCTTGGCTTCGGCCATGCCGCCCTTGCAGGCACGGATGGTGGCGATCAACTCATCCACGATGTCGGTGGCCTTCTTCAGGCCTTCCAGAATGTGGGCGCGCTCCTTGGCCTTTTTCAGGTCGAACTGGGTGCGGCGGCGCACCACCTCGTCCTGGAACTCGACGTACTTCTGCAGCATCTGCTTCAGGGTGAGCACCTTGGGCACCTTGTGGTCGATGGCCAGCATGATGACGCCCACGGTGTCCTGCAGCTGGGTGTACTGGTACAGCTGGTTCAGGATGACCTGGGCGTTGGCGTCCTTGCGCACATCCACCACGATGCGCATGCCCTTGCGGTTGGTCTCATCGTTCAGGCCGGTGATGCCTTCGATGCGCTTGTCCTTCACTAGGTCCGCCATGTTCTCGATCAGGCGGGCCTTGTTGACCATATAGGGGATCTCGGTGATGATGATCTGGGTACGGCCGTTCTTGGTCTCCTCAATGGTGGCACGGCCCCGCAGGGTGATCTTGCCGCGGCCGGTGGCGTAGGCGGCACGGATGCCGCTGCGGCCCATGATGATGCCGGCGGTGGGGAAGTCCGGGCCATTGATGTATTCCATCAGGCCGGGCAGGTCGATGTCAGGGTTGTCGATATAGGCCACACAGCCGTCGATGACCTCACTCAGGTTGTGGGGCGGGATGTTGGTGGCCATGCCGACCGCGATGCCCTGGCTGCCGTTGACCAGCAGGTTGGGGAAGCGGCAGGGCAGCACGCTGGGTTCCTTTTTGGTCTCATCGAAGTTGGGGTCCCAGTCAATGGTGTCCTTCTCGATGTCGGTCAGCATCTCCACCGCCATGCGGCTCATGCGGGCCTCGGTGTAACGGTAAGCAGCCGGGGGGTCGCCGTCCACCGAACCAAAGTTGCCCTGGCCGTCCACCAGCGGGTACCGCAGGGAGAAATCCTGGGCCAGACGGACCATGGCGTCGTAAACGGACGCGTCGCCGTGGGGGTGGTAGGAACCCAGCACGGCACCGACGGTATCGGCGGACTTGCGGTAGGGATGGCTGGGATCGTTGCCGCGCTCATGCATGGTATACAGAATACGGCGGTGAACGGGCTTCAGGCCGTCACGCACATCAGGCAGGGCACGGGACACGATGACCGACATGGAGTAGTCCAGGAACGCGGTCTCGATCTCCTTCTTGACGTCGCGGATGATCTTTTTGGTTCCGCTGCCCGGAATCATGACATAATCTTCTTCCATTTGTTCCTCCGTGTATTACACGTCCAGCTTTGCGTACTGGGCGTTGGTCTCGATAAAGCGGCGGCGGGGCTCCACCTGGTCGCCCATGAGGATGGTAAAGGCTTCGTCGGCCTTTTCGGCATCCTCGATGGTGATCTGCACGATCACCCGGTTGTCCGGGTTCATGGTGGTCTCCCACAGCTGGTCCGGGTTCATCTCACCAAGGCCCTTATAGCGGTTCACCTTGGCACCCGGCATTTCCTGCGAAAGCACGGCCATTTCGGCGTCGTTGTAGGCATACTTGATGGTGTTGCCCTTCTGCACCTTGAACAGGGGCGGCTGGGCCACATACACATGGCCCTGCTCGATGAGCGGGCGCATATAGCGGAAGAAGAAGGTCAGCATCAGGGTGCAGATGTGAGAGCCGTCCACATCGGCATCGGCCATGATGAACACCTTGTCGTAACGCAGCTTGGAGATGTCAAATTCCTCGCCAATGCCGCAGCCCAGGGCCAGCACCACGGGCATCAGCTTATCGTTGCCGTAGATCTTATCGGCGCGGGCCTTTTCCACGTTGAGCATCTTGCCCCACAGCGGCAGGATAGCCTGAATAGCCGAGTCACGGCCCATCTTGGCGGAACCGCCTGCAGAATCGCCCTCGACGATGAAGATCTCGGTCTTGGTGGGGTCTTTCTCACGGCAGTCGGCCAGCTTGCCGGGCATGCGGCTGGTTTCCAGCGCGCTCTTGCGGCGCACCAGTTCACGGGCCTTCTTGGCGGCAGCGCGGGCGCGGGCAGCCTGGGTGGCCTTTTCAAAGATGGCCTTGGCCACACCGGGGTTCTCTTCAAAGAACTCCATCAGCTTTGCATAGACCATGTTGGACACGAGGGTGCGGATCTCGGTGTTGCCCAGCTTTGCCTTGGTCTGGCCCTCAAATTCGGCCTCCTGCAGCTTGACCGAGATGACGCAGATCAGGCCCTCCCGCACATCGGCACCGGACAGGTTCTCGTCCTTGTCCTTCAGCAGGCCGTGGCTGCGGCCGTAATCGTTGAACACGCGGGTCAGGCTGGACTTGAAGCCCTCTTCGTGGGTGCCGCCGTCGGGGGTGTTGACGTTGTTGGCAAAGCTCAGCAGCAGCTCGTTGTAGCTGGAGTTGTACTGCAGCGCGATCTCGGCCATACCGCGGTCGGTCTGACCCTTGAGGTAGATGACATTGGGGTGCAGCACTTCCAGCTTGCGCTTCTCGCCCAGATAGGTGACGAAGCTCTTGATGCCGCCCTCATAGCACATGACCTCGGTGCGGTAGCAGGGTTCGCCCTCCTTGCCGTCTTCCAGCACGGGGGTGTACAGCTCGCGCTCGTCGGTCAGGGTGATCTTGACACCGGCGTTCAGGAAGCTCTCTTCCCGCAGGCGCTTTTCCAGCGTGTCGAAGTCGTACACGGTGGTATCCCGGAACATCTCCGGGTCCGGCTTGAAAGTGACGCGGGTGCCGGTGACCCCGTCGGCCACCGGTCCGATGCACTTCAGCGGGCCGTCCGGGTCGCCGCGGCGGAAGGTCTGCTCGTACTCATGGCCGTCGCGGCGCACATTGACGGTGAGCCACTCGGAGCAGGCGTTGACAACGGATGCACCTACGCCGTGCAGGCCGCCGGCCACCTTGTAGCCGGAGTTCTCGCCGCCGAACTTGCCGCCGGCGTGCAGGATGGTGTAGACGACGGTGACGGCGGGCAGGCCGGTGTCGGCCTGGATGTCCACGGGGATGCCGCGGCCGTTGTCGGTGACCTGGATGATGTTGTCCTTCAGGATCTTGACCTCGATGTGGTCACAGTAACCGGCCAGTGCCTCGTCGATGGCGTTGTCCACGATCTCGTAGACCAGGTGGTGGAGGCCCCGCTCGCCGGTGGAGCCGATATACATGCCGGGGCGCTTGCGCACGGCCTCCAGACCCTTCAGGACCTGGATCTCGCTGGCGTTATACTCGTGGTCGGTAGCGGTTTCGGCATTGGTGCTGGTGATGATTTCTTCTGCCATTTCCTTTCTCCCTTTTTGTTTTTCGTGTAGATATCGTGTTGTTTCTCTATTCTGGAAACGCAGCGGCAGGCACTTTCCACGCCTGCAGGCTGCGGGGTTCTCGCAAGGGGCGGCTGCACAACGTTCACTCGATCATCTTTTCGGCGCGGCGGCGCAGCACGGCGCTGGACAGCTCCGAAAGGTATACCGTGTCCACCACACCGCCGTCTGCCAGAACATAGCTCTGGGGCAGCTCATCCGAAAGGCTCACCACGGCCCCGTTCTTCTGGGCGTAGTTCAGAAATTCCCGCCCGCGGGGGGAGATGGTGGTGGTCTCCAGATTGAAGATGCCGATGATGTCACGGTCGTTCAGCACATAATCGCGTCCGAGATGAATATACATACTGTATTTTCCTCGTGCAGTTCCGATTGGATATTTCCGTATTTCATGCAGGTTTTATGCATCCGTTTTTGCAACATTTCTGCATGCCGTCAAGCGCGGCTCAGCACGCCGCCGTTCATGCGGTATACCTCGCCGTCCGTCTTGAGGAAGGCGGTGTCATCGCAGCTGGTGACAAAGGTCTGCTTTTCCTTCATGCGGGTCAGCAGATACTGCTTGCGGCCCTCGTCCAGCTCGCTGAGCACATCGTCCAGCAGCAGCACGGGGTGTTCGCCGGTGATGCGGGCTGCGGCGGCGGCCTCGGCCATCTTCAGGCTCAGCACCACGCTGCGCTGCTGTCCCTGGCTGGCAAACACACGGGCAGGCTGATCGTCCAGCAGCAGTTCCAGATCTTCGCGGTGGACGCCGCACAGGCTCTGCCCAGCCCGCAGCTCCTCGTTCTGGCGCTGCTTCAGCAGATCGGCCAGACCGCCCGGCGCAAACTGGGCCGCATAGCGGATGCTCATGCGCTCTGCCCCGTGGGAAAGCTCCTGATAGTTGGCGCAGGCCAGCGGCCCCAGCAGGGCAAGGTAATCCCGCCGCCGCTGCTGCAGGACCTCGCCCTGCGCGGCCAGCTCCACATTCAGCACTTCCAGCAGAGCACATTTTTCCGCATAAGGGCGCTCCTGCCCGGTGGCAGAATGCCGCAGCAGCGCATTTTTTTGCTGCAGTACCCGGACGTAGCGGCGGTAAGTGGCCAGATACCCGGGGTACAGCTGGCACAACGCCGCGTCCAGAAACCGGCGGCGGCCCTCCGGTGCGCCCTTGACCAGGCTCAGGTGTCCGGGGTCGAACACCACAGCGGGAAAGCTGCCGGCCAGACCGGCGGCCCGCTTGGGGGCAGCCCCGTTCACCGAGGCATAGCGGCCGGGGCGGGGTGCGTCCGGGGTGCCCACGGTGATCCGCACCCGGGCCGGGTCATCCGGCTCCTGATCTTCCTGCCGGGTGCGCTGGGTCACGGCTTCCAGCACCGCGAATGTCTCCCCGCGGCGCACAAGCTCGGCATCCTTGCCGCCCCGGAAGCTCTTGCCGCCGGTAAGCAGCCAGATGGCCTCCAGCAGATTGGTCTTGCCCTGACCGTTGTTGCCGCAGATGACCGTCAGCTCCCGGCCGGGTTCCAGCCGGGCCGACGCAATGTTGCGGTAATTCGTAACTTCCAGTGAAAGCAGCCGCATTACTGGCCCTGCCCGACTTCCACGGACTGGCCGTCCAGCTCGATCACGTCACCGGCACGGCACTTCTTGCCGCGCATGGTGCACACCTCGCCGTTCACCTTCACGGCACCGCCCTGCACCAGCTCCTTGGCTTCGCCGCCGGTCTCGCACAGGCCTGCGTACTTGAGCAGGGCATCCAGCTTGATAAATTCCGTATGAATGAGAATTTTCTGCATAAAATCGCCTTTCTTAGTCGTTCTTGAAGCGCACGGGCAGCACCAGATACAGGAAATCGCTGCCATCCACGGGCAGCACCTTGACCGGGCTCAGGGGGCCGCTGATCTCCATGCGCACCTGTTCGGTGCGGGCGTTGCGCAGAGCGTCCAGCAGATAGCGGTTGTTGAAGCCGATCTCCACCTCGTCGCCCTCACACTGCGCGTTGAATTCATCCACCACGCGGCCCAGATTCGTCTGGCAGCGCACCACGACTTTCCCCTCTGTAAAGGTAATGCGGAGGGGATTTTTTAAACGCTCTGTAATAATCAGAGAGGCACGCTCGATGGTCTCGATGAACTCCTTGGTGTCAAGGGTCACCCGGGTACGGCTGCCGGCGGGGATCACGTTGTGATAGTTCAGGAACTCGCCCTCGATCAGGCGGCTCATGATGGTGTAACCGGCGGCCATGAACACCACATAGCGGCGGTTGGCACAGATGTGCACCGGCTCTTCGTCGTCGTTGGGCAGCAGGTGGGCCACTTCGGTCATGGTCTTGCTGGGCACAATGATGCGGATGTCCTTCACGGCGGTGACCGGGCGCTCCACGATGGCCAGACGGTAGCCGTCCAGCGCCACGATGGTCAGCTTATCGGGTTCGATCTCGAACAGTTCGCCGGTGTGAGCCGGTTTTTTCTCGTCCTGACTCACGGCGTACAGGGTGCGGTCGATCATGTCCCGGAGCACGCCGGTGGGGATGGTCAGGGTCTCCTCGGCACCGGTGTTGGGCAGGTCGGGGAAGTCGGTGGCGGCCATGGACTGGATCTCGAATTCCGCCACGCCGCTCTTGATGGTGGTCTTGCCGTTGTCGGCAGACAGGATGCTGATCTGACCGGCGGGCATCCGGCTGATCATGCTGCTGAGCAGTTTTGCGTTCAGCACGATCTCGCCGGGCTCCTTGACGTTGGCCTCGATGGTGGTCACGATGCCCATTTCCAGGTCATAGCCGGTCAGGGTCAGCTGAAAACCTTCGGCTTTCAGCAGGATGCCTTCCAGCACCGGGATGGCTGACCGCATGGTGACGGCCTTGGAAACGCCGTCGATCGCTGCACTGAGAAGGGTTTTATCGCATACAATGTTCAAACCAGAATCGCTCCTTTTTGTTCACCGGTCGTATTGTGGGTCTGTTCTTCAGAATTGCCTGCTGACCGGTCTATCTTATTGAACTTGTTGTAGTAACCGTAGTAGGGGGTGGGGAACTTGTGGAAAACTCGGAAAAGCCTTGTCGGAATGCGGGGGTTTTGGTTTCCACCGGATTGTGAATGGGTTGTGGAGGAATTGTGGAATCGTGAAGAGAAGTTCCGCTTTCCACAGCGGATGTGGAAAGAACAAGTTGAATGTTGAAAACTCGGTGGAAAGTGTGGAAAGGTTTGCGATTTTACCACAAGATATGGGTCTGTTTTCCCCATTTTGCCCCGGTTTTTCCCCATATTTTGGGGTGAGACCCTGAAATGAGTATGACTTTTACGTCAAAATCTGTCTCAGGCCTTGACGTTTTTGATGATGTCGCTCACGGTCTCGCGCAGGTGCTGGTCGTTCTTCATGTCCCGTTCCATGGTCTTGAGGGAGTAGACGATGGTGGAGTGATCGCGGCCGGAGAATTCCCGGCCGATCTCCTCCATGCTCATGCCGGTGACCTCCCGCAGGATGTAGATGGCCACACGGCGGGCAGAGGCCACGTTGGCGTTGCGCTTGGTGCCGCGGATGTCGGCAGGGGAGACGTTGAAGGTGCGGGACACCTCGCCGATGATCTTTTCGATGGTCACCGGCACGGGCTGGGTCTCGTTGAGGATGTCCTTGATGGCGTTCTGGGCCACGCTGATCACCGGCTGGATGCCCTCCAGCATGTAGTAGGCGTTCAGCTTTTTCACGGCGCCTTCCAGCTGGCGGATGTTGTTCTTCAGGTGGTTGGCGATGAACTCGGCCACATCCTCGGGCAGATCCAGGTGCAGCAGCTCGGCCTTGCGCTTGACGATGGCCACGCGGGTCTCGAAGTCCGGCGGCTGGACATCGGCGGTCAGGCCCCACTCAAAGCGGGTGCGCAGGCGCTCTTCCAGGCTCTTGATCTCCTTGGCCGGGCGATCGGAAGCAATGACGATCTGCTTGTGGGCGTCGTGCAGGGAGTTGAAGGTGTGGAAGAACTCTTCCTGGGTGGACTCCTTGCCGGCGATGAACTGGATATCGTCCACCAGCAGCAGGTCGGCTACGCGGTACTTCATGCGGAAGTCCTCGGTGCTGCCGGCGCGGATGGCGGCGATCAGCTCATTGGTGAACTGCTCGCAGGTCACATACATGATGACGAAGTCGGGGTGGGTGCGTTTGATCTCGGTCTGGATGGCCGTCAGCAGATGGGTCTTGCCAAGGCCCGAGCCGCCGTAGATGAACAGCGGGTTGTAAGCGCCGGAAGGGTTGGCCGCCACCGCCTGCGCCGCAGCAAACGCAAACTGGTTGGATGGGCCCTTGATGAAGTTCTCGAAGGTGAACTCGTAGTTGCCCTGGGGGGAGGCGGGGTTCGCCTCGTACTGCTGGGCCAGCACCACCTCGTGGGGCGGGGTGCTGGGCACCACCAGCGTGATGTCCACGTCAAAGCCCAGCACGGTCTTGAAGGCCTCCTTCAGCAGGCCCAGGTAGCGGTCGGTGACGATCTTGCAGATGAAGTCGTTGCGCACCGACAGGGTGATGTGGCTGGAGTCCTCAAAGCTGATGGGCTCCAGGCCGTCGATGTAGAGATTATAGGTCGGCTCGGCCATCTGCGTTTTGCAGTACGCCTGGGCGGCCTCTAAAACGTCCTTGAAAGAATCCATAAAAACATCCACTCCATTGAAGTTTTCAACAATGCTGCTGATACCAGGTTAGTATACCACAAAAATCTCTGTGCGTCTATATTTCTATAAGGTAATTTTATATACATAAAATAAGACCGCCCTGTGTCGGGTTTTTCGCGTTGTGGCGCGGCGGACCAAAAGCCACAATATCTTGTGGCAGACGGGTTTTCCACGGCAGAATGGTGAAAAAGTTGAAAATCTTTTCACAAAAAAGTTTGCAGGAAAGCGAAAAAAATGCTTGACAGAACGCCATACTGTGCGATATACTGTTGAATTGCAAGCCTGTCCCCATTTTGGGACCAGAAATACCCCATCATCGGGGACGAGTTTTTACGGAGGATATAACCATGAAGAGAACTTTTCAGCCCAAGAAGCGTCATCGCAAGGAAGTTCATGGCTTTCTGACCCGCATGAGCACCAAGAACGGCCGCAAGGTCATCAATGCTCGCCGTGCTAAGGGCCGCAAGAGCCTGACTGTCTGATCCCGCGTTTTATGACGAGATCCGGCGCAGAACCCAATATGCGCACAAAAGACCGCTGATTCTGGATCGGTGGTCTTATTTTATTTGAAAAATTCCGGCAAACCGGAAAAATTTTTCGCAAAAAGCCCATGGGGGCCTTTTAAAGTCGAAAAAATTCTGATATACTGGCTAAAGAATCTGCTTTGTGCACCCGGCTTGGTGCCGGGCAGAAGAGAAAGGAGGCGCCGAAGCAATGCGCTACCGTCCCATCCGCCGCAACAACGAATTTGGCCGCGTGTATGCCCGCGGCAAATCCTATGTGAACCAGGCTCTGGTGCTGTATGTGCTCAAGACCCGCGGCAAACGCACCCGCGTGGGCCTGACCGCCACCAAGAAGATCGGCCACGCCGTGCAGCGCAACCGCGCCCGCCGTGTGATGAAGGCCGCCATCGACGAGCATTTGGATTACAACATCGGCGGTTACGATCTGGTATTCGTGGCCCGGGGCATGACCCCGCGGCTCAAGAGCTGGCAGCTCAGCAGCATCGTGGCAAAGCTGTTTGCCCAGGCCGGCCTGCCGGACAAGGCAAAGCAGCCGGACGCACCGCCGCCCGCCACCCTGCCTCCGGCCCGTAAAAAGCCGGCAGCGGACGAGAAGGCAAAGGCATGAACCGTCTGCAGGCAGCTTGCCGCAGGGCCCTGTGCCTGCCCATCCGGGCCTATCAGCATACCCTCAGCCCATGGATCGGCCGCAGCTGCCGGTTCACCCCCAGCTGCAGCAACTACACCATGCAGGCCATCCTGACCCACGGCTGCATCAAGGGCATCCTGCTGGGAGCCTGGCGCATCGCCCGGTGCAACCCCCTGGGCAAATGGGGCTACGACCCCGTGCCGGAAGCAGGGAAGTGGACGAACCCCGCCCGCAGGCTGCAGCCGTCAAAACTGTTTGAAAACCGGCATAAAGCAAACTAGAACATTACCGGCAGGCCAGCGGGGAGCTTTCTCCTCGGACACGAATCGGGCCATTCCATCGCCCGCCCTACTGCCTGCGGCAGCAGGGTCCCACCCCAGCGGACGGTCCTCGGAGAAACTCCCCGCCGTCCTGCCCACTGCAATTTCAGCTTCTTGTGACGCATCGCACTGTGGGCGGTGTGTCCTACGATAAAAAATAACGCGTCCCGTGCCACAGACGGGGCAGAATGGACAAAGGTATGAACTTCTTTTACATCCTAAGCGCGCCCCTGGGCTATGTCATGGAGTGGATCTACAAGCTGCTCCCCAACTATGGCTGGGACATCATCCTCTTTACCCTGCTGATCAACATCGTCAAGATCCCCCTGCAGCTGAGCCAGCAGAAGAGCATGGCCAAGATGTCCGCTTTCCAGCCCATGATCATGGACATCCAGACCAAGTACAAGGATAAGCCGGAAAAGCAGCAGGAAGAGCTGATGAAGCTGCAGCAGGACTACGGCTACAAGCCCACTGCCGGCTGCCTGCCCATGCTGCTGAACTTCCTGGTGATGTTCGGCGTTATCGGCGTGGTGTACAACCCCCTGGAGCGGATCTTCCACATCAGTGCCGCTGCCCTGACCGCTGCCGGTGAGGCCCTGACTGCCTCCGGCGTGGCCTTTACCGCCATTACCCGTGACACCACCATCATTGCCCAGGTGCTGGCCGGCAACAGCGGCCTGCTGCAGTGCTTTACCGAGGCACAGATCGCCACCATTACCGAGTTCAGCCAGCACATGAGCTTTTTGGGCATCGACCTGACCCGGGTGCCCCAGATCGGCCTGTCTCTGGACCTGGTGCTGCCCCTGCTGTCGGTGATCACCATGTTCCTGTCCACCCACATCAGCATGAAGGCCTCCGGCCAGCAGATGCAGGGCAGCATGAAGGTGACCATGTACCTGATGCCCCTGATGTACCTGTTCTTCTGCTTTACCTATCCTCTGGCATTCTCTCTGTACTATGTGATCTCCAACATCGTGATGACCGTGCAGACCCAGGCCATGCGGAAGGTCTACGACCCCGATAAGATGCGGAAAGAAGTGGAAGCTCAGATCGAGGAAAAGCGCAAGCAGCAGAAGCGTGGCGTAAAGAGCACCACCGTGAAGGTCACCGACCCCAAGACCGGCAAGGTTACCGAGAAGAACCTCTCGGCCAGCGAGATGAACAAGCGCCGCCTGGAGTATGCCCGCCAGCTGGATGCCGAGCGCTACAAGGACGAGCGCACCGTGCCGCTGAGTGAGCTGAACAAGCAGGACAAGGAATAAAGGAGGACGAACGGTTATGATCCGTAAGCAGGAAGCGACCGGCAAGACGGTCGATGAAGCCCGCGCAAAAGCCTGCGCTCTGCTGGGTGTACAGGCCGATGATCTGAATGTCAGCTATGAAGTGCTGGAGATGCCCCAGAAAACCGGTTTCCTGGGCCTGAAAACCACCCCTGCCAAGGTGTGCGTGAGCGTGGAAGAACCCGATGCTCCGGCAGCGCCCGCCGCAGCCCCGGCTCCGGTGCAGGAGACTGCCCCGGAAGTTCCCGCTGCCCCCGTGGAAGAGCCTGCCGCACCGGTGGAAGCACCGGCTGCCGAGGTTGAGCAGCCTGCCGCAGAGCAGGCCGCCCCGGCTGCAGCCGCAGCCGCAGACGAGGAGACCGAGGTCCCCATCGTGATCGAAGAGAACGCCAAGGTCAAGGCTGCTGTGGAGTACCTGCAGGAAGTCATTGCCAAGATGGGCGTGGAGAACGTGACCTTCAGCGCCGTGCAGAAGGGCGAAGCCACCATCATCCGTCTGGACGGTGAGCACCTGGGTGCCCTGATCGGCCGCCGCGGCGAGACCATGGAGAGCCTGTCCTATCTGGCAAGCCTGGTGGCCAACCGTCTGGAAGGCGATTACATCAAGCTGGGTCTGGACGTGGCCGGCTACCGCGACAAGCGGGAAAGCGACCTGACCGCCCTGGCACAGCGCATTGGTGCCAAGGTGCGCAAGACCGGCCGCAGCTTTGCCATGGAGCCCATGAACCCCTACGAGCGCCGCATCATCCACTCTGCCATCAGCAAGATGGAGGGGGTCCGCAGCGAGAGCAAGGGCGAGGGCCGTGACCGCCGCGTGGTCATCTACTCCACCGCACCGGATGCCCAGACCGAGAACACCTACGGCGAGCGCCGTCCCCGCGGCGGCCGCCCCGGCAACGGACGCCGCCCCGGCGGCAACCGCGATGGCGGCTATCGCGGCGGCAGCCGTTCGGAGCATGGTGACCGCAACGGCAACCGCGGCGGTTACCGCGGCAGCAGCAACGGCGGCAACCGTGGGCCCCGTCCTTCCGGTGTGCCGGAGCGCACCTATGCGCCCCGCGATGCCGAGACTGCCGCACCGGTGGCACCCAAGCGCACCGAGCGCGTGGACGATTTTGCCGATTTCAGCTTTGGCAAGATCGAGCTGTAATTTCTGAGCGACCCAGGACCTCCTGCCATCCGGCGGGAGGTCTTTTTGCGCAGAGGAACGGATTTTCCACCGTCTCCCGGGAAAACGTGGAAAAAGTGTATCATTCCGCCGGATTTCGTGGTAAAATGAAACCTACGGGTGGCATTTCAGACCCGGCAGAAAGAAGAGCATTGCGGTGTCCTGGACCAACAGGCACGCTGAAAGGATAACCATCATGCAGGAAACGACCATTGCAGCCATTGCCACCGCCCCGGGTGCCGGAGGCATCGCGGTGGTGCGCCTGTCCGGCGGGCAGAGCTATGCCGTGGCGGAACAGGTGTTCCGTCCGGCCAGTCCTTCCAAAACGGTGCGGGACGCCAAGGGCTACACAGCCCTGTTCGGCCATTTCGTGGAGGGCGGGGAAGTGTTCGACGAGGGCGTGGCCCTGTTCTTCCGGGCACCCCACAGCTACACCGGCGAGGACGTGGTGGAGCTTTCCTGTCACGGCGGCAATGCCGTCGCCCGTCGTCTGGTAGAAGCCTGTCTCGCGGCCGGTGCCCAGCCCGCCGCGCCCGGTGAGTACACCCGCCGCGCATTCCTGAACGGCAAGCTGGGCCTGACCCAGGCGGAGGCGGTCATGGATCTGATCTCGGCGGACGGGCGGCAGGGGGCCGCGCTGGCCAATGCGGCCCTGTCCGGTGCGCTGGCCAAGAAGATCGGGGAGCAGAAGGATGCCCTCACCGCCCTGCAGGCCCATCTGGCAGCCTGGGTGGATTTCCCGGAGGAAGATGTGCCGGAGCTGGACGAAGCCCATCTGCGCAGCGTTCTGGGCAGCGTGCAGGAGACGCTGGACGGGCTGATCCGCAACTATCAGGCGGACACCGTCCTGCGCGAGGGCGTGGACTGTGCCATCGTGGGCCGCCCCAATGCGGGCAAGTCCACCTTGCTGAATCTGCTGGCCGGGTTCGACCGTGCCATCGTCACCCCGGTGGCAGGCACCACCCGCGACGTGGTAGAGCAGGCGGTGCAGCTGGGGGATATCCGGCTGAACCTCTTTGACACCGCCGGTCTGCGCGAGACCGAGGACGCCATTGAAGCGGAGGGCATCCGCCGCAGCTGGAAGAAACTGGAAGAGGCTGGCCTGATCCTGGCGGTGTTCGATGGCTCGGAGCCGCCTACCCGGGAGGATCTGGAGCTGGCCCGGCGCTGTGCGGGCCGCCCGGCCATTGCCCTGGTGAACAAGGAAGATAAACCTACGCAATTTGATGCGGAGCTCATCGCCCCGTACTTTGCCATGGTGCTGCCGGTGTGCTGTCAGGAGGAGGGCAGCCGCAAGGTCATTGCGGCTGCCGCTCGAAC
>OBYM01000302.1_pt1 | contig 29815 bp, 23 predicted proteins | sample 1538191 | NCBI WGS metagenome assembly OBYM01 (sample SAMEA2580165, study PRJEB22360) | human gut metagenome | biome: human gut; feature: human-associated habitat; material: faeces | place: Denmark | collected 2008/2010 | reverse complement strand
AGCTGCTTCTTCTCCACTTACTGGCTTTTTGCAGGATTAAAAAAATACAAACCATATCATAATGAAAGAAGGAAATGCCTTCATGATAGACCAGAATACCAACCATATGGAATACCAGCCCGGGATGGAGCAGATTCACTCTGATATCCTGGACACGGTAGTTTCCAAAATGAATCAATGTGATTTTGATAGCTATACTGCCGCCGATGTGCGCAGGGCATTGCAAAAAGACGTACTGTCTCCGGATGATTTCGCCGCACTGCTGTCTCCCGCCGCCGACCCCTTCTTAGAGGAAATGGCACACCGCGCCCAACAGGAGACCCGAAAGCACTTTGGCAATTCGGTGATGATGTTCACCCCGTTGTATATTGCCAATTATTGCGAGAACTACTGTATCTACTGCGGCTTTAACTGCCACAACAAGATTCGCCGAGCTAAGCTCTCCATGGAAGAGGTGGAAAAAGAGCTAAAAGCCATCTCCGATACCGGCTTACAGGAAATTTTGATTCTCACCGGTGAAAGCCGTAACGCTTCTCCAGTAGAATACATTGGAGAAGCTTGTAAGCTGGCCCGGAAATATTTCCGGGTGGTGGGTATTGAGATTTACCCGGTGAACTCCGACGAATACGCCTATCTCCACACCTGCGGCGTGGACTATGTCACCGTCTTTCAGGAGACCTATAATTCCGATAAATATGCTACTCTGCACCTGGGAGGCCATAAGCGGATTTTCCCGTACCGCTTTAATGCCCAGGAACGCGCTCTCATGGGCGGTATGCGCGGTGTAGGTTTGGGCGCTTTGCTGGGTTTGGATGATTTTCGCAAAGACGCCTTCGCTACCGGATACCACGGCTGGCTTCTTCAGCGAAAATATCCCCACGCGGAAATCGCGTTTTCTTGCCCTCGTCTGCGTCCCATTATCAACAATGATAAAATCAATCCCAAAGATGTCCATGAGCGGCAACTTTTGCAGGTAGTGTGTGCCTACCGTTTGTTTATGCCCTTTGCCAGCATCACCATTTCCTCCCGCGAGCGTGCCGGATTCCGAGATAATATCATTGATATCGCCGCTACGAAGATTTCCGCTGGTGTTTCTACTGGTATCGGTGACCACAGCGGCGAAGGGAAAGGCGATGAGCAGTTCGAAATCTCCGATGGCAGAAGCTATGATGAGATCTACAATGCTATCAAGGCCAAAGGCTTACAGCCGGTGATGGCTGATTACATTTATGTGTAAGGGGGAAAAGGGGCATAAGCTCATTTGTGTAACGCAGCGGAGCAGCTGTCCCGATGATTTTCTCACCCGCATGGAGTCGATTATTTTCCAAAGGCCCACCCGGATTATTTTGCGGGAAAAAGATCTTTCCCCGGAAGAATATGAAGCGCTGGCGCAAAAGCTACTGCCCCTTTGTGAGAAATATGGGGTGCCGCTCATGTGCAACGGCCCCATCCCCGGCTTCACACTTCCGGGATGCGGCGCACAACTTTCTTTTCAAAATCGAGACTTGCCGGTTTCTGGGGAATTCGGCGTATCCGTCCATGCACCGGAAGAAGCCTTCGCTTTACGGGAAAGCCCGGCTGCCTATCTCATTGCCGGGCACGTATTCCCCACGGATTGTAAAAAAGGTGTACCGCCCCGAGGATTGGAGTTTCTCCAAAAGGTATGCCAAAACGCCCGCCAGCCGGTGTATGCCATCGGTGGTATGACTCCGGAAAGAGTACCGTCAGTTTTGCAGGCGGGAGCTGCCGGGTACTGCGTTATGAGCGCCCTTATGAAAGCGCCGGACCCAGTTCGGCTGATACAAGAATTTTATTGTCAGGAGGATGACATCCATGAACTATAAAACTCAGATGGAAGCTGCCAAAAAAGGCATTATCACCCCCCAGATTCAGCTGGTGGCAGAGAAAGAGCATCGGGAGCCAGAATGGGTACGGGAGCGTGTTGCTGCCGGTACCATCGCTATTCCCGCCAACATTCATCACACTTCGCTTTCTGCTGAGGGCATCGGCGACGGACTGCGCACTAAAATCAACGTGAATCTGGGTATTTCCGGCGACGCCAAGGACTATGATCTGGAAATGAACAAGGTCAAAATGTCCGTGGAGATGGGTGCAGAGTCTATTATGGACCTCTCCAACTATGGCAAAACTCGTGTATTCCGAGAAAAGCTGGTGGAGTATTCCCCGGCCATGATTGGCACGGTGCCTATGTATGACGCTATTGGCTATCTGGAAAAGGATTTGTTGGACATTACTGCCGATGATTTTCTCAAAGTGGTAGAGGCTCACGCCAAAGAGGGTGTAGACTTCATGACCATTCATGCAGGTATCAACCGCCGTGCAGTAGAGGCTTTCCGTCGGGAAGGACGGCGCATGAATATTGTTTCCCGCGGCGGCTCTCTGCTGTTTGCTTGGATGATGATGACCGGTAACGAGAACCCCTTCTTTGAGCGGTATGATGATGTTTTGGAAATTCTCCGCGCCCATGACGTGACCATCTCTATTGGCGACGCTCTGCGCCCTGGCTGTATTGATGACAGTTCCGACGCAGGTCAGATTTCCGAGTTGATTGAAATTGGAAACCTGACCAAGCGGGCTTGGGATGCGGATGTACAAGTACTGGTGGAAGGCCCGGGCCACATGGCTATGAACGAAATTGCCGCCAATATGCAGATGGAAAAACGCCTTTGCCATGGTGCCCCTTTCTATGTACTGGGTCCCATTGTCACTGACATTGCCCCCGGCTATGACCACATTACGTCTGCCATCGGTGGAGCAATTGCCGCATCCAACGGAGCCAATTTCCTGTGCTATGTCACCCCGGCAGAGCATCTTCGCCTGCCCGATTTGGATGACGTGCGGGAGGGCATCATTGCTTCCAAAATTGCCGCCCACGCCGCCGACATTGCCAACGGCCTGCCTGGAGCCCGTGACCGCGACAACGAAATGTCCACCGCCCGCCACAAACTGGACTGGGACGAAATGTTCCGTCTGGCCCTTGACCCCGACAAGGCCCGCCGCTATTATGAATCCACACCGCCCGCCGAGCGCCACACCTGCTCCATGTGCGGCAAAATGTGCGCCGTTCGCACCACCAACCTGATTCTGGAAGGAAAGACCGTGAAGTTCTGCTCCGAAAAGGGCAGCTGCGGCGAATAATGTTTTAGTAAATCATCATAAAAAGAAGGCTCTCACGGATATTCGCCGTGGGAGCCTTTTTGATTATGATTATATTTCGTTTAAAGCGCCGCAAATGCGATTTGGCAATTCCCCTTGGATACTGCCCGTTTATAAGGGTGCGTGGGAAAAAGAAGATTAGAAAAACAGCGGGTACCGTCATCACAATACAGTTCCAGCACACTGACATCAAACACAACGTCGATCGTCCAGCGGCCATGATAAAAACGGGGCTGGCAACTTTTCTGCATCAAAGGCCAGCTCGGGTTGTTGACTTGTAGAGCAGAGGAAGCGCTGCGGTCTACATAGACATGGTTTTCTTCATCAACGCCAAAGGTCACACGCTCGCCAAAATCGTTCTCAAGTGTGACGGAACCACTGCCTTCACCGCTAATACGCAGGGCAAAGGTTTCGCCCGTCAAACAGCCATCGAAGGGCTTGGCATCTTCAAAGATTTTTTCCATGCCGAAGGGGTGTGCTGCCAGCTTTTTGCCGGCTGGCGTTTCCTGCAAATGGAGGACACGCGGTAAACTCATTTGGCCACAGTATTCACCAGTGGGAACCTGGCCCGCATAGTCCGGGCAATTTTCCCAGGCAATCAGAATTCTTTCATCTGTTCCCCAATAGGTGGAACCAGCGTAGTAATCAAAACCGCAATCTACCCGTTCTGCAATGGCGCCTTCGTCTGGCAGAAAGGTGTCACCGTCAAAAGTACCGGTCAGGTACAGCATGTGGTTTTCGTGGCCTTCCCCCAAAAAGATCATACTGACCACCAGTACCCACACGGTTTTCCCGCCAAATTCCATCGGAAAGATGTCCGGACATTCCCAAACATCAGCGTTGTGAATCTGTTTGGGAGTGGGCTTACATTCCCCGGTTTTTTCCCAGTGTTTCAAATCTGTGGAATGATAGAACATCGCACGGTCATGTGCCGAGACGATCATACTATAACCGCCACGCACCGGATTGCGAAACACTTTTGGGTCACGATAATCTTTCAAGCCGGGATTTCCGAGAACCGGGTTCCCAGAATAGCGTGTGAAGGTCATGCCGCCATCCAGGCTATAGGCCATGCTTTGACACTCACATTTGCCGTCATTGGTATAGAAAATCAGCAGCGGGGAACAGCCATTCTTTCCAAACCCGCTCACATTTTTGCTATCCAGTACCGCACATCCGCTGAAAATCGTACCCAGCTCATCGGGCTCCATAGCAATGGGGCAGTGTTCCCAGTGATACAAATCTTTCGAAACGGCATGTCCCCAATGCATCGGCCCCCAGATGGTATCGTCGGGGTTATATTGATAGTACAGATGATAAGTCCCATCCGCATAGAACAGGCCGTTCGGGTCGTTCATCCACATGGAGGGCGGGGTAAAATGAAGTTTTGGACGAAAATTTCTGGGTGCAGGACTGCTCATAAATCGTTCCCCTTTCCTTTTTGGCATTCAATTTGTTCGGTATCATGATAGCAAATGAAATGGTAAATGTAAAGAATCGCAAAAGGTTCCAAAATAAATTTGAAAAACACTTGAAAATACCCCAGTAGGGTATTATAATAAAAGCAACCCAAATACCCCCATAGGGTATATAAGGAGGCACAAAATGGAAAATCATGAATTAAAATCAGATGAAGTACAAGCAGCTTCTTGTGAAGAGAAAGCCTGCTGCTGCCGCCACAAATCCACACCGCGCGAGGAAAAAGAGCTTCGCCAGCTGCAAAACCGCATCAAAAGGATGACCGGCCAGCTGAACGGAATCAGCAAAATGCTGGACGACAACCGCTATTGCGGCGATATCCTCATCCAGGTGGCCGCTGTGGAAAGTGCTTTGCAAGCTTTTGGCTATGCAGTGCTGCAAAGCCATCTGGAAACCTGCGTGGTAGAAGAAATCCAGAAGGGAAATACCCAGATAGTGGATGAAGTGCTGGAACTGATTAAGAAATTAAAATAATCACAGGTTTGTAATGTGCTTAGAAAAGAGAGGTGAGCCCTGTGAAAACAGAAAAATATCAGGTGACTGGCATGACCTGTGCCGCGTGCCAAGCCAACGTGACCCGCTGTGTCCAGAAGCTGGAAGGCGTAGAAGAAGTGAACGTCAGCCTGCTGGCCAACCAGATGACGGTCTCCTATGATGAAAACGAAGTGGATGAACAGGCCATTGTGCAGGCCGTAGAGGGGATTGGATATGGCGCATGCCCGATAAACGGAAAAAAGGAAGAGGAAACCAGCACCTTCCGCAGTGAATGGCAGGCACGGCAGTCCCAAGTAGACGAAAGCCAGAAGGCTATGAAACGCAGGCTGGTTTCTTCCATTATCCTGCTGGTGCCGCTAATGTATGTCGCTATGGGCGCTATGCTATCTTTGCCGGTGCCGGGGTTCTTGCTGGGAATCGAAAACGCCATGGTGTCGGCGCTTTTGCAGCTGCTTCTCACCATCCCGATTCTGTTCATCAACCGGCATTTTTATCAGAACGGCTTCAAATCCCTGCTGCACCGGGCGCCCAATATGGATTCGTTAGTGGCAATCGGCTCCGGCGCTTCGCTGCTCTATGGCCTGTTCGCCATGTTCCGCATGGCCTATGGCTTTGGACATGGGGAAATGGGGCTAGTGCATGAATACGCCCACGCGCTGTATTTTGAATCCGCCGCTATGATTCTGACGCTGGTAACGGTGGGAAAATATCTCGAAGCCCGTTCCAAAGCCAAAACCTCCGATGCACTGGGAAAGCTCATCGACCTCGCGCCCAAAACTGCTGTGGTAGCCCGCGGCGGGGAAGAGGTAACCATCCCGGCGGAGCAGGTGGTCTCCGGCGATATTATCGTCATCCGCCCCGGCGAAGGAATTCCCGTAGACGGCGTGGTGACAGAGGGTACCGGCTATGTGGACCAGTCCGCCATTACCGGCGAGAGCATCCCCGTGGAGAAAAACACGGGCGATACCGTCATTTCCGCCACCATCAACCGCAACGGCTCTTTCCGTTTCCGCGCTTCCCGCGTGGGGGAGGACACCACATTGGCACAGATCATCCGTCTGGTGGATGAAGCGGGCAACTCCAAAGCGCCCATCGCCCGGCTGGCCGACAAAGTCAGCGGTGTGTTTGTGCCAGTAGTCATCGGAATCGCCATCCTGACGGCAATTGTCTGGATGATTGCCGGAGCGGGCTTTGAATTCGCCCTATCTAATGCCATCGCCGTGCTGGTGATTTCCTGCCCGTGTGCGCTGGGACTGGCAACGCCGGTGGCTATTATGGTGGGAACCGGAAAAGCGGCGGAAATGGGGATTCTTATCAAGTCCGCGGAAAGCCTTGAAAACCTCCACAATGTCGATACCATTGTGCTGGATAAAACCGGCACTATTACTTTGGGAAAACCGTCTGTCACCGATGTTCTGGTGCTGGGAGAAGGCCTGTCGCAGCAGGAATTTCTGGCGCAGGCCGCTGCCGCAGAAATCGGGAGCGAGCACCCGCTGGCACAGGCTGTGGTGGAGTATGCACAGCAGGCGCGGGTTTCCTCCCTGCGGGCAGATTCTTTCGAAGCGGTTTCCGGACGAGGCGTGCGTGCCCAAATTGCGGGAAAGAGCTGGCTTGCCGGAAATACCGCTTTTCTGAAAGAAAATGGCCTTTCGGTAGATGCTGTTCAAAAGAAAATAGAGACATTGGCGCAAGCAGGAAAAACGCCGCTACTCTTTGCCTGCGACGGCAAGTTGGCGGGAATCATCGCGGTAGCCGATACGATTCGAGAAACAAGCCGCGCCGCTATCCGTCGATTTAAAGATCTGGGATTGCACGTGGTTATGCTCACAGGAGACAACCGCATGACTGCCGAAGCGATTCGCAAGGAGCTGAATATTGAAACCGCCATTTCGGATGTGCTGCCCACAGAAAAAGAGGCCCATATCCGCGCTTTACAGGAAAAAGGCCGCAAAGTCGCGATGGTAGGTGACGGAATCAACGATGCACCGGCTCTTACCCGTGCAGATATCGGAATCGCCATTGGAGCGGGAACCGATATCGCCATTGAATCGGCGGATGTGGTGCTCATGAAGGACTCTCTGGACGATGCAGCGGCAGCAATCGAACTAAGCCGCGCCGTGGTTCGGAATATCCACATGAATCTGTTCTGGGCGTTCTTCTATAATGTTCTCGGAATCCCAGTGGCAGCAGGCGTACTGTTCCCGGCCTTTGGCATCCGCCTGAGCCCCATGATTGGTTCGGCGGCTATGAGTTTGAGCTCGGTGTGCGTGGTGACCAATGCCCTGCGTCTGCGCTTTTTCAAGCGCAAAGCACCAGCGGTTCTGCCGGAAGAAAATATCCCTGCAAAAGAAGCAACTGCCTGTCCGGTTATACCGGCAGCAGAAGAAAATTCCGATACCATATCGGAAAATATGAAAGGAGTCTGTTCCATGAAAAAAGTATTGTCTGTAGAAGGTATGATGTGTGCACACTGCAAAATGCACGTAGAAAAGGCCCTCAGCGCTATTGACGGTGTTGAAGAGGCGCTTGCCGATTTGGAAAAGAAGCAGGCCACCGTTACTCTGTCCAAAGATGTTCCGGACCAGGTGTTGATAGATGCTGTAACCGAAGCAGGTTATACCGCCAGCGTATAATCAAAAAAGCTGAAAACCGGCAGTCTGAAAATTTTTCGGGCGGCCGGTTTTTTTATCTTTCTCTTCCATGCATAGTTTGCTCAAATCCGTTGACAAATAAAAAAGAAAGCGGTAATATGATAAAGCACAAATGTTCGTTTTATAAAACAGAAGAAAAATGCGTTTTACAGCCAAAAAGGAGGGCTTTTATGAGTGAGATACATGAAGACCGATTTCAGCTAGTTTCCCCCTATAAGCCCACTGGTGACCAGCCTCAAGCTATTGCACAACTGGTGGAAGGGCTGAATCGGGGCGATAAAGAGCAAACCTTGCTGGGCGTGACTGGTTCCGGCAAAACCTTTACTATGGCGAATATTATCGCTCAAGTAAATCGTCCTACTTTAGTATTGGCTCACAACAAAACGCTGGCTGCCCAGCTATGCTCCGAATTTCGGGAATTCTTTCCTAATAATGCGGTGGAATACTTTGTTTCTTATTATGACTATTATCAGCCGGAAGCTTATATTGCCACAACAGATACTTATATAGAAAAGGATTCCGCCATCAATGACGAAATCGACAAACTCCGCCACTCTGCCACCTCAGCTCTTTCAGAACGTCGAGATGTCATTATTGTGGCCAGTGTTTCCTGTATCTATAGTTTGGGTGACCCTATTGATTACCGTACCATGGTTATTTCCTTGCGCCCCGGCATGGAAAAGAGCCGGGACGATTTGCTGCGTAAACTAGTAGAAATTCAGTATGAGCGCAACGACATCAACTTTACCCGAAATAAATTCCGCGTTCGGGGAGACGTGGTAGAAATCTTTCCGGCACAGTCCAATGACACTGTGATTCGGGTAGAATTTTTTGGAGACGAAATCGACCGGATTTCCGAAATCAATTCTCTTACTGGTGAATTCAAAGCAGAATTGAAACACGTGGCTATTTATCCCGCTTCTCACTATATTGTCCCACGGGAAAAGATGCTGCAAGCCGTAAAAGAAATTGAAGCGGAAATGGTGGAGCGGGTCAAATATTTTAAGGAACACGACAAACTCGTTGAAGCCCAGCGGATTGAACAGCGTACACAATATGACATCGAAATGCTGACGGAAATTGGCTTTTGTAAGGGTATCGAGAATTATTCCCGCATTATGTCAGGCAGAAAGCCCGGCAGTGCACCTTTTACGCTGATTGACTATTTTCCTGATGATTTCCTGCTCATGGTAGATGAGTCTCACGTAACTCTTCCCCAGGTACGGGCGATGTATGCCGGAGACCGAGCGCGGAAAGCAGCTCTGATTGATTATGGCTTCCGCCTGCCTTCAGCTTATGATAACCGGCCTTTAAATTTTGACGAGTTTTATAATCATATCAATCAGGTGATTTTCGTTAGTGCAACTCCCGGCGATTTGGAACTGGAAAAATCCACGCAGATAGTAGAGCAGGTCATCCGCCCCACAGGCCTACTGGACCCGGAAATTGAAGTGAAACCTACAGAAGGCCAGATTGATGATTTGATTTCTGAAATCAATCTGCGCACTGCCAAAGGGCAGCGAGTGTTAATAACAACCCTGACCAAGAAAATGGCTGAGGATTTGACAGACTTTCTCGATAATATGGGGATTCGTGTGCGGTATATGCATCATGATGTAGATACTGTAGAGCGTATGGAGATTATCCGTGACCTGCGTTTGGGTGAATTTGACGTGCTGGTCGGTATTAACCTGTTGCGGGAAGGACTTGATATTCCCGAGGTGTCGCTGGTGGCCATTCTGGACGCAGACAAAGAGGGATTCCTGCGCAGCGAACGGTCTTTGATTCAGACCATTGGCCGTGCCGCCCGAAACGCAGAGGGCAAGGTCATCATGTATGCCGATTCGGTAACACCGTCCATGGAAAACGCCATCCGGGAAACCGTACGTCGCCGGGAAATCCAGATGAAATATAACGAAGAACACGGTATTGTCCCCCAGACAATTATGAAGAAAGTGGCGGAAGTGCTGGAAATCTCCACGCATAAGGAAGACGGCAAGGGGAAGAAAAAGAAGAGAAAACTTTCCGCTATTGAACGCCGCCAGGAGATTGAGAAGCTGACCAAGGAAATGAAAGCTGCCGCAAAGTTGCTGGAATTCGAGCACGCTGCTTATTTGCGGGATAAAATTAAGGAACTACAGGAGGGGAAATAATCCCTAACATTTTCCATATAGGAGGAACCACAGAAATGGATACCAAAAATCTGACCATTAAAGGGGCAAGAGAACACAATCTGAAAAATATCAGTCTCTCCATCCCAAGAGATAAACTGGTTGTGCTCACCGGCCTTTCCGGCTCGGGAAAGTCATCCCTTGCTTTTGATACCATCTATGCTGAAGGCCAGCGCCGCTATGTGGAATCCCTTTCCTCCTATGCGCGGCAATTTTTGGGACAAATGGAAAAACCCGATGTGGATTATATTGAGGGGCTTTCTCCGGCTATTTCCATTGACCAAAAAACCACCTCGAAAAACCCTCGTTCTACCGTTGGTACGGTTACTGAGATTTATGACTACCTGCGTTTGCTCTACGCCCGCGTAGGTGTTCCTCACTGCCCGATATGTGGCAGGGAAATTAAACAGCAAACCATTGACCAAATTGTAGACCAGGTATTGGCATTACCGGAGCGGACCAAAATTCAGGTTATGGCACCTATTGTCCGTGGTCGAAAGGGAGAGCATGTCAAAGAATTAAATGCAGCCCGGAAAGGCGGCTTTGTCCGTGTCCGTGCAGATGGAATTCTGTATGACTTGTCTGAAACTATCAAGCTGGAGAAAAACAAAAAGCATAATATCGAAATTGTGGTGGATCGTCTGGTTATTCGGCCTGATATTCGCTCTCGTCTGGCGGATTCTTTAGAAACCGCCTCTTCGCTGGCAGGCGGGCTGATTATCGTCAATGTGATGAAACCGGAAGGGGACGAGGATATTCTCTTTTCCCAGAACTACGCTTGCCCGGAGCATGGTATCAGCGTGGAAGAACTGTCACCCCGAATGTTCTCTTTTAATAATCCCTTCGGTGCCTGCCCAAAATGTACTGGGCTGGGCGTGTTTATGAAGATTGATCCAGATTTGATTATTCCCGATAAGAAACTGTCTATCAATAAAGGCGGTCTGAAAGCCAGTGGCTGGGCTATGGAGGGAAGTACTATCGCTGCCATGTATATGAAGGGCCTGGCAAAACACTTCGGCTTTTCGCTGGATACTCCCATTGGCGAGCTGCCTTCGGAAATTGTGGATATTCTGCTGTATGGCACCAAAGGTGAAAAGTTTGAAGTGGTGCGGGAAAATGAGTACGGAAGCGGCAAATACAAGGTGGAGTTCGAGGGTATCATCAATAATCTGGAACGCCGGTTCCGGGATACCCAAAGTAGTTGGATTAAAGAGGAAATCGAAAATTATATGAGCGCCATTCCCTGTGACGCTTGTAAAGGCAGAAGGCTTTCTCCGGTTAGTCTGGCTGTCACTGTAGGCGGACTGAATATTTCAGAACTGTGCGATTTGTCCGTTTCCGATGCGCTGGATTTCTTCGAGCATCTGGAACTTTCCGGACGGGATGCCGCCATCGCTGCCACCATTTTAAAAGAAATCCGTTCCCGTTTGGGGTTTTTGAAAAGCGTAGGACTGGAATACCTCACTCTGTCCCGCTCCTCCGGTACGCTGTCCGGCGGCGAAAGCCAGCGAATCCGGTTGGCGACCCAAATTGGCTCCTCTTTGATGGGAGTGCTGTATATTCTGGACGAACCCAGCATCGGCCTGCATCAGCGGGATAATGACAAGCTGCTTGCCACCCTCAAGCACTTGCGTGATTTGGGCAACACAGTTTTGGTGGTGGAGCACGACGAGGATACCATGCGCGCGGCCGACCACATTGTGGATATCGGACCCGGTGCGGGGATTCATGGCGGCAATGTGATTTATAACGGCCCTGTGTCCGGGATTTTGGATTGTGAGGAATCCATCACCGGCCAGTATCTTTCCGGCCGCCGGAAAATTGAGATTCCTACAGAGCGCAGAAAGGGTAATGGGAAAAAACTGAAGATTATCGGTGCAACACAGAACAATCTGAAAAATATTTCCGTGGAAATCCCCTTGGGAGAATTTGTCTGCGTTACTGGCGTATCCGGCTCGGGGAAATCCTCGTTGATTAACGAGATTCTATATAAGCATCTGGCAGTAGAACTCAACGGGGCAAAGGGGAGAGCCGGCGCACACAAAGCCATCAAGGGGCTGGAGCATCTGGATAAGGTCATACAAATCAATCAGGCACCAATCGGACGTACTCCCCGTTCGAATCCAGCTACCTATACCGGTGTTTTCACCGATATCCGGGAGCTGTTTGCCAGTACTCAGGAAGCCAAGCTGCGGGGCTTTACTTCCGGACGGTTCTCTTTTAATGTGAAGGGTGGCCGCTGCGAAGCCTGTCAGGGCGACGGTATCCTAAAAATCGAAATGCACTTTCTGCCAGATGTTTATGTGCCATGTGATGTATGCAAAGGAAAACGGTACAACCGGGAAACGTTGGAAATCCATTATAAAGGAAAAAGTATTCATGACGTTTTGGAAATGACAGTCGAAGAGGGCGTCGAATTCTTCTCAGCTGTGCCCAAAATTGCCCGGAAGCTGCAAACCTTGCAGGACGTGGGGCTGGGCTATATTAAAATTGGCCAGCCTGCCACCACTCTTTCCGGCGGCGAAGCCCAGCGGGTAAAGTTGGCAACCGAACTGAGTAAACGCGCTACCGGCCGCACCATTTATATTTTGGACGAGCCTACTACGGGCCTGCACATTGCGGATGTCCACAAGCTGATTCAGGTGCTGCAAAAGCTGGTAGATGCCGGGAATACGGTATTGGTTATCGAGCATAATCTGGATTTGATTAAAACGGCAGACTATATCATTGACCTCGGGCCTGAGGGCGGAGACCGAGGTGGCCAAATTGTGGCCTGCGGCACACCGGAACAGGTGGCGCAAGTGGAAAGCTCCTATACAGGTCAATATTTGAAGCGAATCCTGCATGGTTGATATTTTTCTCCATTTTTAAAAAGCTTTCATTCTTTTTGCAGCGGAATATATGCAGAAAGAATGGAAGCTTTTCTGTTTATCCGTAGAATCTTTCATGGAAAAGGAATGATTACATTTCATAAATTTTGCATATGTGGTATAATAATAACAATATCGTTTAGTCCTTGATTTCAACATTTTTAATTATCACGAAGTGTATTGCCGATCACTAACTATATTACTATAATTATGTTAATGTTTTTGTAAATATAGTACAAGTATTGACAAGTTGTGAATTTTTTGTATATTGGTAGCTTTTCCCCGTAGGATGATTTATAATATACATGTTTATTCTTTTCTTGTATATCTGATGATTTTGTGCTTTCAGATATTTTTTCAACCAAAAATGAAAAGAGGTTGCTTATGTTGCCTAAAGATGACCGTGTTTTTTTTGAATGTATGCTGGAAAATGGTGTCCATTTTCGCAGTATTCAAAATACTCGATTTAAAACACAGCGTATATCCATTCATATGATGGTTCCTCTTGATAAGAAAAGGGCGGCTGCAAATGCGCTGCTGCCCTTTTTACTCACCCGTACAACCCGGGAATATCCAGACTTTACCAGTCTGGGACAGCGGATGCAGGATTTATACGGAGCTTCCCTGAGCGGAGATGTGAGTAAACTGGGGGATGTACAGGTGTTGTCTGTTTCTGCCTCCGGCATTGCGGACCGTTATGCGCTGGAAGGCGAGAAAATTTCTCAGGAATTAACCGGACTGCTTTGCAGTGCATTGTTTCACCCATTGCTGGCGGAAGACGGATTATTCCCGGAAGACAGCTTTCAACAGGAAAAGCGTCAGACGCTGGAAACTATTGACGCAGAACTCAATGATAAAAAAGCCTACGCGAAACGCAAAGGCCTGGAACTGATTTTGGAAGACGAGCCTGCCGCCTTTCGTCCCTGTGCCAGCCGTAGCCAAGTGGAAGCTCTCACTCGGGAAGAGGTGACGCAGGCATGGCAGTTTTTATTGCAGCATGCCAGATTTGAGATTATGGTTCTGGGGGACTGTTCACCGCAGCCGGTGCTTGATACCCTTCGGGAAAGCTTTTCGGCCACGCGGACCCCTATAAACTGTGAAACGGTAGTGCATCCGGCCAAGGGAACTATAAAAGAGCAGACAGAAACCATGGAAGTGACACAGTGTAAGCTGATAATGGGCTTCCGTACTGGAATTTCGGCGCAGGAATGGGAAAAAATACCCGCTATGAAGATGATGAGCGCTATCTTGGGCGGTACTACTCATTCCAAGCTTTTTGCCAATGTGCGTGAAAAAATGAGTTTGTGCTATTATTGTTCTTCCCGATACGATACCAACAAGGGAATCCTGCTGATTGAAAGCGGTGTAGAGGAATCCAATCTGTCAAAAGCTCGGGAAGAAATCCTCCACCAGCTGGAAGAGATTCGGCAGGGAAACATTTCTTCGGACGAGTTGACGGCTGCCCGTTTGAGCATGCAGAACAGTCTGCATACCATCGAAGACTATCTGGGAGGTATGGAAAGCTGGTATCTGTCTCAAACTTTCCATCCGCGGGTCATTACACCAGAAGAGTCAGCTCGGGAAATGCAGGCGGTTACCGTTGAACAGATTCGCCATGCTGCTGATGCCTGTGTGTTGGATGCTGTCTATGTCATGAAAGGATTGGGGTGAAAATAATGGGGCTTTCTGTTACCCATGTTTACAGCGAAAGAATCGGAGATGGATATGATGTGATTCAGCATCCTTCCGGATTACAGATTATGGTCTATCCCAAAGAGGGGTTTCAGTCTGCTTATGCGGTGTTTGGAACCAAATACGGCTCCATTGACACCCGTTTTCGCCGGTCAGATGAAGAGTCTGTCAGCGAAGTACCGGCAGGAATCGCCCATTTTTTGGAGCATAAGCTGTTTGAAAATGAAGATTGCGATGCCTTTGCCCGTTATGCCAAAACCGGTGCCTCTGCTAATGCCTATACCTCTTTTGACATGACCTGCTATCTCTTTTCCTGTACGGAAAATGTCTATGACTCACTGGAAATCCTTTTGGATTTTGTCCAAAAGCCTTATTTTACAGAGGAGACCATTCAAAAAGAGCAGGGGATTATCGGACAGGAAATTAAAATGTATGAGGATGATCCCTATTGGAAGGTCCTGTTTAATTTGCTGCATGCGTTATACCACACACATCCGGTAAAAACGGATATTGCCGGTACCGTAGACAGCATTGCACAAATCACGCCTGATATGTTATATCGGTGCTATCATACTTTCTATAATCTCCATAACATGGTCCTTTGTGTGGCCGGAAATATAGAGACAGAACGGGTATTGGAAGTAGCGGACCGTTTGCTGAAGCCATGCGAGGCGATTGATGTAGAGCGTGCCTTTTTGCCGGAGCCGTCTGACATTGTCCGGCCGTTCGTTGAAGAAGAAATGGCGGTTTCTTTCCCCATGTTCCAATTGGGATTTAAAGGCTTGCCCGAAAATGGGGGAGAAAAGGAAGAGGCCGCCATGGACATCCTGTTAGAACTGATGGCTTCCGACGCTTCTCCGTTATTCCGCTCTTTGCTGGATGCAGGACTGATTAACGAGTCCTCCTTTTCCTATGACCACTTTGTAGGAAGCGGCTATAATGCTGTTTTGTTTGCCGGTGAATCGAAAGATCCGAAGGCAGTGGCAGAGGCAATTTGTAAGGAAGCTGACCGCCTACGCCGAGAAGGAATCGATTTAGCCGCCTTTTCCCGCGCCAAAAAAGCGGTGTATGGCCGGAATTTGGCAGCATTGAACAGTGCCGAAAATATTGCCAACGGAATGGTTTCTCTGACGTTCCGCGGGCAGGAGCTGTTTTGCTATATTGACGCAGTTGCCGACATGATGTTGGAGGATATACAGCAGTATCTGGAAAAATGGATGCTGCCGGAATTAGCTGCGCTTTCTATCGTGTGCCCAAAGAATTATCATACCACGGAGGTAAACTAACATGGACGGATATACAGTCACATTCCCAAATTTAGGATTTGAGTTCAACATTAATCCAACCGCTTTTACGATTTTTGGGTTGGAAGTGAAATGGTATGGCATTTTGATTGCCATAGGATTTTTGCTGGCTTTTCTGTATGCGTTGGCAAGCTGCAAAAAAATGCACATCGACCAAGACAAATTGATTGATGTTGTAATTGTGGGTATTATTGCAGGCATTATTGGCGCCAGACTGTATTATGTTCTGTTCTATGCTGGTGACCGGTATATTCGGAACCCTATGAGCATTTTTAATATTACAGAAGGCGGATTAGGAATCTATGGTGGTATTATCGGCGGAATCGGCATTGGCGCATTGATGGCCAAAATCCGCAAAATGAAGATTACACCTGTTTTGGATGTGGCTTCTCTGGGATTTCTGATTGGGCAATGCATCGGACGTTGGGGAAATTTCATCAATCAGGAAGCCTTCGGCAAAGCAACTGATTTGCCTTGGGCTATGTCCAGTGAAAATACCGTAATTGAAGTTGGTGGAGCTGCTCATCCCTGCTTTTTATATGAATCTTTGTGGTGTCTGATTGGTTTTATCCTGTTACATATTTTCACCAGGAAGCTCCGCCGTTATGACGGACAGACCTTCCTTCTATACGTTGTTTGGTATGGGGTGGGTCGCTTCTTTATTGAGGGGCTCCGGACTGACAGCCTGCTGACTCCTTTCTTAGATTTGCGTGTTTCTCAGCTGGTTGCCGCTGTTTCGGTGCTGGCCGCTGTGGTTCTGCTGGTTGTTTTCCGTAACCGGACTTCTTTGACGGGATGCGGCAGCAAAAAAGTGATGGAGCTAAATCATATTGATGACGGTGCAACTGAACAGGTAATTTATGATGGTCCCAGCACCATTTTTGAGGGTGAAGACATGGTGACAGATGATGGCAGCGATGCATTGGAAGACGACGATAACGAGGAAGACGAGGAAACGATAACTGCTGTTCAGCAGAACGACGAATTTTCGGAATCGGAATCAACGGCTGATGTAAGCGGCTCTGACGCAAACTTTGAAAGTGAGGGAGATTCTGATGGCAATGAGGATTGATGGAAAAGCAATTGCGGCTTCTGTGAGAAGCGATGTTGCAAAAGAAGTGACCGCGTTAAAAGAACAGGCAATCACCCCCGGCATGGCAGTAGTCATTGTGGGAGACGACCCTGCTTCCCGTATTTATGTCAATAATAAGAAAAAGGCCTGTGCCGAAGTTGGCATCTATTCGGAAGAATATGCCCTTCCAGCCACCACTACGCAGGAAGAACTGACAAAACTGGTACAGGAATTAAACGGTAGAAAAGAAATCAACGGTATTTTAGTCCAGTCTCCACTTCCCCGGGGACTGGATGAAAAAGCTATTGTGGAAACGATTGATCCTCGAAAAGATGTAGATGCTTTTCATGCTGTAAATGTTGGAAAAATTATGATCGGTAATTTTGATTTTCTTCCCTGTACTCCGGCTGGCATCATTGAGTTGCTGGATCGGTCCGGCGTATCCATTGAGGGAAAACGCTGCGTAGTAGTGGGCAGAAGCAATATCGTCGGAAAACCTATGGCCATGCTACTGCTGCATCGTAATGGTACGGTTACGATTTGCCACAGCCGAACAAAAAATCTTGGTGATATTTGCCGAGAGGCCGATATTTTGATAGCGGCTGTGGGAAAAGCCAAATTTATTACGGCGGATATGGTAAAACCCGGTGCTGCTGTCATTGATGTGGGTATGAACCGGGACGAAAACGGTAAGCTCTGCGGTGATGTGGATTATGTTGAAGTGGAAAAAGTTGCCGGTTGGATTACCCCGGTTCCCGGCGGAGTAGGCCCTATGACCATTGCCATGCTTATGAAAAATGCCGTTAACGCGGCTAAAATACAGAACGGAATAAGTGTTCGGTAAGAATAGAGGTTTTAATCAGATGACACTGTTGGACAGAATCCATTCTCCCAGAGATCTGAAAAGCCTTTCGATTCCTGAGCTTCAGTCCCTTTGCAGCGAAATTCGCCAACTGATTATTGAAACCGTTGGAAATAACGGAGGCCATCTTGCATCAAATTTGGGCGTTGTAGAGCTTACGGTTGCCCTTCACTATGTGTTGGACCTTCCTGAGGATAAAATTATATGGGATGTTGGCCATCAGGCGTATACTCATAAAATTCTCACCGGTAGAAAAGACCAGATTCATACCATTCGGAAAAAAGACGGGCTCTCCGGATATCCACGGCCTCAGGAAAGCGAATATGATGCTTTTGCTGTCGGTCATGCCAGTACTTCTATCTCTGTTGCGTTGGGATTTGCAAAAGCCTATCAACTGCAAAATCGAGAGAATAAGGTTGTAGCTGTGATTGGAGACGGCGCTTTAACCGGTGGACTGGCTTATGAGGGGCTAAATAATGCTGGAAGGCTTCATCGGGGACTGATTGTCATCCTGAACGATAATGGGATGTCGATTTCTCCAAACGTGGGAAATATCGCACGATACTTGGCTCATATTCGGGCAGGACAGCCTTATATTCATGCTAAGGGTCGGGTAGAAAAAGTTTTGGGACAAATTCCCGTAGTGGGAGCTCCCATCCAGCAGGGATTGAAAAATGCCAAGAAAAAGGTAAAAGGTCTGATTTATAACAGCACCTTGTTTGAAGATTTGGGATTTTTATATTATGGGCCCTTTGATGGTCATAATCTTCCGGAGCTGATTGGAATTTTGAAGACTGTTTCCACCTTTAACCGGCCGGTTCTTCTCCATTTACACACTTCTAAGGGAAAGGGATATGCATTTGCAGAAAATAATCCCGGTGCTTTTCATGGTGTTCCGGCATTTGATGTACAGAAAGGCTTGGAAGAAAACATCTCGGGCAACAGCTTTTCGGATGTATTTGGAAGTACTCTGTGTAAACTGGCACGAAAAGATAAACGAATTTGTGCCATCACGGCTGCCATGCAGCTGGGAACCTGTTTGACCCGCTTCCGTCAAATGTTTCCCACACGTTTTTTTGATGTGGGAATAGCTGAAGAGCACGCCATAACATTTGCAGGAGGTCTGGCCGCTGGAGGAATGATTCCGGTATGTGCTATCTATTCCACTTTTTTACAGCGCGGTTATGACCAAATAATCCATGATGCTGCCATTCAACAGGTAAAAATGGTTTTGGCAATTGACCGAGCAGGAATTGTTGGGGAAGATGGGGAAACCCATCAAGGTCTCTTTGATGCAGCTTTTTTAAACAGTATTCCCGGTGTTACCATTTATGCACCTTCTTATTATGATGAGCTACAATATTGGCTGGAATATGCAATTTTCCATACACCGGGTGTTTCGGCGGTTCGCTATCCTCGTGGGAAAAGCTTGTATCGTCCTTTAAAATATCGTTTTTCTCGTAAAGCTTTTTCACTTTACGGGTGTGATTCGCCGGATGTGTGGCTTATCACATATGGCAAGTTGTTTTCCTTTACAGTCAAAGCAATGGAAAAATTACAATCGCAGGGACTGCAGATTGGTGTTCTTAAGTTGAACCGCATTAAACCTTTGGATAATGAGGTGTTTTCCATTGCAGCCAAAGCCCGCGCCCTGTATTTCTTTGAAGAGGGAATGCAGGCCGGTGGAATAGGCGAACATTTTTTGGCGTGTATGGCAGAACGCGGTTATACCGGACATTGTTTTTTACGGGGCGTAGGGGATCACTTTGTACGTCATGCCTCAATGGATGAATCCCTTGCGGAATTGGGCTTGGATATGGCAGGAATCATTCAGGCCGTAAAAAATGGAGAAGGAGAACCTGTATGATTGAAAAAAAGAGACTGGACTGCCTTGTTTTTGAGCAGGGGCTGGCACCCAGCCGTGAAAAAGCCCGTGCGTTGATTATGGCGGGGCAGGTATATGTGGATAATCAGAAAGCAGACAAACCGGGTACTATGTTGCCCGTAGGTACTGCAATAGAAGTTCGCGGAAATACGCTTGCGTATGTAAGCCGCGGTGGTTTAAAGCTGGAAAAGGCCATGAAGGAATTCCCCATTCAGCTGGACGATTGTGTCTGTATGGATATTGGCGCTTCGACTGGTGGTTTTACAGATTGTATGCTGCAAAACGGTGCCAAAAAAGTGTATTCCATCGATGTGGGTTATGGCCAACTGGCGTGGAGCCTTCGCACCGACGAGCGTGTTGTCAATTTGGAGAGGACCAACGCTCGATATTTGACAGCTGAACAGGTACCGGATACCATTGATTTTTTCAGTGTGGATGTTTCTTTTATTTCCTTAACCCTGATTTTGCCCGCAGTTCGCCCTCTTTTAAAAGACGGCGGGCAGGCTGTATGTCTGATTAAGCCTCAGTTTGAAGCCGGAAAGGAAAAAGTGGGAAAAAAGGGGGTCGTTCGTGACAAGGCCGTCCATCAGGAAGTTATTGAAAAAATTGTTACCTTTGCTATGGGAAACGGATACACTGTAAAGGGACTTACCTTTTCACCTGTAAAAGGGCCGGAAGGAAACATTGAATATCTGATTTATTTGGAAAAAGCGGAAACTCCTCAACTTTTTATTGATACAGATATTTCAAAGCTGGTAGAGGAGTCTCATTCTGTGCTGGATAAGGGGGCTGGGCATTGAACATTGTTTTGCTTCCCAACTTAACAAAACAGGATGCTGCACTGCATACGGGTAGAATTGCTGAAAAACTATTGGAATTACAGTCTTCCGTATGGATGCATATGCCTTTAAAACGGGAGTTCCATCAATATCCCATACGATTTTGGAGCGACTTTGATGAGATGATTTCCCAATGTGACGCCGTCATTGCAATTGGTGGTGATGGGACAATTATACATGCGGCAAAACATGCAGCTCATGCTCAGAAGCCTATTTTAGGGGTGAATGTGGGGCGACTGGGATTTGTGGCCGGATTGGAAACAGATGAACTGGAGCTATTGGAACTGCTGGTTTCGGGAAAATATACGGTGGATAATCGAATGATGATTTCTGCCACCGTTGGAAAAGCGGATGGCAACATTACGTATCACGCCCTTAATGATGCAGTTATTTCTCGAGGGTCCTTGTCCCGAATTCTGGATTTTCAAGTTTCGTTAAATGAGGACACCATTTGCCGATATCGGGCAGACGGTTTGATTTTGTCTACTCCCACTGGTTCCACTGCTTATTCTCTCTCCGCTGGGGGACCGGTGGTAGACCCCTCCATGGAATGTATGATTTTGACTCCCATTTGTCCTCATTCGCTGTTAACTCGGCCAGTGGTGTTTAATGCAAACTCTTTAATCTCTGCCAAAGCCGACAGTGGAAGTGAAATTTATTTAACGCTGGACGGGGCAACTTCTATTCGTATTGAAAGTGGGGAGCAAGTTTATTTTTCAAAATCCCGGCTTTCCGTCCAATTGATTCAGCTTCATCATAAGGGATTTTACCAGGTGGTAAACGAAAAGCTGACTGAAAGGAGAAACTGACCATGAAAACACGCCGCCATGCAAAAATACTAGAGCTCATCAGCGAGCGCGACATTGATACCCAGGACGAGCTTCTCCGCTGTTTGCGGGAATCCGGTTTTGATGTAACACAGGCCACCGTATCCCGTGATATCAAGGAGCTTCGTTTGGTAAAAACCCTTTCGACTGAAGGAAAGTATAAGTATTCTATTGGTCAAGATAACACCCGAAATGTTTCTTCCAAATTTTTCTCTCTGTTTGCCGATTCAGTTCTGTCGGTGGATTCAGCCTGTAATATGTTGGTAATTAAGTGTATGACCGGTATGGCGCAGGCTATTTGTGCGGCCATGGATTCTATCCACTGGAAGGGTGCCGTAGGAACGCTGGCCGGAGACGATACTATTTTTGTGGTGTGTCACGACGAACTGAGTGCAAAAGATATGGAAGCTGAACTGAAAAAACTCATGACAAGGTGATAGACGATGCTGGCACAGCTTTACATTGAAAATATTGCCGTCATTGAGAAAGCTTCCATTGACTTTCAAATCGGCTTTAATATTCTTACCGGCGAAACCGGTGCAGGAAAATCAATTATTATCGATTCTATCAACGCTGTATTGGGCGGAAGAGTTTCCCGGGAAATCGTTCGTACTGGCGCCAAAACAGCTCAAGTAAGCGCTTTATTTACTGGAATTGGCCCAGATACCCTTCAAAAACTGGAAGAGCTGGGGTTTACTTTGGATGAAGAGGAAAACCTGCTGCTTCAACGGGAAATTCGTGCAGAAGGAAAGACCGTTTGCCGAATTAACGGACGTCCCGCTACTGTTTCCATGTTGCGAGAAGTGGGGGTGACGCTGCTAAGTATTCTTGGTCAGCACGAAAGCTATGAACTTCTTTCTCCAGAGCAGCATGTGGAATACATTGACAGCTTTGGTAAATTAAATGAGTTAAAAAATCAATATCATGAAGTATATCGCAAACTGCGGGCTATCAAGAAAGAATGGGATGCCTTGTTAATGGACGAAACGCAGAAAGCCCGCCGTATGGATTTGCTCCGTTATCAAATCGAAGAGTTAGAAGCCGGAAATATTCGTCCCGGCGAACAAGAAGAACTGGCACAGCAGCGAAATATGTACCGCAATAGCGAAAAAATTGCGGAGGCTTTGATTTCGGCCAAAAATTCATTGGATGGCGATGAGGAATCCGGTGGGGCTGTCTCTTCAGTGGGAAGCGCTGCGGATGCTTTGGAGGAAGCAGCTAATTTTCTGCCAGCTCTCACATCCACCGCACAGAAACTCCGGGACTTGGAATATAACTTGCAGGATTGCCTGGCAGAAGTGCGGGATGCGTCAGAAACGCTGGAATACGACCCTGCTCGGCTGGAACAGGTGGAAGACCGACTGGACCAGCTATACCGTCTCAGCCTGAAATATGGCTCCACCGAAGAAGAAATGCTAGCCTTTTTGGAAAACTGCCAGACAGAACTGCGCACCATTGAGCTTTCTGATGAAAAGGCGCAGGAACTGGCCGGACAGTATGAGGAGTGTAAACAAGAAGCCATCCGGCTGGCCAAAGAGCTTTCCGCTGGCCGGAGAAAAGCGGCAGGGGAGATGGTATCCCGCGTACGGGAAGAATTGACATTTCTCGATATGCCGAATGTAGAGTTTCAAGTAGAACAGCTACGTTGCCCATTGAATCAGTGGGGATGTGATAAAATCCAGTTTCTGCTCTCCACCAACCCTGGAGAACCCGCACGGCCGATGGCGAAAATTGCTTCCGGCGGTGAATTGTCCCGGATTATGTTGGCCATCAAAACCGTGCTTTCTGGCACAGATCGGATCGCCACGCTGATTTTTGACGAAATCGATACGGGTATCAGTGGCAGCGCTGCCAGAAAAGTCGGCCTAAAACTGCAGGAAGTTTCCCGCAACCGACAGGTATTGTGCGTTACGCACCTGGCACAGATTGCCGCATTGGCAGACACACACTTCCTGATTTCCAAAGAGGTGCACGACAACAAGACCTTTACCCAGGTTCAGCCTCTCGATTTTGAGGGACGAAAGAGGGAAGTGGCCCGCATTATGGGCGGTACCGAAATCACGCCGCTGCTGCTGCAAAATGCAGAAGAAATGATTCGCGCCCGATAATATGCAAATTTTGCCTTGACTTTTTGAAAAGACTTCGCTATAATCACAATAAAGGCTATGAAGGAAAAAAGTACTGCTGTGGAATTTGCAAAAAATTCCAGTCGGCAAAGAGAACCTGCGGTAGGTGAAAGCAGGAGCGACAGCAGACAGGAAAATACATTCCAGAGCCGCAGGTTGAAAGCGCATTTGTGCAAGTAGGCTGTGCCGGGCTGTTCCCGTTATCAAACAGGGAGTATCGAGTTTCTGTACTCCGTAAGGCCGTTGCTGTGAAGCATCGGTGAACTGAGGTGGTACCGCGGTTTTTCCGCCCTCTGCAAGTAGCAGGGGGCGTTTTTTGTTGCCCATGACAAAGGCCCCCGGTGAATTTTTTGGAAAGGTGGTAAATATCAATGGGCGTTTTTGAAGTATTGCAGGAAAGAGGGCTGATTGCCCAGATGACCAATGAGGAGAAGATTCGCGACCTCCTCAACAACCACAAAATCAAGTTTTATATCGGATTTGACCCGACCGCAGACAGCCTGCATGTCGGTCACTTTTTGCAGGTAATGGTCATGGCCCATATGCAGCGCGCAGGTCATGTGCCGATTGCACTGTTTGGTGGCGGCACTGGTATGATTGGTGATCCTTCCGGTAAAACCGATATGCGCCGTATGTTGACAAAAGAGGAAATCAACCATAACATCGCCTGTTTTCAGAAGCAGATGTCTCGCTTGATAGATTTCTCCGATGGTAAAGCCATTATGGCCAATAACGGCGATTGGCTGCTAAACCTGAACTACATCGATTTTCTGCGGGAAGTAGGCGTGCATTTCTCCGTAAACCGCATGCTGGCAGCAGAGTGCTATAAGCAGCGTCTGGAGCGCGGCCTGTCCTTCTTTGAGATGAACTACATGATTATGCAGAGTTACGACTTCCTCGAGCTGAACCGCCGTTACGACTGTGTGATGGAGTTGGGCGGCGACGATCAGTGGAGCAATATCATTGGTGGCGTGGAGTTGCTGCGCCGCAGTGAGGGCAAAGAGGTATATGGCATGACCTTTACGCTGCTCACCACCAGCGAAGGCAAGAAGATGGGTAAGACCGAAAAGGGAGCAGTGTGGCTGGACCCCGAAAAGACTTCTCCGTTTGATTTCTACCAGTACTGGCGCAACGTGGCGGACGACGATGTGATTCGTTGCATGAAGCTTCTGACCTTTGTACCTATGGATGAGATTCGCGAAATGGAGAAACTCTCCGGCAGCGAACTGAACCAGGTCAAGGAACGTCTGGCTTACGAAGTAACCAAGCTGGTGCATGGGGAAGAGGAAGCCAAAAAAGCACAGGAGGGAGCCCGTGCACTGTTCAGCACCGGTGCCAATACTGACAACATGCCCACTACAGAGCTGACTGCCGATGACTTTACTGACGGAAAACTGCTGGTTCTCGACCTACTGATGAAGACCAAGCTGACTCCCTCCAAGGGCGAAGGCCGCCGTTTGGTAACCCAGGGTGGTGTGAGTATCGACGACCAGAAGGTGACAGACATCACCGCTGCTGTGACTCCGGCTGACTTTGAAAAGGGATATGTGGTTATCAAGAAGGGCAAGAAAGTCCATCATAAAGCTGTATTGAAGTAAAAAAACAGAAAATTTGTTATTAACAGAAAAAACCTCTTTCACCAATGAAACAGGTGAAAGAGGTTTTTTATTTTATTCTTCTGGTAGGATTAGAACCAGAATCATTTTCTTTCATGCTGTCAGGCTTTGGCGCACGACTTTTTACTTTGGAAAGCGGATTCGCCTTTGCCGCATTTTCCATTTGTTTGCTGGAAAGATGGGTGTAGATTTCTGTAGTACCCAGATTCTCATGTCCCAAAATGTCTTTCAATACTCGAATATCCACATCGCCATGCTGATACATTAAGGTAGCCGCTGTATGGCGCAGCTTGTGGACCGAATAACCGGGACCACTTAAATCGATAGCACCTAAGTATTTTTTGACAATATATTGGACGGTTTTGGGACTGATTCGCTTATGCTGGCGGCTGATAAACAGGGCTTCCTTGTCTTTTAGTCCATCTTTCGGGCGAACCGCCAGATACCGGTCTATGGCATCCAGGCAGGCTTCGTTTAAGTAGATAATCCGCTCTTTGTCGCCTTTACCAACAATTCGAATACAAGAGGATTGGTGGCGGACATCTGTTACGTTAATACCAACTAACTCTGAAAGCCGCATTCCACAATTGAGAAACAACGTCAAAATACAGTAATCGCGCTCCTTATCAGGCCCATCAACTGCATTCAGTAAATCAATGCTTTGTTCCAACGTTAGGTATTTAGGCAATGATTTCTTGTGTTTGGGAGATTCCATAACCTGTATGGGACTTTCATGCAAAAGCTGCCGCTGGTCAATGAGATACTTATAAAATCGCCGCAAAGTTGTGGTTTTACGAAGCCGTGTATTTACAGAATTCTGGCGGTCCGTCACCAGATAATTCATAAATTCCAACACATCCCGACGGCTCACATGCAAGACCATCTCATCAGAAACATCCGCCACAGAAATCTCGGAATCCGGTTTATCCGCAGGCACCATATCATAATGCTTCTTGAGAAATCTAAAAAATGTAATCAAATCCCGTGCGTATTCTTCAACGGTTAACGGCGACCGTGCACGCACAGTCAATTGATGCTGCAAATACTCACGAACCAGTTTTGGAGATTCGTCCAGCAGCTCCTTATGGAAATTCTTCAAACTGTATGCCATAGTTTTTCATCCTTTTTTAGCCCCCCGAATTATACAAAATTTTAATTTTGTATAATTCAATTTTACTTTTTTAGAGGGAGGTTGTCAAGCCTTCCCTATATATTTTTTTGATTTTTCATTTTGTTTTTCTATGTTTCCCATTCTTCTTTTATAGGAATCAATCCACCAATATCCAATAGCGGCTCTTCCATAAGCTCAACATATGAGATGCCGCGCTGGAATAAAAACGTTTTGATTCTTTCTCCATCAGGATGTTGTTTTAAAGAACCGGTAAACGCCAATTTGTCCGGCGCAATCAATCCGCAGCACCCGCCGATAACACCATAATCATATCCTGGTAGCCTGATTTTTCCCTGCTGGATTTCCAATACTTCCAGACCAGCTTGTTTCATTGCTTTTGCCATTCCTGGATCTGCTGTAATGGCACTTTTCTCATTCACCACAGCTACTGAGCATCGACTATAACCTTGCGATACCCTGTGCAGCATACAACCCTTAAGTTCCTTTATAATCTTCCTATCAGCCGACTTTGGATTATAAAACACATTTTTCCCAATCTGCAATATATTGCATCCCGCATCATAAGGATAAGAATTCCGCAGCGGTTGCTCTGTGAAAATAGTTTGAATACCAAAACATGCAAGACGTTCTTGTAGAATCTTTTCTCCCGTTGCTACAACCATTCGGCCATTGCCAAGATAACAGCATAACATGTCTGTATGATATCTTACCGGTACTGGAAGCCTCTCTGATGCAGGTGCTGCAATAGCAGTAATCCCCTGCTTTTCCAGAGCTTTTACGATAGGAGGATATTCTTCTGATAATAAGATATGTAAAACTGCCCCTTGGGGCAGATTAGGATTTCCTAAAAACCTCTTCTTCACCTTTTCTCCTCTTCTCTTTAATGGTTCAACTGTCACTGTGTAGCGCATCGATAGGATGCAACTGTGCCGCTTTCCTGGCCGGATATACGCCAAATAGAATCCCGCTGACAACCGAAAATCCAGCCGCTATTAGGGCGATGTCCATTCGCGGCGTCATGGAAATTCCAAAAGCCGCAGCACCTATCAGAGAAACACCTGTCCCAACAAAGATTCCGATAGCTGCGCCAGTCAGAGACAGCAATAGCGCTTCCCATAAGAACTCTATCATAATTGTACTGTTACGCGCTCCGATTGCCTTTTTAATACCGATTTCCCGGGTACGCTCGTGGACTGATACCAGCATAACTGTCATAATACTCAAGCTGGCTACCAACAGAGACACTGCCCCTACTGCGGACAGAATCAGCGTCAGAATATTTAGCATATTCGTTAGAGTGTCTTTCTGTTTTACCAGATTGTTTGCGGCATATCCATTCTCAATACCGGATTGGCGGTCAAGAGAAGCAACCAAACTATTCCCTACTTCATCGGCATCTTCCCCCTCCTGAATCCGAACCGCAATCTGATCGAAGGTCGTTTTTCCAAGAGCTGATTGCATGGCGGTATACGGGATATATACAAAGGATGGGATATAGCTTCCCATAAAGCTCTGCAGCAGCCCGCTCCCGGTTTTTACCACCCCTACAACCGTATATTTCTCCTGTATGCCTCCGCACAATACTTCTACCTGTTTGCCAACACTGTTGCTTCTGCCGAACGCAGTTTGGGAAAACCCCTCGTCTATCAGGCACACCTTATTCTGCATGGCAACATCCTGATGATTTAGCCCCCGGCCATGAAGCACTTGAATGGAAATAATTCGGTTTGCATTTTCGTCAATACCCCACAATAAAGCATCCGTACTTTCTTTGCGAGCCGAAATCGAACTGACCTGCATTAACACTGGCATAGCCTGCTCTACCAATTCGCTGGCCTGAACCGTTTCTAACGTTTCCTCTTCCAAAGCCGCATGTTCCGATGCACTGATGGTTAATCCACTCAATCCAAGGCTGTCCATTTCTGTACTCAAAGCATCGCTGCCGCACTGGGAAATGTTTCCGATAATCGTGACAGAAGCTACCCCGATTACAATTCCTAATATTGTAAGAAGAGTTCTTCCCCGTTTACGGCTCAAACTACGCCATGCATAGAAAATTTGCTCAATCACCGGAAAGCGCCCCCTTCACCGTACAGGAAACATAATCCCCATCTGCGGCCTGCTCCGGCGTCAGGACTACCTGTGTACCCTCTGATATTTTTTCTTCAATGGTAAATCCCTCTGCAAACTCCTGTTTGGCAGTCACCTTCATTTTTACGGCACGGTGGTCTTTGACAAGATAAATCCACTCCTGCCCGTCTTCGTCCGCAGAAACCGCTTCATAGGGAATCAACAGCGTGTCTGGCAACTCTTCTGTAGTCACCGAAGCCTTAACCGTATAACCAGGCTTAATGGCCTTTGTTGGGTTGAGCACTTTCAGTATTACTTCTACCGTTGTCTCACTTCCCGAAGTAGATGCTTGACGGGTTGCTTCGTCAGAAATAGAAAGAACTTCTCCCTCAAAGGTTTCTTCAGGAAAACCGGAACCGGTAATACTGGCTTCCTGTCCCACCTGGATTTTATAAATATTTCCTTCATTCACCGCCAGACGCACCTGCAAATTTTTCGGGTCAGAAATCGTCATCAATTCGTCCCCAATGGACACCACATCTCCCGCAATGGGAGAAAGCGAAGTAACCGTTCCGGAAATTGGGCTCGTAATGGAAATCAGCTCTCCCTCTTCCTCTGTGTCTTTATAATTTGAACTTTGTATTTGAGAGGCTGCTGCCAGCAGACCTTGGGCTTCTTCCGGAACGACTCCTGTCTGCTGATATTCTTCCCATAACTGCTGGTATGTTTCCTGTGAAACCTTCGAGTCAGAATCCGATGCGAAAACCCGCAAAGTACAGACGGTCTCGCCTTTTTCTACTTCACTTCCCTGATTCACAAGCATATCAACAATAACGGCGTTTTGGGGTGCAGTTAATTTCTTTTCATTAGCCCGTTCCACTGTTCCTGTACACATAAGCGTATCCGAAACGGTTTCTGAGCGCACTACCCAAGTGTCTACGGGCTTGGCCGTTTTTTGAAATGCCTTTCCGGCCCCCAGCAAAATTCCGATTGTCCCTAACGTAGCTGCCAGCAGAAAAAAATAACGTTTCAAGCACATTCCCCCTTCCCGCCTATTTTGGTCATGGGGAAAGGAAAAAATGCAAAGTAGAAAGCTTTTTTTGCGAGAAACTTCTTCCAGAGAATAAGAGGAATAATTTGCTTTCCGGTGCAAACAATGAACAGGAGACAAATCGGTAATTTTGTAAAGGAGGAAAACCATGAGTATGATTCCATGCAGCGAAGATTGTGTATATCAGCGAGAGGGTTATTGCTCTCTGGATGTACCACCTTTGGTCACCAATTCCGACTTTAAGGGATGTGTTCACAAAATATCTGTAGAGAAAACATCCTCCCTCCCTACTCCACGGAACCGATATGATGATATCAGGAAGTCGCCGCCTCAAATGCCTCTCTAAGATTTTTGGCACCAACCAACTCAATATCTCCAATATCACTTGAGGCATTTTTTAGACAATGATAGGGCAGCACACACCGATGAAATCCCAGCCGAGCCGCTTCTGATACTCGTGCATTTACGTGATTTACAGAGCGAAGCTCTCCAGCCA
>OBYM01000301.1_pt1 | contig 29828 bp, 25 predicted proteins | sample 1538191 | NCBI WGS metagenome assembly OBYM01 (sample SAMEA2580165, study PRJEB22360) | human gut metagenome | biome: human gut; feature: human-associated habitat; material: faeces | place: Denmark | collected 2008/2010 | reverse complement strand
GGAGGCCATCGCTCCCCCGGGGGGGCGAACTTCTGCAGCCGCTCCTCCACGTACTGGCGGTAGCCCATCCGGGCCACGGTCCATCGGGGCAGGGTCTTTCGCCGGAGCTGCTCCATGTGTACAATCACATTGGCTGTGTGCTCCAGCAACAGCTCATCGTGAGAGATGTACAGCACCGGCTGGGGACACTGCTGGATAAACTCCTCCAGCCACTGGAGGGTCTCAATGTCCAGGTCATTGGAGGGTTCGTCCAGCAGGTAGCAGTCCGGCTGGGCCAGGGTCAGCAGCGCCAGGCGCAGTTTCACCTTCTCCCCGCCGGAAAAGGTTCCCATGGGCCGGTCATCGTAGAACCAATCCATGGGAAACCGCAGCCGCTTGGCAGCAGCTGCCAGCTCTCCGGGGGAGGAATCCAAAAAGGCCGGGCTTTCACAACAGAATTCATAGGCGGTCATGGCGGCCTGGTGGGGAGGCAGCTCCTGGGAGAGATACCCCAGCACCATGCCGTCCTTCTGGATGGCGCCGCTGTACTCCACATACTCCTCCACCAATGCGGGGTCGTACAGCAGCTTCAGCAGGGTGGACTTGCCATTGCCCTCCTCCCCGATGATGGCGGCCTTATCCCCGGGATTCAACGCGAAGGTGAAATCCCGCAGCAGGTCCCGCAGGTCTTTTTTCATGGTGACGTTCAAATTTCGCACTTGCAGCATGTAAAAATCCTCCTCTGGGCGCAAAAAGGGCCCGCCCCCATGCCGGAGCAGGCCCAAATATCCCAAAGAAGCCCGCCGGGACCGATTCCCGGCAGGATGTGGATGGGGTAAGCCACGCAGTACGGCAAAGGGGAATAAGCTCTCGGGAAATCCCCGACAGCGTCACTTCCAACTTTCCCAAAACTGAGGCTTACACTAACATCCTTTCACTCCTTCGCGTTTTCTGCCACCTAGGATAGCACACCCCCGCAGGTTTGTCAACGGCGGCAGGTTGCCAATCCTAGAAAAAAGCGGTATACTTTTCTATGTTAAATATACACACAAAAACACCTGAGTTTTTGCTGAAACAAGGAGAAAGGAGCAATACAAATGCTTGCACAACACAAGGTTCTGTTTGAGAAGACCCACATTCGGGGCATGGAGCTGAAAAACCGCTTTGCCATGGCGCCCATGGGGCCTTTGGGGCTGGGCGACGCCAACGGCGGATTTAACCAGCGGGGTATCGACTACTATACCGAGCGGGCCAAGGGCGGCACCGGTCTGATCATCACCGGCGTCACCTTCGCCGATAACGAAGTGGAAGAGCACGGCATGCCCAACTGTCCCTGCGCCACCTACGATCCCATCCAATTCACCCGCACCGCCCGGGAGATGACCGAGCGGATCCACGCTTACGGATCCAAGGTGTGGCTGCAGATGTCCGGCGGCTTCGGACGGGTGACCATCCCCACCAACCTGGGCGAATATCCCCCGGTAGCTCCCTCTCCCATCATGCACCGGTGGCTGGACAAGGTCTGCCGGGAACTGACCGTGGATGAGATCCACCACATTGTCAAGCAGTTTGGCAACGGCGCCTTCCACGCCAAGCGGGCCGGATTCGACGGCGTGGAGATCCACGCTGTCCACGAAGGATATCTCATCGACCAGTTTGCCATCTCCTTCTTTAACCACCGCACCGACGAGTACGGCGGCTCCCTGGAGAACCGCCTGCGCTTTGCCAAGGAGATCGTGGAAGAGATCAAGGCCCGCTGCGGTCAGGACTTTGTGGTGGCCCTGCGCTACAGCCCCAAGAGCTTCATCAAGGACTGGCGTGTGGGCGCCCTGCCCGGGGAGGAGTTCGAGGAAAAGGGCCGGGACATCCCCGAGGGCATCGAGGCTGCCAAGCTGCTGGTGAAGTACGGCTATGACTGCCTGGACGTGGACGTGGGCAGCTATGACGCCTGGTGGTGGAGCCATCCGCCGATGTACCAGAAGAAGGGCCTGTACATTGAATACGCCAAGCTGGTGAAGGACGCCGTGGACGTGCCCATCATCTGCGCGGGCCGCATGGACGATGCGGACATGGCTGCCAAGGCCGTGGAGGACGGCGCCTGTGACATCGTCTCCCTGGGGCGTCCCCTGCTGGCGGACCCGGATTATGTCAACAAACTCAAGGCCGGCAAAGTGGAGTCCATCCGGCCCTGCCTCTCCTGCCAGGAGGGCTGCATGGGCCGTATCCAGGAGTACTCCGCCCTCAACTGTGCCGTGAACCCTGCCTGCTGCCGGGAGCGGATTGCCCAGCTGCTGCCCACCACCACTCCCAAGAAGGTGCTGATTATCGGTGGCGGCCCTGCAGGCTGCGAGGCTGCCCGGGTGCTGGCCATCCGGGGCCACAAGCCCGTGCTGTGCGAGGCTCGGGACTCCCTGGGCGGCAACCTGATCCCCGGCGGCACTCCGGACTTTAAAGAGGACGACCGGGCTCTCTACCGTTGGTACGCCCACGAGCTGAAAGAGCTGAATGTGGAGGTGCGCCTGAACACCAGGATGACCGCCGAAGACATCCAGAAGGAGGACTTTGACGTGCTGATCCTGGCCACCGGCTCCACACCCAAGCGGATCCCCCTGGAGGGCAATGTGCTCACCGCAGAGGATGTGCTGCTGGGCAAGGCGGATCCCGGCCAGAACACAGTGATCGTGGGCGGCGGCCTGGTGGGCTGCGAAACCGCACTGTGGCTCCGGGAGCAGGGCAAGGACGTGACCATCGTGGAGACCCTGGACAAGCTGCTGGCGGTCAACGGCCCCCTGTGCCACGCCAACTCCGAGATGCTGGAGGCCCTGGTGCCCTTCAAGGGTGTGCAGGTCAAGTGCGGCTGCACTGTAAAGAGCGCCCAACCCGGCAATGTAGTCATCGCCGGAAAAGAGGGCGAGGAGACCATCCCCGCCGATTCGGTGATCCTCTGCGTGGGCTACAAGGCTGAGAATGGCCTGTATGACCAGCTGCAGGACAGCGTGGACAGCATCTACCAGATTGGTGACGCCAACAAAGTTGCCAACATCATGTACGCCATTTGGGACGCCTACGAGGTGGCAAGCACCCTGTAAGCAAGGATACCCAGCGTAAAATAAAAAAAGGCCGCCGCGAAAGCGACGGTCTTTTTTGCTGCCGGGGTGGTCTTACTTGTCCTCCACCTCGGAGAGTTCCTTCTTGTACAGGTACTTTTCCACCTCTTCCACCATGTTCTGGGGAATCTTCCGCTCCACGGGCAGCACGGCGGCGCCGGTCATCTCCTTGGCGAAAGCCAGCACAGTGCGGGTGGTCTTTGCCAGAGCCTCGGGAGAGAGGAAGTCCAGGGTGTCGAAGCGGTTGTGGATGTAAGCAGCGCCCTGAGCGCCAAAACGGGTGAAGTTCACCCCGGGGATGCCGCTGTCGGCAAAGGGGATGGAGTCGCTGGAGTAGATGCTCTGCTTGACTTCAGCGCTGAAGCCGTTGATCTTCACAAAGTACTCCAGGTAGTTGACCAGCTTCTCCTCGGCGGTGGCGGCGATACCGTCCACACCCAGCACAGGGCCGCCCACGTCCACGTTGATCATCAGCTGGTGGTTCTTCAGTTCCTCTTTGTGGGCTTTCACATAGGCCCAGCTGCCTTCCAGGCCGATCTCCTCAGAGCCGTACCACATGAACTTCAAGGTGCGCTTGGGAGGATTCTCCTTGAAGTACCGCAGCACTTCCATATTGATGACGGAACCGGCGCCGTTGTCGTACACGCCCTTGGAGAACTCCACGGAGTCGTAGTGAGCGCCGAAGGAGATGATCTCCTCGGGCTTCTCGGTACCCAGGACAGTGGCCACCACGTTGTGGGAGGTCCACTCCTCGGTGTGGCCCTTCAGCACCATGCGGGCCTTGCAGGCGCCACGGCGGACCATGTCAAAGGCGTCCAGCACACGGGTGTGGACCATGGGCACATTGCCGAAAGCCCGCAGGGTGCGGCGCAGCTTCCGGGTGGCCAGATCGGTCTCCTCCCGGTTGTCCCGGAGCTCACCCTCCATGGTGACGATACCCGCCACACCGGCCTTCATCAGCTTGCGGAACAGGGGCACCCGCATATAGCCGTTGACCAGCACGATCTTGCCCTTGACGTCGGCCAGATCCACATCGGTGCCGTTTTCCACGTAGACAAACTCAGCAGTGAGGCCCTCTTCGGGGGTATTCTCAGCGCACTGATAGCCAGTGACGGGATATTCCTGATGGAAGGGCTCCAGGATCTCCAGGGTTGCCTCCTCCACAATGCCCTGCTCAATCTCAAAGGGCTCGATAATGGCGGGCACGCCGATGGCGTCGCACTCTGCCTTCAAGATTTCAGCAGCCTTCAGCTCCTCCGGCGAACCGCCGATACGGGTGAAGCCGATTTTTTCCAGCAATTCCATTTCCCGCTTCCCACAAATTTCCATGGTGCAAATCCTCCTTAATACACGTTTCTCATAGCACAAGACCCGGCAGCCCGCCGGGTCTTTGGCCTATTAAAGTTATACACCACCAAAACAGGTTCCGTCAAGGACCAGTTAGCGGCAGGCAAAACGAAAAAGTTTTCGTAGTACCTCCCAAGAGCCCACTTCCCTTTTTTCAAGAGGCCGGCGGTTGGCAAAGCGAAGCTTTACTAAGCGTACGCCCTCAGTGTGGCAGCCCACGTCTCGGAAGGCGAGCGCTCCGCTCGCCCCAGGGTGGCGTCCAGGAAAGGGGGTCTGCTGGCGTCTCTTTTTTCCTTGCTTCAACTTGGGCCGGGCTGCTCGGCTACTGCCTTCGGCAGACGCGCCGGCTGCCCTGGTTTTCTTTCCGACTGCGCCGGTTAAGGTCGCGCCTTTTTGAAAAAATGCGCCCGAAAAACTTTTTTCTTGCTTCAAATTGGGCCGGGCTGCTCGGCTACTGCCTTTGGCAGACGCGCCGGCTGCCCTGGTTTTCTTTCCGGCTGCGCCGTGTTAAGGTCGCGCCTTTTTGAAAAAATGCGCCCGAAAAACTTTTTTCGTTACGTTCTCTCAGCCTTCCACGTGCCATTCCACGCCATTGGCGGTATCCTTCATCACCACATGCCGGGCTGCCAACTCGTCTCGGATGGCATCGGCGGTGGCCCAATCCTTATTCTTCCGGGCCTCGGTGCGCTTTGCGATCAACGCCTCGATCTCTGCGGTCTCCTCTGCGGAGAGCTCCTTCCCGGCGGGTTTAGCGGCTTCCCCGGCCTCCAGCAGGCCCAAGGACAGCACCTGGTCAAAGTCCTCCACCAAATACCGCTTAGTAGCGTCAGACAGGTCCGCTTTCAGCACGTCATAGAGGACGGTCAAGCCCTGGGAGGTATTCAAGTCGTTGCCCAAGGCTGCCTTGAACTGCTCCTGGAAGGGCTTTGCTGCCTCCAGGTCGGGCTGGCCCTCTTTGGACAGGGAGCCGATCCGGGCAGCCAGCTTCTGATAGGCCTGGGCGGCGTTGTCCAAGCTGTCGAAGGAGAAGGTCAAGGGCTTACGGTAATGGGACTGGAGGCAGAACAGCCGATACACCAGGGGATTATAGCCCTTTTCCTCCAACAGGGACACGGTGAGGAATCCGCCCTTGGACTTACTCATCTTACCCCGAGCGTCGTTCAAATGGAGCACATGGAACCAATATTTGCACCAGGGATGGCCCAAAAAGGCCTCGGACTGGGCGATTTCATTGGTGTGGTGGGGGAAGGCGTTGTCGATGCCGCCGCAGTGGATATCCAGATAATCCCCCAGCTCCCGGACGGAAATGGCAGAGCACTCGATGTGCCAGCCGGGGTATCCCAAGCCCCAGGGGGATTCCCATTTCAGCTCCTGGTCGTCGAACTTGGACTTGGTGAACCACAGCACAAAGTCGGTTTTATTCCGCTTATTGCCGTCCTCTTCCACGCTGTCCCGGACGCCCACAGCCAGGTCCTCACCGGTCTGGTTGCCGAAGACGTAGTAATTTTCCAGCTTGGAGGTGTCAAAGTACACATTGCCACCAGCCTCATAGGCATAGCCCTTTTCCAGCAGGGTTTCCACCATGTGGATAAAATCCGGGACCCGCGTGGTGGCGGGCACCACGGTATCGGGCTTGCGGATGTGCAGCTTCTCGCAGTCGGAGAAAAAGGCGTCCGTGTAGAACTTGGCGATTTCCAGCACGGTTTTGTGCTCCCGGCGAGCGCCGGCCAGCATCTTATCCTCGCCGGTATCGGCGTCGGAGGACAGATGTCCCACGTCCGTGATATTCATGACCCGGTCCACCTGGTAGCCATCGTACCGCAAAAACTTCTCCAACACGTCCTCCATGATATAGGACCGCAGGTTACCGATGTGGGCATAGTGATACACGGTGGGGCCGCAGGTATACATTTTTACCTGGCCAGGGGTATGGGGTACAAATTCGTCCTTCTTTTGGGTGAGTGTGTTATACAGTTCCATTTTCCTCGTCCTTTCCGTTTGACTCCAGCTCTTTCAAGCGCTTTTCCAAGCGCTCCATTTCCCCGCGCAGGCGGCACAGCTCCATGGACACCGGGTCCGCCACATGGATTTGATCCAGCTGCTGGCTGGGGCAATCCACTTTTTTGCCGCCGATGCGCACCACTCGGGCGGGCACGCCCACGGCGGTGGCGTCCTCAGGGACGGCGTCCAGCACCACGGCACCGGCAGCCACCCGGGCATTATCCCCCACGGTGAAGGGGCCCAGCACCTTAGCGCCCGCGCCAATGAGCACATTGTTCCCCAGGGTGGGGTGACGCTTGCCGTGATCCTTGCCCGTACCTCCCAGGGTCACTCCCTGGTAGAGGGTGCAATTATCTCCGATCTCGGTGGTTTCACCGATAACCACGCCCATGCCGTGGTCGATGAACAGTCCCCGGCCGATCTTGGCCGCCGGATGGATCTCGATGCCGGTTTTCCGGCGGCTGCGCTGAGAGATCCACCGAGCCAGGAATTTCAGATTGTGCCGGTAACACCAATTGGCCTTCCGATGAGACCGCACCGCCTTAAACCCGGAATAGAGGAAAAACACCTCCAACCGAGAACGGGCGGCGGGGTCCCTCTCCATCACAGCGTCCAGATCCTCTTTCAACTTACGGAACATGGCAGCAGCTCCTTTCTACCCAACAAAAAAGCCCTCGCAAACGCAGAATTGCGTTTGCGAAGGCGATGATCTCCCGCGGTCCCACTTCGCTTTCCCGGGATTTCCCGGGCACTCAGCCGGCTGTTAACGGCTCCCACCGTGCGGGGATTTCCCCCCGCCCGCTCCGGGATGCATTTCCCCATCCTCTGACGAAGGAGGCTTTCAGCCGGTGGCCCCCTCTCTCTGCCGTCCGTCCGGACAGGTACTTCTTCCCTTCCCAGCGTTTTCTCTATTATATGCATTTCCCCCTCATTTGTAAATACTTTTTTCGTCGCGCTTTTTTTCGTCGCGGGGGCGCGGGCTTTGCCCGCTCGCGGTTGGTGGAGGGAGACTAGCGTCCGCGTGGGAAGTAATGCCGGGAAGGGAACTTCCCTCCGCCCTAGGGCACAACGAAGATGTTTTTGGTCCAGCTTTTTTCAAAAAGCTGGCAGAGCGCGAGACAGCGTCTCGCGACCTTATTTGCCTTCCCAAGCGCAGGAGGGGGAGTGAGCTGTCCCGGCGGGGACGGCTCACGGGGGAACCCTCGCCGGGGGTTCCCCCTTTTTTTCGTCGCTTTTCTTCGTCGCGGAGGCGTTCGCTTCGCTCTCTCGCGATTGGTAGAGGGAGACTAGCGTCCACGTGGGAAGTGGTGCCGGTCAAGGACATTCCCTCCGCTTTTTCGTCGCGGGATCGCAGGCTTTGCCCGCTCGCGGTTGGGGGAGAGAAAGTTAGCATCCGCGTGGGAGGTGGTGCCGGTAGAGGATATTCCCTCTGCCCTAGGGCACAACGTAAAAGTTTCGCCAGCCTTTTCATCCTCCTAAAACGCAAAGGGAGGGCCCCAAAGGGCCCTCCCGGCAAATTCCTATAAGTTTTTGATGCCCAGCTTAGAACGTCAGCTGAGCGCCTTCCTGCTGGCTGCGCTCCTGACGGCGGCGCTCTAACAGGGCGTTGATCTTCTCATGGGGATCAATCATGGCAGAAACCGACATGTCGTGGTTCAGAGCGGAGATAAAGTAGGCGATATACTTGGACACGTCCACCTCATAGAACCAAGGACGATTCTTCAGCTCCTCGGTGCGATAGGTCAGGTTGGAGCCAAACACGCCGTCGATATAGCCGTCCTGATAGGCTTTGTCAAAGCTCTCCAGGCCATTGGTGAAGATGCTGTAGGTGGCATAGGTAAAGATCCGCTTGGCGTTGCGGGCCTTCAGATTATAGGCGATATCCAGCATGGACTCGCCGGAGGAGATGATGTCATCAGAGACAAACACATCCTTGCCAGCCACGTCGGAACCCAGATACTCATGAGCCACAATGGGATTGCGGCCGTCCACCACACGGGAGTAATCCCGGCGCTTGTAGAACATACCCAGTTCCACTCCCAGCACGGAGGCGTAATACATGTTGCGGTTGAGGGCGCCCTCATCGGGGGAGACCACCATGAAGTCCTCCCGCTCGGTGGAGATGTCCGGGAACGCCCGGAACATGGCCTTGAGCACCTGATAAGAGGGCATCAGGTTGTCAAAGCTCATCAGGGGCACTGCATTGGACACCCGAGGATCGTGGGCGTCAAAGGTGACCACGTTCTCCACGCCCATGCTCTTGAGCTCCTGCAGGGCGAAGGCGCAGTCCAAGGACTCACGATAGCTTCTTCTGTGCTGCCGTCCGCCGTAAAGCAGGGGCATCACCACAGTGATGCGGTGGGCCTTGCCCATAGCCGCTTGAATCAGCCGCTTCAGGTCCTGATAGTGGTCATCGGGGGACATGTGATTCTCTTTGCCAAAGTACTTGTAGGTGCAGCTGTAGTTGCCCACATCCACCACAAAGTACAGGTCATAGCCTCGCACAGAGCTCTGCAAGATGCCCTTGCCGTCGCCGGAGGAGAACCGGGGACAGCTGCATCCAATGCGGAAAGTGTCAATGTCCATTCCCGCCTGTTTCGCCCAGCGCACCAGGTGCGCTTCAATCTTGTCGGCAAGTTCTTCGGCGCCCTCCAAGGCCACTATGCCCAAGGGGGCAACGCGGTTCTCCGGGCTGAAAAAAAACTGAGCAGATTGTTCCATAGTATCAGGCCATTCCTTTCTTTCCCCTCAGGGGGACTCACAGGTGCTGTTTTCAGCGGCGCCGGGCAGCCCCGCCGTGTCTTAATAAAATCTTAACATACATTTCGGCAGGTTTCTACCAAAAAGCAGGCTTGTTTTTTATTTTTTCCGTACCAGACAATTTTTATCGCCTGTTTTCAGACAGTTTTGTCTTCCCGGCCCGGATTTTCCCCCATTCTCACTTCTTTTTCAGGAATACCTGGCTGTCATACTCCGCCAACTGGGCCTCTTTGGCAGCAGCGCCGTCCAAATCTTCATACCCCTCGGGCAGGGTGATAGTCTGGGGTTCGCCGGTAAAGTTCTCCAAGAACAGCCACCGGGTATCCTCGCTCTCCCGGACACAGGCCTCCACGCCAAAGGGAGGCATCTGGGGCAGGGCGCGGTCCAGAGACAGCTCCTCTGTCAGCTTCTGGTAGAAGTCCAGATAGAAGCTGTCCTCTGCAAAGGAGGCAATGTAATAGGCCTTGCCCTTGCCGTACTGGTTGACGGTGAACGCAGGCTCGTCCTTGTAGAAGTCCTTGCCGTAGGTGCCCAGAGCCTGGGCGCCCTTGAGATGGATCAGAGCGCACAGGTCCTTGCAGGTGTACTCCTTGCCGTTCACCTGGAGCACATTGCTCTCGTCGTCCCACAGGGCATCAATATTCTCATTCCAAATGCCGAACACGTCCATGAGACCTGCACCGGGCCAGCCGCCCAGATAGGTCAGGTCGCAGTCATTGACAATGCCGGTGTGGTAGGTTCCGATCAGGGTGCCGCCCCGGTCCACAAAGGCCTTGAGCTTCTCCTCAAAGCCGCCCCGGATCAGGTACAGCATGGGAGCGATGACCACCTGGTAGGGATCCAAATCGCAGTCCTCGTCAATGATGTCCACGGCCACGCCCATGCGCCACAGTGCCTTGTAGTGGGCCTGCACCTGCTGCACGTAGTGCATCCCCTTGTTCCGGGGGCCTTGGGCGTCTTCCAGAGCCCAGCGGTTCTCCCAGTCATAGACCAGGGCCACCTTGGCGTCCACATTGGCCTGGGTCACGCTGTCCATCTGCTCCAGGCGCTGGCCCACGGCCTTCACGTCCTGGAACTCCCGGGTGTCGGTGCCGCCGTAGTGGTCCACCACCGCGCCGTGGAACTTCTCATAGGCGCCCCGACTCTTGCGGAACTGGAAGTACTGCACCGAGTTGGAACCGTGGGCTACGGCCTGCATGCTGCTCATCATGTGCATGCCCGGCTTCTTCAGCTTGGACACCGGCCACCAGTTGGCAGTGCTGGGGGTGGATTCCATCAGAAGGAAGGGCTGGCGCTTGATGGACCGCATGGCGTCGTGCCACAGGGCATAGGTGGCAGCCAGGTCGCCGTTGTTGCCGCCTCTCCACTGGGGATAGGCATCCCAGCAGATCACGTCCAGCTCGTCCTTAAATGCAAAGTAGTTGTAGTCGTTGTGATAGTACATAAAGTTGGTGGTCACCGGGATGCTGGGGTCCACGGCCTTCACGGCGTCCCGCTCGGCCTTGACAAAATCCACCACCTGGTGGGAGACAAAGCGCTTCCAGTCCAGGTTCTGGATAAAGGCGCCGTCCTCACCCTCGGGGCCAGGAGCGTGAAGCTGGGACCAGTCGGTGACGGTGTGGGCCCAGAAATGATTCCACCAAGCGTGGTTCAGAGCTTCCAGGGTGCCGTACTTCTCCTTGAGCCACTGGCGGAAGGCCTCCTGGCACAGGGGGCAGCAGCAGTCGCCGCCGTACTCGTTGGACAGGTGCCACAGGATCACCCCGGGATGCTTGGAGAACCGCTGAGCCAGGGCGGTGTTCATCAGCCGGACCTTCTCCCGGTACACCGGGGAGGTGTAGCAGTGATTGTGCCGTCCGCCGCTGGGATCCCGGTGGAGGCTGTGGGTGACCCGGCGGATCTCCGGATACTTCTCGCTCATCCACAGGGGCTTGGAGCCAGAGGGCGTAGCCAGCACGGTGTAGATGCCGTTTTCATACAGGGTATCCATCACCTTTTCCAGCCAGTCAAAGTCGTATTCCCCTTCCCGGGGCTCCAGCTTGGCCCAGGCAAAAATGCCCACGGACACGCAATTGATATGGGCTTCCTTCATCAGGCGGATATCGGCCTCCAGAATGTCCGGGCGATCCAGCCACTGGTCAGGGTTATAGTCTCCCCCGTGGAGCATGTGGGGGTATCTTGGGGTCAGCACGTTCATGAATGGTTCCTCCCTTTTTGCCCGGCTCCCGCCGGGGATACTGCCTTCATTGTACCCTGTTTCCTCCCGTTTGAAAAGAGAATTTGTACTGTCTTTTTTACCAATTTTATAGATCTTTTTTAGAAATTTTCCCAGCTCTGCACACCTGTCAAAAGCAAAAAAAGGAGACCTGCCTCCCTTGCGGGGACAGATCTCCTGATTTTTACAAAACAGTGCTCACTTTTCCAGTTACACCAAATGGCAGGCCACAAAGTGACCGGGAGCAACCTCTTTCAGCTGGGGCTTGGACTCCTTGCACTTGTCGCATGCCTGGGGGCAGCGGCCTGCAAAGTTACAGCCCTTGGGGGTGTTGATGGGGCTGGGCACGTCACCGGAAATGATAATCCGCTTTTTCTGTGCCTCGGCGCTGGGATCCGGAATGGGCACTGCGGACAGCAGAGCCTTGGAATAGGGATGCAGCGTGTTCTTGTACAGCTCGTCGGAGCTGGCCAGCTCCACCACATTGCCCAGGTACATCACGGCGATACGGTCGGAGATGTACTTGACGATGTTCAGGTCGTGGGCAATGAACAGATAGGTCAGGCCCAAGCGCTTCTGCAGGTCGGACAGCAGGTTGATGACCTGGGACTGAATGGACACGTCCAGAGCGGAGATGGGCTCGTCACAGACGATGAACTCCGGCTCGATGGCCAGGGCACGGGCGATGCCGATACGCTGGCGCTGACCGCCGGAAAACTCGTGGGGGAACCGGTTGGCGTGCTCCCGGTTGAGGCCCACCATCTCCAGCAGCTCATAGACACGCTCCTTGCGGCGCTTGTCGTCGTACATATTGTGAATGACCATGCCCTCCTCAATGATGGAGGAAACCGTCATACGGGGGTCCAGAGAGGCGTAGGGGTCCTGGAAGATGATCTGAGCCACCTTGGAGTAGTTGAAACGGTCCTTGGCGTGCTTCAGGTTCACAGCCTTGCCCTTGTAGGTCAGCTTGCCCTTGGTGGGGGCATAGATGCCCATGGCCACACGGCCCAGGGTGGACTTTCCGCAGCCGGATTCGCCCACCAGGCCCACGGTCTCGCCCTTGTGGATGTCAAAGGTCACATGGTCCACGGCCTTCAATGTACCGCCGGAAACCTTGAAGTATTTGCAGATGTCCTCCAGGGAGAGGAGCACCTCGCTTTGATTAGTCGACATCTTTCTCTCCCCTTTCTTCCGCGCTGGGACAGTCGGGATGCAGCAGCCAGCAGGACGCCACATGGCCCTCGCTCAAGGTGAATTCGGGGGGCTGCTCCTCCCGGCAGATCTTCATGCAGTGCTTGCACCGGGCGGCAAAGCCGCAGCCCTTGGGGGGATCCAGCAGATCCGGCGGGGTACCGGCAATGGACACCAGACGGTCCTGCTTGTCGGAATCCACCGTGGGCAGGCTCTTCAGCAGAGCCTGGGTGTAGGGATGAGCGTTGTGGTAGAAGATATCCTCCACCGTGCCGGTCTCCACAATCTTGCCGGCGTACATCACGGCCACGCGGTCGGCCATGCCAGCCACCACGCCCAGGTCGTGGGTGATGAGGATGATAGCCGTGTTGGTCTCTTCCTTGATCTCTGCCAGCAGGTCCATAATCTGGGCCTGGATGGTCACATCCAGGGCAGTGGTGGGCTCGTCGGCGATGAGCACCTTGGGGTTGCAGGAAAGAGCCATGGCGATCATGGCGCGCTGGCGCATACCGCCGGAGAACTCGTGGGGATACTGCTTGGCACGCTCCTCAGCGTTGGGGATGTTCACCAGTTTCAGGTACTTGATGGCCTGCTCCTGGGCCTCCTTGGCGGAGAGGTGCTGGTGGTGGCGAATGGCCTCCACAATCTGCTTGCCCACATGCTTGGTGGGGTTCAGGCAGGTCATGGGGTCCTGGAAGATCATGGAGACTTCCTTGCCGCGCAGCTTCTGCATCTCCTTCTCGCTGGCCTTCACAATGTCATGCTCGCCCAGACGCACCTCGCCCTGGGGGATGCGGGCGGGGGGCATGGGGTTGAGCTTCATAACTGTCTGAGCCGTGACGCTTTTGCCGCAGCCGGACTCGCCCACGATGGCCAGCACTTCGCCCTCGTGAAGCTGGAAGGTGACGCCCCGCACAGCTTTGACCTCGCCGGCGTAGGTGTCGAAGGAGACGTGCAGGTTATTCACGTCCAAAACAACGTTTTTCAAATCTTTAGCCATTGTGGTCACCTCCTCAAGCGGGGATCAAGAGCATCCCGCAAGCCGTCGCCCAACAGGTTGAAGGACAGCATCGTCAAGCTGATGGCGACTGCCGGAATCCACAGCTGGGCAGGATAGGTCTGGAAGACGCTGGCGCCTTCCTGGGCAAGCATGCCCCAAGAGGGCTGGGGCACCGGCACGCCCATGCCGATGTAGGACAGGAACGCCTCGGTGAAGATGGCGCTGGGCACTGCCAGGGTCACGTTGATGATGATGACCGACAGGGTGTTGGGCAGCAGGTGCCGGGCAATGATCCGGCTGGCCTTGGCGCCCATGGCTTCCGCGGCCACCACAAACTCCTGGTTCTTCAAGGCCAAGCACTGGCCGCGCACTAGACGGGCCATACCCGTCCAACCCACAGTGGCGTAGGCCACCACCATGGTAAAGATGCCTTTTGGCAGCACCATCATCAGCAGCACCACCACGATCAGGTAGGGGATGCCGTTGACCACTTCCACAATACGCATCATGATGTTATCCACCACGCCGCCGAAGTAGCCGGAAATGCCGCCGTAGATCATGCCGATAATCAAGTTGACGAACACGGCGGAGAAGGCGATCATCAGGGACACCCGGCCGCCGTCAAAGGTGCGCACCAGCAGGTCGCGGCCCAGACGGTCGCAGCCAAAGACGTGGATCAGATTCTGACCCTCATACCGCTCGTCCACACACTTGGTGAAGAATCCCGCGTTGCTCTCAGCCAAATGCTGTTCCCGGCTGTCAAAGGGGGTGACAAAGGGGATGATGACACAGGCCAGAATCAGCAGCACAATGATGCACAGACATACCATGGCCACGGGATTGCGGCGCAGGCGGTTCATGGCATCTTTCCAATAGGTCACGCTGGGGCGGGAGATACCTTCCCGGTGTTCCGGGTCGGCACCCACCCAGGCAAACCTGCTCTTATCAATTTTTTCCATTCTGCTCAGCCCTCCTCCAGTTTCACTCTCGGGTCAATGAAGCCGTACACCAGGTCCACCACCAGGTTGGCCAGAATGAGGAACGCGCCATAGAAAATGGTGGTGCCGGAGATCATGGTGTAGTCCAGGAACTGGGTGCTCTGCACAAAGTAGCGGCCCAGTCCGGGAATGGAGAAGATGTTCTCCACCACAAAGCCGCCGGTGAGCACGCCTGCAGTGATGGGGCCCAGCACGGTGACAACGGGCATGATGGAGTTGCGCAGGGCATGCTTCCAAATGATAGCGGGCTGAGAGAGGCCCTTTGCCCGGGCAGTCTTGATATAATCCTGGCCCAACACGTCCAGCATGGAGGTGCGGGTCAAGCGGGAGATCTGTGCCAGAGAGCCGAAGCCCAGTGCAAACACCGGCAGGATCTTGGAGTTCCAGCTGTTCCAACCGGTGGTGGCAAAGATGGCATTGCCGTGGTTGGCCATGGTCAGCTGCAGGCCCAGGAAGTACTGGAGCACAGCGGCCACGATGAAGCTGGGCACCGAAATGCCCACCAGGGCGATGAGCATGCAGACGGTATCCGCTGCCTTGCCGTGCTTGATGGCTGCCAGAGTGCCCAGCAGCACGCCCATGACAAAGGCAAAGATAATGGCACGCATACCCACGTCAAAAGAGACCACAAAGGACTCTGCGATAATCTCTGTAACGGGACGGTTGTTTTGCAGGGAAAGACCCAAATCTCCGTGCAGGCAATTGCCCAAGTACATCAAATACTGGATGAAGACGGGCTGGTCCAAGCCATACTTGGCGCGCAGTGCCGCCATGGTCGCTTCTGGCAGGGCTTTTTCACCCACAAAGGGATCGCCGGGCAGCATCCGCTGCATGAAGAAGGTCAACGTCACCAGCACAAACAGCGTCACCACCGCGTAGCCCACGCGCTTTAACGTATATTTGATCACGGGGCAATCCCCTCCTTTCCTTTTTAGTTTTTCTCTCAATCTTCTTGTGCAAAGAGCGCGCAAACGGGGCCAACCCATGGGTAGGCCCCGCGCGCTGTGGGAAAGGAGAGCCTTCCCCATTCCCTTCCGTCTATACGGTTACCAGGACCTTGAGAACTCCCGCGGCTCCGCAGAGACCGCCGGATGTCCCCAGAAACACCCGCAAGCGAGGACACTTTGGAAAAGCGCCCCCGCCCGCGGTAAAACTTACGTCAATCGGTCAAAAATCAGGCTGTTGGGTGAATCCCTCTGTTACGCCAGGTCTGCCCAGAAGAACTTGGTCTGGAAGGCAGTGATCCGCTCGCCGCTGACAACGCGGTCGCGGTTGAGGGCGTAGGAGTCAGCTCTCCAGTAGCAGGGGATGATGGGATACTCGTCGAACAGGATCTGCTCGCACTTGTAGAACATCTCCTGACGAGCGTTCTCATCAGTCTCCACAGTGGCGTCAGCGATCAGCTGGTCATACTCAGCGTTGCTCCAGCCAGTGTCGTTGTTGCCGCCGTCAGTCACCCACAGATCCAGGAAGGTCATGGGATCGTTGTAGTCGGGAGACCAGCCGCTGATGGACATCACGAAGTTGCCGTTCTGACGGTTGGAGTTGATCTGGGTAGCCTGCATGGGATTGATGGTGACCTCGATGCCCAGATTCTGTCTCCACTGCTCCTGATAGAAAGCGGCCTGAGCCTGAGCGGTGGGATCGTCAGAAACGTCGATGGACAGCTTGCCGTTGAGATCCTCAGCAGTGATGCCCAGCTCGCTCAGAGCGGTCTCGAAGTAGCCCTTAGCAGCTTCCACATCGCCGGTGGCAGGAGCCAAATCGCCCAGCTCTTCCTGCAGAGCAGCCTGGAAGGAGGACTCGTTGGCACCCATGATGGCGGGAGGAGTAAAGCTGGTCATGGGCAGGTTGCCGTTCTTGTACACAGCGTCGATCATGGCCTGCTTGTCAAAGCTCAGGGCCAGAGCGCGGCGCAGGTTGACGTTGGACATGTACTCGTTGTTGCAGTTGACGTACATATAGAACGCGGAGCTAGCTTCCTGGTTGACAACCTCATAGCCAGCATTCTCCACCTGGTCGATCAGCTCGCCAGTGGACATGGTGACGAAATCCAGCTCGCCGGACAGGAAGGAGTTCACAGCGGAGTTGGCGTTGGTGACGATGTTGTAGGTGATCTCCTCCACAGTGATGGAATCAGCATCGTGGAAGTTGGGGTTCTTCTTCACCTTCACATAGCTGTTGTGGCTCCACTCCTCGATGGTGTAAGCGCCGTTGGTGCACAGCTTGTCGGCATCGGTGCCGTAGACGTCAGCTCCAACCTCTTCGTAGAACTTCTGGTTGATGGGAGCCATGGTCTTGAAGGTGAACAGATAGGGAGCATAGGGCAGCGGATCGTCCAGGGTGACGATGATGGTGCTGTCGTCGGGAGCTTCCACACCGACCTCGTCCCAGCTGACTTCACCTGCCAGGTAAGCCTCAGCATTGTGGATGAAGAACAGCATGTAAGCGTAGTCAGAAGCAACCTCGGGATCCAGAGCCTTCTGCCAAGCGAAGACGAAGTCCTGAGCGGTGACAGGGTCGCCGTTGGACCACACGCCGTCCTCACGCAGGTGGAAGGTGTAGACCAGGCCGTCCTCGGAGACCTCATAGGTCTCGGCAGCGGCGGGCTGAGCAACGTCGTTGTCGTCCAGCTCCAGCAAAGTCTCATACAGAGAGTTCAGCACGTTGAAGTCTGCGGCGTAGGTGGCCAGCAGAGTGTTCAGGCTGGTGGGCTCCATGTTGATGTAGTTGTCCATGTTGGTGTCACCGGAAGCACCGGTGTCGCCGGCCTCAGCCTCGCTGCTGCCGGTGCCAGAAGAGGTGGTCTCGCCGGAGGCAGTGCTGCTGCCGCTGTCATTGCCGCAAGCGCTGAAGGTTGCGCACAACAGAGCCAGAGCCATGACAAGAGCCAGGATCTTTCTGAGCTTCATTCGAATTCCCCCTAATACTATTTAGGATATAAAATGGTGAGCCGGTGGAATGCCTTGCGGGTCTCCATCGACTCACGACACTGTAATCATACACCTTAATAAAGCGTTTTGCAATTGACAAAAAAGAAAAATGCAAAATGCGAAAAGGGGCCTTTTTGTGATTTATTCCCATTTTTTTCGAAAATGGACCCCTTTCCAACCGAAAACATCTCAATTCTGTAACCATTTTACCGGGAGTTTACAGGGTTTTTCCGCTTTCAAACCAAGCGCTTTGCACAAATCCACGGATGGCGTACACCTGTCTATAAATGTACTTTTTGCATTTTATCCGGCGTATTTTTGCGAATCCCGGCATCTGGTTTTGAAAACCTTCACCACCAGCCTGGTAAATCCCTGGGGTTTGTGGTAGAATATCTTTTGATAGCAAATCCCTTGCAAAGGTCACGGAAAGGAGACGCCGGTGAAGCTGTTAAAAAAACACATCGCCTGGTTTTGGGATCGCATCGACCGGGACCGCCTGGATTCCACCGCGGCCCACGGCGCTTTTTTCCTGCTGATCTCATTTTTGCCCTTTGTGGCCTTTCTGCTGACGTTGATGCAGCGGATCCACTTCTCCGACGGGGTCACATTGATTGAAGCCGCTTTGCAAATTTTCCCCGACAGCGTGGCCATCTATTTGGAAACCCTCCTGCCGGACCCCATCCATTCCAGCGGGGTGCTGCCGGTGGCGGTGATCGCCGCAGTGTGGTCCTCCTCCATGGGCATGCTGGCGATCATCAAGGGGCTGGACCAGATCTTCCAGGTGGAGGACCCCCGGGGCTTTATCCGCCTGCGGCTGACCGCTGTGGTCTATGTCATCATCTTTGCCGCCGTGCTGATTTTGGCTGCGGCGCTGCTGGTGTTCGGCTCTTCCGTGTACCAATTTATGTTGAACCACGTCTCTCCGCTGCTGGCCAGAATCTTGATTCAGTTCAAATCCCTGGCAGGGTTTGTGATGCTGTTTCTCTTCTTTATTCTGCTCTACAGCGGGGTGCCCCGCCGCCGGACCAAATTCACCCACATTGTGGCCGGAGCGGCCTTCTCCGCCGGGGGATGGGTGTTGTTCTCCTACTTTTTCTCCATCTTTGTGGAAAACTTCTCGGATTTCTCCATCTACGGCAGTTTGGCCACCCTGGTGATCTTGATGTTCTGGCTGTTCTCCTGCATGTACATCGTGTTTCTGGGCGCCGAGGTGACCATGTGGCTGGAAACCAGCTCCATTGCCATGGACGTGAAAAACTTGCGGAAAAAATTCAAAAAGCGCCGGGCGCGGCGAAAGCTCCGCCAGGCCCAAAGCCGCTCTCAGCGGCCCCCACAGAAAAAGGAGTGATATCCTGTGGCCTCTTTCAAACCGGATCTTCCCCAGCTCAAAGAGCTGTACGATCAATGGGGCGGCGACCTGTTCGCCCTGTGTTTTCTCCAGGCGGGACGGCCTGCCTGCGCCCAGGACCTGATGGTCAGCGCCCTGTGCGATATGGCGTCCAATCCCCGGCTGCACACGCTGGCCCTGTCCGGCCGGGAGGGGTTTCTCCGAGCGGGCTACCTCACCTGCCGGGACGCCTCCTACCGCAGGCCCAAACGCCATAAAAGCCGCAAGGGCGACTCGGGCTCTCCGGAACAGGGCGTCCGGCCGGCCCTGCCCTTTCTCATGACTGACACCCTCCGGGGGATATTGAAGCTGCGTCTGCCCCTTTCGGCAGCGCTGTTCTGCCGGGAGCGTCTGGGGCTGGACCCCGACGCCGCAAGCCAGCTGCTGGGATGTTCGCCCCTGCGTGGGGAACGGCTCCACGCAACAGCCCTGAAAAAAGCCGGCATCACCCAGGGACAAGCCCGGGCCGCCCTGGAGCCCCTGGCTCCGGGAGCCTGGGAGCTGACCCGCGCCTGGGAGGAATTTGAGCGTCAGCAGGCCCAGCCCAGCTTTGGAGCCCGGCGGCGGTACCGGCGGATCCGCCGGGCAGTGGACACAGCGGTGCCCTATTTGGCCCTGGTGGTGGTGGCCCTGTGCGCCACAGCCTACTTCGGGGTGGAGTACGGCTGGTTCGGTGTCACCTACACTCCCACCCAGCCCGTGGAGGGCGTGGTGGTGGAAGAGGGCTACGACGGGGACCCCACCTCCGACACCCTCGCCACAGGGGACGTAACCGTCTACGTCCCGGAGGAAGGGGGCTTTGCGGAGTACATTGTCCACAACACCCCCCAAAGCCCGGAGGAGCTGCTGCGGCAGATGGTGTACTTAGGAGGTGCGCCGGAGGGCGTGAGCCTGCTGTCTTCCCAGCTGGAGAACAGCGCTGTCTCCCACTCCGTTGGCACCACCCTGACAGTGGAGCTGTCGGAGCAGGCAGCATCCCTCTCCGGGGAGGAGGGGGAGCGGATGCTCCAGGCTATGACTGCTTCCTTCGCCGCCTACACCGACCACCTGGAAGCGCTCTCCATCCGCTGTGACGGGGAGGAACTGACGATCAACGGCAAAACCGCCCAGGACTTCCTGGGGGCGGAGCTGACCGTCATCCGCACCACAGAGACGGACTATCGAAGCTGAGTGTTCTTCTTCAGCGACTTCTATTACATAGGAAAGGGAATTTGTGATGAAACCGAAAAAACTGCTGGTCATTGACGGTCAAGGAGGCCGCATGGGTGCAGCTCTGGTGAGCCAGTGCAAGGACGCCGGACTGCCCGTCCAGATCATTGCGGTGGGGGCCAACTCCGCTGCCACCGCCGCCATGCTCAAGGCCGGGGCCGACGCCGCCGCTACGGGGGAGAACCCGGTGGTGGTCAACTCCCGGGACGCCGCCGTGATCCTGGGGCCCATGGGAATCCTCACCGCCAACGCCCTGTGGGGGGAGATCACTCCCGCCATGGCCGCGGCGGTCAGCGAAAGCCCCGCCAAAAAGGTGCTGATCCCCGTGAACCGGTGCTCGGTCACCGTGGTGGGGGTGGAGCAGCTGCCCTTGGGGGACTACGTCAAGCTGGCGGTGGAGGCCGCCAAGGACGCTCTGGAAGAGGACGACTGAGCCCGTGGGAAATCAGGTCCCAGAAAACTTATTTTCAGAAAAATTATTTTCAATAGGCTGTAACTTTTTTCCAGCCAGACCGTCTAATTAGTATGGAAAAGGGGAACCGCAGGCCCAAGGCTTGCGGTTTTTTTCGTTTTATGGTTTAATGTTAAGGTAAGGTAAGGAATTGAAAAGGGCTGTACGACGGAGAAATTTCGCCCCAAAGCCCTTGCTAAAGGACTGTTGCGCATGGAATTGTGGGACCTCTATGACAAGGACCGTCACCCCCTGGGGGTCACCCATCCCCGTGGGGAGCCTGTGCCCGCCGGGGCCTATCATTTAGCGGTGATTGTGGTCATTGTCAACGCCAAAGGGGAGCTCCTCCTCACCCGCCGGGCCCAGGCTAAGGCGGCCTGTCCCGGCTGGTGGGAGAACACCGGGGGCGCCGCGCTGGCGGGGGAGACTTCCCTCCAGGCCATCCAGCGGGAGCTGCGGGAAGAGACCGGGCTCTTGGCCCAACCGGAGGAGTTCACCCTTTTGTTCCAGGAAAACTGCCGGGGGGACTGCCATTTCGACGTGTTTGCCCTGACCCGGGATGTTACTATGGAGGAGATCCGGTTCCAGCCGGAAGAGACTGACGCCGCCCGGTGGACTCCCCTGAAGGAGTGGGAACAGGTGGCCGGAACAAAGGGGACCCTCTGTCCGGTGGGGCCCCGGTTCCGCCAGGAGCTGTACCACCGCATTGAGCAATACCTCCAGGGCCGGCGGGACTTCTCACCAAAGCCCCCGGCTATCCCCGAGCTGTGGGACCTGTACGACAAGGACCGCCATCTTCTGGGCCGGACCCATCCCAGGGGCGTGCCCCTGCCCGAAGGGACCCGGCATCTGGCGGTTGCCGTAGCGGTGTTCAATAGCCGGGGGCAAGTGCTCTTGACCCGGCGTTCCCCGGAAAAGGCCAAGCATCCCGGCTGCTGGGAGATCACCGGCGGCTGTGCCCAGGCGGGGGAGGACTCCCTCACCGCCGCCTGCCGGGAGCTGGGGGAGGAGACCGGGATCCAGGTCCAGCCCCAGGAGCTGACACTCCTCTGGACGGACTGCCTGTCCACAGCGTTTTTGGACATCTACGCCGTAAAGAGGGACGTGCCCCTCTCCCAGGTGGTATTCCAGCCCGGGGAAACCGATGCCGCCCAGTGGATGGATTTTTCCCAGTGGCAGGCCATTGCCGGCCGAGGGGCCTATTTGACGCCGTCCTGGCACCGGAGAGACGGGGACTCCCTGTTCTCCCGGATGGAGGCCTTTTGCCGGGACAAGCTGGACACCCCCACCCCCGAAAAGTGGGACCTCTACGACAAGGACCACCAGGCACTGGGGCGCACAGTCCAACGGGGCCAGCCTTTGCAGGATGGAGAATATCACCTGGGGGTAACGGTGGCTGTATTTAACGCCAAGGGAGAAATTCTCTCCACCCGACGGGCGCCGGAAAAAACCTTTCCAGGCCAGTGGGAACTTCCTGCCGGTTCGGTTCAGGCAGGGGAAACCCCTGCCTCCGCCGCTTGCAGAGAGCTCTGGGAGGAAACTGGGATTCCTGCTGCTCCGGAGGAACTGACCCTTTTGTTGTGGCAAGTGCGGCCGCACCTCCACGCGGCCTTTTATGGGCTGTCCAAGGAGGTGCCGCTGGAAAAAATCGTGCTCCAGCCAAAGGAGACCGACGCAGCCAGATGGGTTCCCTTTGACGCCTGGATTCAAGAGCAAGAGCAGACGGGGAAGAATTCCCCGGAATGGCACCGGCAGTTTATTGAGCCTTTGTATCGTCCCCTGCGAGACTACAAAGACGGGAAACGCTTTTTCGAGACTTAACCATAAGGAGAGAACTACATGGCATATAAAGTGGGAATGGTCAGCTTGGGCTGCGCCAAAAATCAGGTGGACGGCGAGGTGCTCATGGCCTCGCTGCGGGACGGGGGCTTCGTCCCGGTGGATGACGCCGCCATGGCGGACATCGCCATTGTCAACACCTGCGGATTCATCGAGAGCGCCAAGCGGGAATCCATCGAGGAGATCCTGGAACTGGCCACGCTGAAAAAAGAGGGTAAGATCAAAAAGCTGGTGGTCACCGGCTGCCTGGGCGAGCGCTATCAGCAGGAGATGCACAAAGAGCTGCCCGAGGTGGATGCGGTCATCGGCATCGGCGCCAACGGGGAGATCGCAGAGCTCCTCACCAAAATGATGGAGGAGGACCAGTATGTGGAGTCCTTCCCGGAAAAGGACAAAATGCCCCTGTGCGGCGGCCGGATGCTGACCACCCCCAGCTATTTCGCCTACGTGAAGATCGCTGAGGGCTGCGATAACCGGTGCTCCTACTGCGCCATCCCCCTGATCCGGGGCGGATACCGCAGCCGCACCATGGAGAGCATCGAGGAGGAATGTCGCGCTCTGGTGGCCGATGGGGCCAAGGAGCTGATCCTCATTGCCCAGGACACCAGTCGTTACGGCATTGACCTGTACGGGGAATACTCCCTGGCCAAGCTGATGGAGCGGCTTTGCAAGATCGACGGCCTCCACTGGCTGCGGGTACTGTACTGCTATCCCGACTCCATCACCGATGAGCTGCTGGAGGTCATGGCCCGGGAGGAGAAGATCGTCCCCTACATTGACCTGCCCTTGCAGCACGCCTCTGGAAAGATCCTCAAGGCCATGAACCGCCGGGGCGACCGCCAGAGCCTGACGGCTTTGATGAAGAAGATCCGGGAGAAGGTACCTGGGGTGGTGCTGCGCACCACTCTGATCGCCGGCTTCCCCGGGGAGACTGAGGAGGACTTCACCGAGCTGGCAGAGTTTGTCAAGGACGTGAAGTTTGAGCGCATGGGCTGTTTTGCCTACTCCCAGGAGGAGGGCACCGCTGCGGCGGAGTTGCCCGACCAGGTGGAGGATGAGACCAAGGAGCGCCGGGCGGAGATCCTGATGGACGATCAAATGAACATCATGGACGCCCAGGGGCAGGAGCTTATCGGCCAGACCCTGGAGGTACTGGTGGAGGGCTTTGACCGGTACGCTGAGTGCTGGTTTGGCCGGTCCTACCGGGACGCGCCGGACATTGACGGCAAGGTGTTCTTTACCACGGGGGGCAAGCGTCCCCGGCTTGGCAGCTTTGTAAAGGTGGAAATCACCGACTGCATGGACGCCGATCTCACCGGCGAGCTGGTTGAATAAAGGGGGAAACACCGTGAACCTGCCCAATAAGCTGACGGTGCTGCGGATCATCCTGGTGCCGTTCTTTGTCTTCTTTCTGCTGGCGGACTTTGTGCCCCACCGGTATCTGTTTGCGTTGATTATCTTCTGCGGGGCGTCCTACACCGACCATCTGGACGGCAAAATCGCCCGGCGGGATCATCTCATCACCAATTTCGGCAAACTGATGGACCCCCTGGCGGATAAGATCCTGGTGGTGTCGGCGCTGATCTGCCTGGTGAAGCTGGACCTGGCCTTCACCGTGTGCGTGCTGCTCATCATGATCCGGGAATTTGCCATCACCTCCATCCGGCTGCTGGCTGTGGAACAGGGGAGAGTGATTGCCGCCAACAATTGGGGCAAGGCCAAGACCGTCTCTCAAATGGTGGCAATCATCGCCATTCTGCTGATGCAGTACATTGGCACTTATGTGCCGGAAGCGCTTCCGGGCATGACCTTGGCAGGACAAGTGTTGATTGTGATTGCTACATTCTTCACTGTGGTGTCCGGCGTGATTTATATTAAGGACAATATAGACGTGATGAAGGGCTAACGAAAAAGTTTCGCCGGCCTTTTCAAAGGCCGCAGGGGTTTGGGGGCAGCGCCCCCAAGGTCTAAAACGGCGTAGCCGGAAAGAAAAACCAGCGGCGCAGGCCGCACGCTGCCGAAGGCAGATAGGCCAAGGCGCGGCCCATTTTATCCCAACAAGAAAAGGACACCCGAGCTGGAAAACTCGGATGTCCTTTTTTCATTGGGTGTAAGAGGGCCGCTCACAGGGCTATCGCCTACGGCGCGTGCGCCCTGTTCGCTGGTTTCTTTTTTCGGCTGCGCCGGTTTTAAGGTCGCGCCTTTTTGAAAAAAGGCGCCCCAAAAACTTTTTCGTTATCGCGGCCGGACGCCCATCCCGGGCTCTCCACTCACTGGCGGCAACAAATTGTAATTATACCTGGGCCGGTCCCCGGGCATATAGAAGTACACAAACTTCACCGAGAAAATATCGCACGTGATGAAGTTGTTTACGTTCTCGTCGTACAGCGTCACAAAACTGCGGCCTACAAAGTATAACATTCCCTGTTTGCGGATCATCTGCGCTGTGCCTATCAGGAACTCAATGACCACGTAGGCCCCTATATTTTGGGCCAGAATCGCCTGCATGGAGCCCCGCATTTCCTCACTGTCAAACTTTTCCTGGGGTGGAGTGGAAAAATTGTCCAGCTCCCGGCTACCGTCAGAACTTTCGTGAAAATCACTGCGGTGACGAAGCCGGTCCATTTGGCTATTGGATGTTTCCATGTTTCTATCAGGCATGAAATTCCCTCCTTTATGTCAAAGCATAAGCCTCTGTGGGATTGTAAAAGCAGTGGTCCCCGATACGGATCACCAACTGCCCCACCTTACTGGGAAAATTGTCCCGGCAGGTCACCGAGAACGGATTGTAAAACCACAGCGCAAAACCTAGGTTGGTCAGGCGGTTTCCCGCCATGGCCCACTCTGCTATGTCATAATGCTGCTGCTCCGGGCGCATATTATAAATGTTCTGATAGTTGTACACGCCGCCCACCATCTCCATGGCACAGGTGAATTGCCCCTTTTGAAACACCACCTCCCGCAGCGTGTACAACCTGCCATATTCTCCATAATCCACCTGCACCCGGTTCATGACTACGCTGGCGACCGCCTTCATGCCGGTATCGCCCTCGCCCCCTGCCTCGCACTGAATCAGCCGCGCCAGAAGCTCCACTTCGGAATAGGCCACCGCCCTCCCTCCCTTCTGTCTTGGAATTTCTATGCGCCGCTGCCAAAAATAATACCTTCAAAATACCTTTTTTATTTTTGTTGGAAAAAAGTTGATTTTTTTCCCCTTGCGCCATCCCATGATTGCAGATTTATGCTATAATATCCCAGTAACCCTGACGGCGAAGCAAACTATTCTCCGCTGAACTGCTTACAATAAGAGGTAAAGTAAGGAAAAACGAAAGGTGGTTACTTATGCGTTCTATTGATGAAATATCCAAAACCAACCCGGAAAAACCCCTGACAAAAGAAGTGAATGGCAAGGAGTATTACCGTTGCCCCATCCATACTCATCAGATCAAGGTTGGGGAGAACCTGTCCGATTTGATGCGCCAATACGTCCTGCCCTATTTCCAGGAGGGGGACGTGGTCTATATCAGCGAGAAGATCGTTTCCCTGTGCCAGAAGGACATCATCCCCAAGGAGAACGTGAAGATCTCTGGCCTGGCGAAATTCCTCTCCCGGTTTGCCAGCACCAACGACGGCGCAGGAATCGGCGTGCACAATGTGTACAAGATGCAGGTTGCCATCATGCTGTGCGGCAAGCCCAAGGTGATGTACGCCGCCCTGGCCGCCGGCGTGGGCAGGATTTTCGGCAAGAAGGGCGTGTTCTATGAGATCACCGGCCCCCAGGTTGCTGGACTGGACGGTTTTTACAGCACCTATTTTGAGGATTACAAGAACTTTGGCATTTTGTCTCCCAAAAACCCGGACAAGGCCGTGGCCAAAGTGGAGGAGGAAACGGGTATCCACTGCTGCGTGGCGGATATCAACGATTTTGGCGGGGAAGTGTTGGCCATCTCGCCCAAATCCTCCATGGATAAGCCCCTGCTCCAGGCCCTGTTGAAGGATAACCCCGCAGGTAATGGTCATGAGATGACGCCTTTCGTGTTGATGCGGGAAAAGAAAGCAGAGTAAAAACGAAAAAGTTTCGCAGTACGTCCGAAGGACGTACTTGCTTTCTTTCAAAGGCCGCGGTTGGTAAGGCGGAGCCTTACGACCTTAACTGGCGCAGCCGAAAAAAGAAAGCAGCGAGCAGGGCGCACGCGCCGTAGGCGATAGCCCTGTGAGCGGCCCATTATATCGCGATTAAAAAAGGACACCCGAGTTAGAAAACTCCGGTGTCCTTTTGTCGTTTGTTTAGGAGGGTCGCGCCTTTTTGAAAAAAGGCGGTCTCGCCTGCCGGCTCGGTCAGTGCTGGACGCTCCCCACAGGGGAGCAACGCCCCAAAAACTTTTTCGTTTAGTTTGCTTCCCCTTGCAGGGTGACGGTGAAATACTCCTCAATGAAGTGGGCTGCCACTGCCCCGTCCGAGGCTGCTGTGACCACCTGCCGCAATGGCTTCTTCCGCAGATCTCCCACGGCAAACACCCCGGGAAGATTGGTCTTTGTGGTCTCCCCGGCAAGCACATAGCCGCTTTCGTCCAGGTCCACCTGGCCCTGGAACAGTCCGGTATTGGGCACATGGCCCACCGCCACAAACACCCCGTCACAGGAAAGTTCATGGGTTTCGCCGGTCTTCTTATTATACACCCGCACCCCGGTGATGGTATCCTCATGGAGCAGCTCCTTGACCTCGCTGTCCCAGACGAACTCCACGTTTTCCGCCTTCTGCAGGGGATCCAAATACACTTTGGAGGCCCGCAGCTCGTCCCGGCGGTGGATCAGGTACACTTTCTTGCAAAGCCGAGACAGGTACAGCACATCGGCCACGGCGGTATTCCCGCCGCCCACCACGGCTACGGTCTTGTCCCGGTAGAACATCCCATCACAGGTGGCGCAATAGGAAACCCCACGGCCCCGTAGCTCCTGCTCGCCCGGCAGGCCCAGCTCCCGGGGAGCTGCTCCGGTGGCCAGCACCACCGTCCTGGCCCGATAGGTACCGTCCGGGGTGTGGATCCGCTTTTCCGGGCCGGACAGCTCCACGCTGTCCACCTCGCTGAGCTTAGTCTGAGCGCCAAAGCGCTCAGCGCCCTGCTTCATCTGCATGGCCAGCTCAAAGCCGTTCACGCCCTCGGGAAAGCCCGGGTAATTGTCGATGACATCCGTGGTGCCCATCTGGCCGCCAGGGGTCAGCTTCTCCAGCACCAGCACGCTGAGGTTTGCCCTGGCAGCGTACAGCGCCGCGGTGTAGCCTCCCGGCCCGCCGCCGATAATCACCACATCATACAAGGTATCCGCCATGATAATCAGCTCGCTTTTCTTACTTCAGCAGCGCTTCCAGCCGTGCCTTGGGCTGCACGCCCACCAGAGCCTCCTGCACCTGGCCGTTTTCAAACAGCATAGCGGTGGGGATGCTCATCACACGGTACTGAGCGGCCAGGTCGGGCTCCTCATCAATGTTGATCTTGCCGACCTTCACTTTGCCCTCGTTCTCCTCAGCGAATTCATCCACGATGGGGGAGAACATCTTGCAGGGGCCGCACCAGCTGGCCCAGAAATCCACCAGCACGGGCACGTTGGAATTCAAAACTTCCTGCTGAAAATTGTCTTTTGTAATGGTGAGAACTGCCATAATCTATCCATCCTTTCCAGTGTTTCATTCTAGGGTATTACTTGGTCTGTGCCTTTATGATACCCCAAACAAAAGCTTTTCGCTGTTGCAAATGTCACAACTGGAAAAAATTTTTATTCCAATCCTGCCCAATGAAGAAATTCCGAAAAGCTCCCCTGGGGGATGCTGCTGAGGTCCAGTCCAGCGGAATTCAGCAGGCAATCGGTAACCAGGTACACGGGGATGCCAGCTTTCAGGGCAGCGGTATCCTCCTGGGCGTCGTTGCCCACCATCAAGCACTCTTCCGGCCGCTTTCCGATATTCCGAAGGATTTCCTCATAGTAAGCCGGATTGGGCTTGCAGGTGGTATAGGTCTCATAGGCGGTGACGTGGGAGAAGTCCTCCGGCGTCAGCCCCACCCAGGACAGCCGGGTGCGCACCCCCACCAAGGGGAAGATGGGATTGGTGGCCAAGATCACATCATAGCCCTTGGCCTTGAGGCCCTCCACCGCCCGCTTTGCCAGGGGATTCTCCCCACAGGCGGCTTTGGCGCCGTGGAACTCCTTGGCGTAGAAGCTATCGAACTCCGGTCGGAGCTTTTTCACATCCTCGCCCAGGACTTGGGCAAAGGTATCCCAAAAGGCCTGGTCGTTTGGTTTGGAGCCATCGTTTTTCACCATGGCTTTGGTGCCCTTCCACACGGCTGCCACCAGAGGTTCCGGTTCATAGCCGTAGGGTGCGGCCTTCTTTGCCAGCAGGCCGAAATAGGTTTTGGTGAAGGCTTCCAGCTCCATGGGCAGCAAGGTGCCGTCCAAGTCGAACAGCACCGTGGTAATCTGTGGGTCCAGCATAGGGTCCTCCTTTGGCTTACGCCGGTTTTTGGTTGTGGTTCTCTATAAAAGAGGCTGTTTCCTGAAAAGGGCCGGGCTCCCGCCTACTGCCTTCGGCAGGCGCGACGGGAGCCCTGGTTTTTCTGCGCTGCGCGCTTTTTTAAGGTCGTGGGGCGCCGCCCCACACCCTGCAGCCTTTGAAAAGGCTGGCGAAACTTTTTTGTTACTCCACTGTTTTGGTGGCAATAACATTCACGCCCGTTCCTCCGGCGTTCTCCACCACCACGTCCCCCAATTTCACCGGGGCTTGGATCTTCGCTGCCCGAATGGCTGCCATACAATCCCAGATCTTCCCCTTAGGGATGGGATTCTGGGTGCGCACGGGCACCAGGGGTGCTGTGCCCCCTTCTACCTTCACGGTGGAGGCCACCATCCGCTCCGGGGCGGTGACCTCTTTCTTGCCGTAGATCTCTCCGCGCTTACAGGTATTCCCGGTCACGCTGACCACCTGGCCCTGGGCGTCCGTCTCCACCTTCAGCGGGCAGCCCAAGGGGCAGCTGATACAGGTAAGTTCTATCACTGCCATCTCACTGCACCTCCTCTTCCTCGGCCACCACGCGGATCACGCTCTCGCCGCTGGTGAACCACTCTTTCTGAAAGACCACCTGCTCCATTTCGCCGGGGGCCATCACGGGCCGCTTCCGCTGGTACAGGAGTTTATCGTCTGCGTAGACCTTCACCACGCCCTTGCGGATATTCCTGCCCACCCGGAACCGGATCATCACGCTGTCGCCCATCCGCTGGGGGCTGATGGACACGGGCACAGTGTACCGGGCAGCACCCTCGGGCTTCACGGGAAGCTCGGTGACGGACTGCTCCTGGCAGCCGGCAGCCACAAAGGCGGGGGGGGGGCGGGCCGCCCGCGCGGGCAGGTGGACGA
>OBYM01000300.1_pt1 | contig 30089 bp, 40 predicted proteins | sample 1538191 | NCBI WGS metagenome assembly OBYM01 (sample SAMEA2580165, study PRJEB22360) | human gut metagenome | biome: human gut; feature: human-associated habitat; material: faeces | place: Denmark | collected 2008/2010 | reverse complement strand
GCTTTTATTCGCTTTACGTTTTCTAGTTCGAACTGGTTAATCTTTACGCTCATTTCCTTTCCATCTCCTCTTCCTTTTGTCTAACAAAGACCTCATGTTGCTGTACGCCGTAGCTGATTGATTCAGCTTCCGTTCCAACAAAGAGGTCTATTTTATTACCTTTAATTGCTCCACCGGTATCTTCCGCAATATAGACCTGATCATCAATCATCACTTCCGATCCGATTGGTATCACTTCCGGATCAACAGCGACGGTCCTGTTTATCTGTGGTGTTGTTCCGCTGGCTGTAATGCCGCTACATCCGATACAGTCAGATCCATAAGCAGTAATCTGGAACACACCAAGCGAAGTTCAATTGAGTTCTTCCAGTTGCCATTCAAGGTTATCAATCATAACCTGTTTAACTTTGCTTTCGCTTTTTAAAGATTCATTTGCTTCTTCCATCACATCCAAAGCTCTTTCCAGTTCACTTATCTGATGCTCCTTGATTTGCAGATCAGAAGAATACAATCCAGCAGTAATGGCTGCACACGTTAATCCTGCAAGAGCCATCATGCAGGACGTGGCTGCCATACTTCGAAAAAACGTCTTATTCATAGCGATCTGCCTCCTTATAAGCGTCATCTAGAAATCTCTCTGCCTCTTCTTCAGAAATGCATTCCGAAATAAATTCGAATTCATTGACGATAGATAATGCAGTATCTCGATCAATTTCTGATCTAGTCAGTGCTAAATACATATAACCTTTTACCGCTTTTTTGTTCATAAACTTTTACCTTCTTTCTCTTTACGTATTTCTTATACGTGAAGAAACTTCATTACCCTAATTTTTTATGATCAATTGTGCCGTGAAGCGCTACCTCCTAGACGTTTGCTATTATCATGAGAAGAACATATAAAGTTTTACAAAGGGGAATTTGTGGAGATAACGCCACATGGCACAACGATCAAATTTGTGGTATACTATTGATGGCTTATCTAAGCCATTGACGCTTTGGTACTTCGTTAGTTTGGTGGACTGGGAAGTACCTTTTTCTTTTTCCGGATGTATGCACCTTTCCCAAGGGCTTCTTCTACCCATGTCATTGGGATGACATTCTCAGATGGAAGCAAACAATCCTCGTGCATATGTTTAATTTTTTTGAGTAACTGCAGCGCTTTTTGATAGCTGATTTGTCCGCTTGGATTTGCTTCATTAAATAGCCGCTGGAATTCCTTCCCGTTGACGAATCGTTCCATATATTCACCTCCTTTAAAACCCTCACTCCGTGATAAAATGTAGCTATTAGAAAGTGAGGTGATTGAATGGCCAAATCCAATGTCAAGGTTGTTTCTGAAACTTCTACTGGATTAAATAATCGAGTAAGTATCAACGGACGCACATACACAAATAACCAAGCTTACCAAAAGGCGATTAAAGGTGAAGTACCAGGTTATCATGGTGTAAAGCGTTCTGATGGAACTAAATTCATTAGAAGTAATCCAGATAGTAGCAAGAAGAATAATCTTGGCTAAATCTACTGCTCGTCTTCGGACGAGCTTTTTAATTGGATATCAACCACATAATCATCATCTGTGATTTCTTTGATTTCATTCTCATCCTCAAAAATTCGGGTAATCAATTCTCTTGTACCTTTTCGATAAACTGTGATTTCAGCTATCTCCATTAACTAATCTTCACCTCCTACTCCGTTCTGAAAAGTTCATTGACATCAACACCAAGTGCATCAGCAATCGGCTTAATCTCACGAGATTTTATAATTCGTCGATTACCCAAAATCGCATAAAAATCATTCGGTTTCATACCTGCCTTCTCAGCAACACTACATTGTTTCAATCCTTTTTCCGATATGATTTCTAAAATACGTTTTGGCATACTACCATTAAACTCTGCAATTTGCATTTTATCACCTCCCTGAAGTTCGCGTTTCGCAATCTTCGATTAAATGATATTCTCGTTTTGCGTATTTGTCAACACGTTTATTATTTTTTGTTTGCAAAACGAAAACTTTTTATTGATGTGCCATAAATCAAGTGATAATATTTGCTTGTAAAGGAGATGAGAAAATGCCTTTTAATGAAAGACTTAAAGAAGCTAGAATTGCTGCAGGTTATACGCAGGAACAAGCAGCAGATAAAATAGGAATTGCTAAATCAACTTTAGCTGGATATGAAACTGGTAGTCGAGAGCCAAGTATTCCTACAGTAGAAAAAATAATGCAAGTTTTATCAGTCGATGCGAACTTTCTATATCAAGATGGGATGGATAATACATTTGCATCTAGTTTCTCAATTCAAGAACAAGATCACATAAAAAAATACCGCTCTCTTGATTCACTTGATAAGAAAGCGATAGATGTTTTATTGGATACATTATCTAAACGACAAAGTGAGCAAGCGGCAGAATTCATTCAGCTTGAATCACCAATGTTAATTCCGTATTATGGTCGCATCGTATCTGCCGGAACTGGTCAATATGTATTTGACGACATTCCACCAGAGATGATTGAGGTTGAATCTAACCACATCAACATGCAGGCTGACTTTGCTGTAGGTGTAAATGGTGACAGCATGGAACCGACCTATAAAGACAGGGATGTACTCCTGATCAAGAAGCAGCCTTCTGTAAATATTGGTGAAATTGGTATCTTTATGATTGATGGTGAAGCATTTGTTAAGGAGTTTGCTGGAGAATTTTTGAAATCTCACAATGATAAATATGAAGATATTCTGGTAACTGATCAGACGATATGTTTGGGGAAAGTGGTAGGTAAACACATCTAAAGATGTTTTACATAATAGGAGGATTGGGAAAATGAAAGAGATTGCTATGTATTTAGGAACGACTTGTTTTCTTATTGCTATTATATGCTTTGTTTTGGCATATAAAAAAAGAAAGAAAAAAGAAAACTTCAAAAAAATACTAATTATTGGTATTGGATGCTTTGTTGTTTCTGCTGTATTAGCCACTATATTTAAGGATCCTGTCCTAGAGAATATAACAGTAAATGACATTGAGGTATACAAAGATGATAAAGCAAAAATAATCCTTAAAGTTACTCCTGAAGATGCAAGTACAGATAACATACAATGTTCTGTTGATGATGAAACTATAGCTTATATATCTGGAAATGAAATAACTGGTCTACAGGAAGGTCAAACAACTTATGGTTGCTCGTATAAAGATGATGATAACGAAATTACCAGCAACAAAGCTACCATTAATGTCAAATTAACAGACGATCAAATTGCTCAAATTGAAAAAGAAAAAGAAGAACAAGCTAAGCAGGAAGAGGAAAGAAAGATAGCTGAACAACAAGCAAAAGAAGAAAGTAAAAACACTTTATCTTCAGAAGAACAAGCTTTTGCAAAAAATTATGCTATAGAATGTGTAAAAAACACATTAAAAGCTCCTTCAACTGCAGAATTTCCGGGTGGATTACTTACCCCTTATCAAGATTGGAACATGTCCAAATCAAATAATTTAGTTACTGTCTCATCATATGTAGATGCTGAAAATAGTTTTGGTGCAATGATCCGTTCTCCATTTACGATTCAAATGAAAATTGATGGAGATACGTGGTCTGTTACTTATTATAAATTTGGTGATGAAATAGTCCAAGGAACATATCAATAAAAAAATCATGTACCACTAACAAAAAAAGAAAATCTTTAACATATTATAAAAACCACCATACGGTGGTTTTTATATACCTAATAACTGTTTTTTCTTAGCTACAAACTCATCTTCAGTTAGTATACCAAGATCCAGGAGTTCTTTTAATTGTTTTAGTTCGTCATATGGAGATATTTGAGACTGTTGATGCAAGGTTCCATTAGACAAATAATCACTTTGTATCTGATCAACAATCCGTTTATCCATCCCCTTAAATTGATGTGCATAGGTTTGATGGAGCATATCAACTGTATGGCCTAAACGCTTAGAGATATCAAAATCCGTAAAATCATACTTTCCCATATTATTGATTAGATACGAAGCATGGCTATGGCGAAAATCATGAATTCTTATATTTTTTAAATTCGATCCCTTTTCATTTGCTAATTTAACGTACTTATCTTTCCAGCGCCTTGGTGTATTGTCTGCAAGAGGCCGATAGAAGCCCCACACAAAGCAATCATCACAGAAGCCATACATTTTACTGCATTCATTTTTCCAATCGTGTAACACATCTCTGACAACGTCAAACATAGTTATATTACGAACGCTGTTTGAAGTTTTGGGAGTCGTAATTTCCCAAGAAACTCCTTTAGATTTATATGTTACGCTTTTATAAATACGTACTGTGTTGGTATCGAAATCAATATCTTTCCATTGCAAAGCACATGCCTCTCCTTTACGAACCCCCATCCAATACAAAAAAAGGAAGAATGATCTTTGTTCTTGATCATCAACAAGGTCAATAAACATTTGAAATTCATCTGGTTCCCAAAAAACAATATCTTTTTTTATTTCTTCAACTTTTAGATCCTGCTTAACATTGTTCATTGGATTTATAGATATATAATCATTTTGCACACAGTGTTCAAATGTTCTTTTTAAAAAATAATAGTATTTTGAAACAGTTTCTTTTGAATACTCTTTTTCAAGAGATTTTATATATTTTTGCAAAATATCCTTATTAATCAAATTTATTCGTTTATTACCAAACACATCACATATTTTTTTCTTTTTCTCTGTATAAGAGATAATAGTCGATTTTTTCACTCCATTTAGGCTGCCGATAAATTCGTCAGCAGCCTCAGCAAATGTTAAAAAATTTTTTGAGACTTGAATATCCTGGTATTGTTTTTTAAACTTACGATCATACTCTTCTGCTTCTTTTTTTCCAGTACAACCACGAGCTAGCCTGCGATATTCATAATACGTGCCATCATCCTTTTTTATTTTACCTCGAATGTACCACTTACGTCCTTTCTTTTCTACAGACATTCCCGTCACCTCTCTACCTTTATAAAGACATAAAAGGCATAATTTTTCAATATTTTTTCGGCATATTTTTCGGCATACACAGTTTATAATATAAAAAAAGCCTATAAATAAAGGCTTTTTGTACTCTATGGCGGAGATGGTGGGATTCAAAACCTTATATTATTTCAATATGAATTATTAATAAATAGTATATATTTATTTATATTTAATTAATATATGTTTATAGAATTTCATATCATTTCAATCCCTTTTGTTCAAAAATTCGGCATATTTTAGGCATGAAAAAACGGTATTACCGCTTTTTTAATGTTGAGTATGAATCAATCATATCATATTCTAAATTGCCAGCATACACGCTCGATGCTTTTGTAAGCATAATTACAACAAGCTGATTTGAGAAGTATTGTATGCATTCATCAAACATCTTTCTAGCCTCTTCATAATCATTTGACCCTTTAAAGTAGTAGTCACCATCTTTTTCAATCAAATTGCCGTTTGATCCTTTTTCATAAAAATAATGCTCAACTACATACATGGTATCTTCTCTCTCCTGTTCCTCGTTCCATGCTTGTAAATCTTCCATTTTAAATTCTTTCATCTTCTTATCCTCCATGTCTTTCTTTATTAAAGATTTGATATACTGCTGAAAATTAGTAATGCCGGCAATATGATCTAATAAATCTTTATCTGTATTCATATTGAATTTAACAGATTTTATCACCGTATTTTCTTTGTCGTACTTTGCGCTTGCTCTTTTTTGAGCATCAGATGTTTTTTTCATTACCTTTACCTCTTTACACCTACATTATATAGGTATTACTTATATGTGTCAATAGATTTTGCAAAAAAAAAGAAGCTATCCGAAGATAGCTTACTTAATTACTGCGCCTGTTGATTTTGCAACGTAGATATTCACTTTGCCGTAGTCTCGTGTCCGAATGGTCACTACGTCCGTCTGTGGAGTTGCCAAAATTTCATATGTAAGGCCACCGAATTTCGAAGGATACAGGAAGCCACATTCATTTCCGACAACTGGAGCAACGCTTGTTTTGTACACCCTCCAGCTTTTTGCGGATGCTGGCAGATACACACTTTTCTTTTTAGATGTTGATGTGGATCCGCTCGACTTTTTGTTATCAGCAGGATTAATCCATCCGCCCGGTTCTCCTTTATCTTTAGTAACATTGATCATTCCATTCGCTTCATTGAAAATATAATACGTCCCGGCGCTGTATGTAGTGACTGCATTTTTACGGTTTTTTGCATCCGCAGCAGTGTTGTATACTTTGCATGATGTTACAAGTTTATATGTATTTGATGTGCTTGAAGGTTTTTCACTTGTTGAAGAACCGCTTGTCTTTTTAAGACCGAATCCTTCCGCAATACCATCGACAATTGCCTGTGCAATTTTATCTTTATTTGATTTATATGTTGCAATATCATCCGCATCGTCGATGAAACACGTTTCAAGAAGTGCACCGGAAACCCCATAATCTTTTAATGTATTAATTACAAGGAAGTTTGTCCGTTTAACACCGTCGAACACATTATCATTATCACGAAGTGGGAAAAAATCACTTAAATTCTTCATGATTGCCTGTTCAACAGTAATCCCGCTCTCCCGTGTTGTCACATAGCATTCTGATCCTTTCATTTTGCCATCTTTCGTTTCATCTTTTTTATACGCATTGAAGTGAATTTCAAAGGCATAATCAATATTCGAAACACCGCCACTTACATGACTTTTAAAAGAACCTGATTCAACATCAGCAAAAGCGTTTCTGCTTTTTGGATATCTTACAACTGTAGCGTATTTTTTCAGCTTAGATTCCACAAGATCAGCGAGCTCACGGGTTAGATCACACTCTTTGTACCCATTTCCTGTTGCACCAGAATCACCAGCACCATGTCCATTCATTAATAAAATTTTCATATTTTATTCCTCCTCACTTTCTTCATCTGTTCCATTCAGCTTCTGATCAGCAACCTGCAACCCCTTCGTTAATACAGTAGGCACGTCATATCCGGCCTCTACGAAGTTTTCCAAAATAGATCTTGCTTCATTGACAATCAGTGATGCGAGTACAAACCAACCAAGAAGTGTAGTGATTCCCAAGTCAATATTAATCACCTTGCCAATTTCAATTAATCCGGCTGCAATCGCGAAAGCAACGATGATCATCAACCAATAGCCTAACTTTTTGAGTACCCCTTTCCACCCAGCAACAGAATTTTCAACACCATTAATACGACTTTTCATCCATCCTGTCAGCCAATCTGCTACGTTGAGCAAAAGAAAAAGAGCAAAGATGAACCAATGCTCTCCGAATACCATAGTTAGAATTGCAATAATAGTCCCTAAAAAAGCGTTATATGAATCAGTAACAGTCTGCATAGTCTTCATAGACCTCCTTCTTTCCGGTTGCTTTTTAAGCCATCCCAAGGCTTATTTCCAATTGATTGGCCGCATGATCGGCCTAGTCATTTCCGTCATCGTCTTTAATTCGATCACCTCCTTAGTGTTCCAATCTGCTTCCGGATACTTTTTAAATCGCGTTGTACGTCTGATCGGCAGCAATTGATCAACTAAACTCTCATCGCCAATATGCTGCACAAGACCCGGCAGCGTTGTAATAATGGGAATACTTCTTTCCCTAGCGAATTCAGTAAAAGCTCTACTTTCAAATTTGATATCCGGATAATTCATACTGGTAAATTCCATGCATTCAATTGCCACATTTTTTGGCATCATGATCGCGCATCCGAAAATACCTACATCATGCCTGACATAAGGTGTTTGAAGCTTTTGGATTTCTTGATCACAATATGAACTGTTAAAATATGTTGAAAAAAAAGACACAATCGAATTTGGTTGTGCCTTAGCTATTTGGTTACAGATATTAATAAAGTCATCACAAAGCTCGAGATCGTCATTCAAAACGACACGATGCGTCTCTTCTTCCGCATATGGATCCAGCCATGCCTTTTTTAACATTGGGAATGCGTATCCACCGCCTGGCCTTTCGTCATAAATGATATCACCGGCCGAAAGCTGCAACTGCCGATTCATCTCATCTATCATATATTCGCGCTCACGCACACCAACAATTTTTATGCTGATCATTTAAAATCCGTATGCGTCAGTTCAGCAGTGCCGCAAACCGACTTTCCAATATGATGAACGCGAACGCCAGGATTCAAGTATTCAAAAAACAGACCCACGCTGTATGTAGTACCGTCGTAAAGTATCGGTATCATTCCTTTTGTAATATTCCCCCATACTTCTGAATAACTTGGCTTTAGAGAGCATCCAGCGATATCAATGATGAATGTGCTCCCGGACCCAGCTTGTGCCAAAAGCGTCGATAAAGCTACTTGCTTTGCTGATCCACCGACATTAGCAATCACTTTATCACTTTGTGATATCGTTTGACTCACTTCAAGTTCGGTTATTTTTTTGTCAGCCATATACCAAAGTTCCTTTCTAACCAATCAGGTAATTTCCTTTCTCATCTGTTAATTGATTTCCAGATTCATCTGTCAGATATTTCTCAGCAACCGGCTTATCAAGAAACCAAGATGTAAAACAGTTTAACCAGCCATTTGCTGGAATATCTATCATGCTTGTGGTTCCATACCGGCTTACTTCAATCGTTCCTTTTGATTCAATACGTAACATGAAACGATTCATACCGCTTCCTTGACAAATCGTATTTACATAATCTGATGGCGCGAACCCTTCTGGAAGGTATCCAATGATGACTTCACCATCAGAGCCAGATGGTGTATTCTGCAAACAACGAACGCATCCTCTTAATTTCACATCAGATCCTTCCCGGCGCACTTGAAGGCCAGCGTGAGCATCTGAATATCTTTCAAAACCAGAACCGTATTCACAGTCGATCCAGCCAGTATCCTCAATGTCAGAGGCATACGCGAGCTTCTGATCGGCGTTCGGGCCGGCATATACATCACCATACACATAGATTGGCCAGGCTGATTCAACAGCACTTTCACGTTCCGGAATTCGGCCGAAACCAATTCGATTTTTTCCCATTACCAAATCTGGGATGCCTTTACCAATCGTGCACTCATAAATTGAAGTGGTCAATGCATCGGACAGTCGGATTCGGATATTAAATGAATATTCGGCATCCATGTCTCCTACAATTTGGTCTCGATTGATCGTGCCGCCATAGAATGTCGTAATTGTCGAATAGCTGCCAAAAGATGTTTCTGATGTTTTTTTCTTAGCATACTCCACCTTGCAGCTATTATTTTTAGCTGATCCATTGACCGTGATTGGTACAAATGAGCCAACCATATTGATCAATACTGCATCTTCTATTCTATTTTGTCGATGAGGCACCAATTGACTCAATCTAGGCTGATCATACTCATAGTACTTCTCAAATGGTATCGTCAATGATCCTTCCAGACCACGGCTATCGATTGCCTTGACCGTCACGCCGGTATTTGACGGTACAGTACCAGTGTCCATAATCGTAGTTGTCGTTGACTCAACCGTCCGATCACCGATGACCAGTTGATATTTAACAATGCTGGCTCCTTTTCGGCCGGCCGCTGAAATCGATGACACCCGGAGGACGGATGCATTCTGAATTACATGTTTGTTGCTGCCAGTAATCGATGTACACGCAGACACGGTATCCGCATATGTGAAGCTATTGACCAAAGGTCTGGCTTCTTCAATGTTGATCCGGACCGTACCTTTCCCGGTACTGGATCCGATGCTGGAGCTTCCACTGTACGTGGTCAGAGTGATACTCATCTCCAAATCATCTTTAGTGACAAATTCATCGTACATTGCGTCAATCTCTGTCTCCGTCGGCGTAATGGTCACGCTGCCGCGATGGAAACCGGTGCGGGTGAATGAATATGATCCGACTTTGAACACAGCCGTATGTGTAAAGCCATCATCATAGCCTGTAATTTCTAAAACAAAAGGATTTCCTAAAGTAAAGGCCGGCGAATTGCCGACTTTGGAGATTCCTAATGTTTTCGCTGACTTGCTGGAAGATGTATAGCATACCGTCCCATTCCGGTCGATGACCTCTACCACGAAAGTGTAGCTGGTGTTGGCCGTCAGACCAGTGATCGTGGTGCTTCCATTGCCCGTATTGCTGTTCAGATTCCATGTTTTCTTGGAGATGGTATCCTTCAACCTCACGCGCCAGTACGCACGCTTATTCGTAAGAGTATGAGTAATCTTGACAGATTTCTCTGTGATATCACTGACAGTCAGTCCATAATTGGTCGGAGCTTCAACCGATGGCGATGTGAATGATATATCATCTGATGCATCCCACAAGCCATCACATCCAGCTTTTACGGTCTTTGTGATTTTCCGAGCATTACCCAAATTATACTCTTTTTTATCGGCACCATACGCACCTGATATTTCTCCCTCATCCAAATAAAAATTAACGCTACTTTTGCTTTGCTGACCATCGAATGAGAAAGTGTAGTTGTTGTAGTTGCATGAAGCGTACCCTTCAGTACATTTGAATTTGAAGTTGTATGATGTAACCGCCTTAATATTAGGGTAGTTTCCGGATAGCGCGCATGAAGTGGTAACAATTAAATCAACATATTTGCTACTGGTATTAATCGTACTTGTTGCCAATTTTCCACCCCCTAATCCATTACTGATACGAATACAAAACCATCATCGGAGTTTGTGATCATCAGTTTACCAATTTCTGCAGAGGTAGTCCGCAGTTTTGTTAGCTCCGTGGTGTCGCGATTGACGCGCAAAACCTTTTCGCCGCTGTTCTTGTCGATGACGGAGAATTCCGTAGAGTCGATCTTGGTGATCGTATCGGTATCGCTCTGCTCGATCTCGATGCCGGTCTTATCGATCTTGACACCTGCTGTATAGATCTCATCTGTGTGTGGCGTCCACTGCTTCTTGATCGAACCCTCATTGAGGATGAGATCAGAGATCATCAGATAAGATGCTGATGATGAAATAGCTACCGTGAGCTCCGTGCCGGCCGCCTGGATGACGAGAGATGCCTCATGCCACTCGTCATCTACATATGCAGCGGTCGTCTCAAATACGACCGTTTCCGCGCCGCCCTGGATGACCTTAAGGCTTGATGCACTGGTATATGTTTTATACAGACACGATACCGTGTATACCGCACCCTGGCGCACTTTAACCGTTTGAGACATAGACGCTGCATCCAAACGGAAAGCTCTGCCGGAAGTCGTGTGATCTTTTACGTCATTGTCGTCGACCATCGCAATGCCGCCATCCGCTTCCCACATGTTCGTGCCGTTCCAGCCAACACTGTTCAGCAGCAGGTTGTAGCCACTCATCTGCTCCAACGTAACGTTGAGCTGGTCTTTCAGCAGCTGCAGTTCAGCGGTCAGCTCTGATTGTCTGACAAGCTCTTTACCAGAATCACTCTGCAACACCTGCTCACCGACGTGCGCGATCCACTCATCGCTGGTTAGATCGGTATAAGCGTCCTTGAGTGTCTGGAGATCATTGTATCCATTGCATGGCACCCAGTCATAAAGCGGATTCCCTTCAGCATCCAAACCAACCTCGACATAGATTTTCAAAATAGGATTATCATTATCCGCAATGTCCATCCATTGCTGGCCAATCGATGGATTGTCCGGCGGATCCGGAGAAACGATGATTTCCTGATTTACCGGTTCCCAATTCGCTCCGTTGTAACGTTTGAGGATAGGTGGGTTTACGGACGTGTCCAACCACAGCCGGCTGGTATCTTCCGGCGGTGTATCGCTTGATATGGCAGCATCGAGACCATCGCTTATTACCGTAATGGTGATCTGCGCCTGTGCTCTCATTTTAAATCACCACCACACAAACAAAAGTACTTTTTACATCTACATCTGCGTTACCAACGCTGAGAGTTTTTCCAGTCTTATTAAAAGAAGAAACCTTCTGTCCATCCTTATCATATTTAGACCAGGTATAAGTGCCGGCACCTTCCGTATCAATTTCTTCGCCTGCCTGGTAGACGCGGGCAGTCAATACAGTGCTGCCTTCTCCATTTTTAAATACATCTCCACCGGTCGACTCAATGATGACCTGGATCGGATCGCTGAGATCCACAAAGCTAGCTGTATCCTCAAAAGCTTTATTGTAAGTTGGAGAAGCACTATCAGTATCCTTTGCCACACACTTGAATACCGCTGATGAATCCACCTGGCTTGCATAAATAGTCAATGTATCCGTAGTTACGCCGCTAAACTGGCCTGATGCATTGGCCAGCTTTTTCCATCCGACTCCTCCGCCCTGGTCCGTATCGACGCTGCTGTCCATTTGGTACCATTGATACGTCACATTGGTCGTATCCACGCTAGATCCGCGCCACAGCTGCGCTGAAGCCTTCAGACTGTCTACTTCTGAATTTTTAAAAATATTTCCATCGGGGGTACTCACGATCAGATCCGTGATACCTGATCCATTGACTACACGGCTGAAGCTGATCGATGTCTTGTACATCGTGGTCAGACCGGTAGTAGGATCTTTGTACTGGATTTCTACCCGGAAGTCCTTGCCAGGCAGCCCTGCCATGACATTTGCTTTGACCGTCAGGATATGAGACTTGGCGCCGCTCAGCGTATAGTTGCCGGCGCTGGTGATTGCTGTTGTGCTGCTTCCTTCGTACCACTTGACCGAAATCACCTCAGTAGATGTAATCTTGTCTGTCGATGTTCCGGCCACATAAATAGACGGCGTTAAGACAAGATTCGTCGTTGCCCAGTCCGGTGTGTATGAATCATTATCCGGATTATACATCTGGGTTTTTGCAAGATTCGAGTTAATAAAACCTGTCAGTGTTACGGCGTCATTGAGGTCGACAATCGTAAACTGACCCTGTGCTTTACTCATTTAACCATCTCCTCTCAAAGCAGACTCATGCGAGTCGTAGTATCAATTAAATCGCAATAGAAAGTCGCGCGGACATATACATCCTCCGCTGTTACGTGGATGCTCTTGGTACCACCTGCATGAGCTGCATTCCATTTCTGATCAGCCTCTTCATCCGCCGACACACGAGTCCAAATGAATTGATTGGCATCCAGCTGATCAGTAACATCATCATCCCAACTGTAGACGATTGCGCGCAGGTTAGTATCTATAAGGCCATTCTTAAATACGCTGCCATTGTCCGACACGATAACGAGGCGATACATCCTGGTATTTTCGATCTCTTCGACTTTTTGAGAAATCTGCCCCTGCTCCATTTCGATCGAAGTCATTCGCTCAGCTTGATCATCTTGCGTTTCGATAATGAGCTGAATTTCCTGCTCCTGTTTGTTTACTATTGCTTCAGTTCTTTTAAGTATCTGCTTTACACTTTCCGCATACTGGTACTGAATCTGTGACTTAGTCAGTGCTGGCGTTTCGAAAGATGAGCGGCTAGATCCACTATAGGAGATGTTGTGATTCATTACATACATCCTTACATAGCTTTTATCCTTCAACTGAACCTGGATGATATCACCTGGTTCAATAATGAAGAAACCCTGCGATTTGCATGTCACAGGGATATAAGTAAAGCCATCAATTCTCTCAAAAATCGCATTTTTTGAAGTGTGGCGATCGATATCAAGAATAGGATTATTTGATATTTTTAACTCTGTCAGTCCATTTTCCTCAATCGATTCTTCATCCTGAATATAGACGTTATCGTTTAGAGGCTCACGCGCCAATACAAGCGAGTTGATCGGTCCGTATGGTTCGGCTATCTTCGGCCATGATTCGGCCAAATTTTTCTGATCAATCGAAAATTCGGTATTTGTAAACCAATGAAAATCAAGCTGATCATATGACGTAATTCGGGCAAATGTGCAGCTTGCTTGAGCGATAGCCACGATAATATCTGAGTACACTGGCTGTTCGCCAAAACTGATTGCTTCCGGTATTGGTAGAGAAGCATTAGGAAAATCCACGGTTGCCAAAGGAACTCCAACTTTACTGCAGACCCACTGTGCTAACTGTAGAGGTGTCGTAGGATAGCTAATTTCATCAACCGGGGCGCTTTCATTGAAGAGCGCTTTTTTATCGATGATGCAATATTCACTGCTATCATCTTTATCATAAGCTAAAAAGGATCCTATCTTTTTGTATTGGAAAGTTCCAGATACCATGATGCCTTCATACAGTTCGAGCCATTGGTTCTCAAGATTAAGGGCATCCGCAGGATTGACTTTCAGTTTCCCTGATCTTGCAATAAAAGTACCGATGAAGCTGTCGCTGTCACTGCTATAGATGTTGTTATCGATAGAAAAAGAAAGTGGATGGTATTGGTTATCAAAATATATAAAATACGCATCCAGGCGTCGGGCAGATGCCTTTAACGCCTGGATATACTCAGCAGATGCGCTAATCATACTTTTGGTTTGAGTTCAATGTGAACTCAATTTCCTTAAAATAGTCAAACATCCCTTCCACTCTAGATTTCTTTGGATCAACACAATACATAGAGCTGCACGTCTCCATCTTACCTGTTTCACTGTTGTAATACTCTACAGACATTTCCGGATCTTTGAGAAGATTTAACAACTGTTTACCATCAGCCTGCGTACATACACCCTTTTTGGCCGTAATGCTAAGAATTCGGCCAAGAATATCCCTGTTCATGACAAGTGCTGGATTTCTGCCACTGTCATCACCATCTTGTGTAGAAAGAAGATCATCGTATTCGACCAGGTTGGTTATTTCAATTCCATTGATTTTCAGATAAACCATCTTATCATCCTCCTATCATCTCAAGTTCCTTTTCTGCCTGCCGCAGCAGAATAGCCAGTTTTTTACGATCGATGTCAACCGACAGATTCAGATTTGCAATCAATGTGATCAGCTGTTTCAACAAGCTGATGATCTGACGAATTCCGCTCGCAGATCCTTGATCACGTTGCATCTGCAATGCGGTGTTGATCATCTCCAACATCTTGTTTTCTGGAGCAACGATCTCGCCATAGCGCTTGTTATCGCCGATCATGGCAAGCTGAGGCTGATTTGCACCAACATATGCACCTTCCGCAAGTTTAGGAATTTGCGGAACCGGTAGAGGATTCTTTCCCCATAGGCCTAGAAATGGCTGCCCGATGATAGGAATATCGATTGATCGAATACTGTTCAATAACCCATTGATTTTGTCAAAAGGGACACGAATTACACGATTGATTCCATCAAGCATACAATTCACAATATTTTTAAATACATTTGTGATTCCTGTTACGACTCCTGAAAATATTTTTCCCGCATTTCCAAATAACGCAAGAATTGAATTCCATGCTGCTGAAACGATACCCTTTAATGAAGTCCACATGCCGCTGAATGTCTTTTTAACACCTGCCCAGGCTTTTGACCAGTCTCCTGAAAAAACTCCGGATACAAAGTCAATAATGCCTTGCAGCATATCTTTTACCCCATCCAAAACCTGGCCAATTGGATCAGCAATTGCTTTTACTACATCAATCACAGTTTTAAATATGATCTGCAATGGTGCCAAGAATGAATTTGTTGCAAAATCAACCACTAATCCTAGACCGCTAATAAACAAATCTAAAATCGGCTTAGCAAAGTTATAAAATCCTTGTACCGTTTGTGATAAACCATCGAATATAGTCTTAAATATTGGCAATACATGCTCGCTCAATAAAGAGGTCAATGCATTTAAAACTTCCATAAACATATTCACGAAACTCATGATTTTCTCGATGATTGGTTGCGCAATTGTAAGCATACCGCTCCAAACAGTTGTGAAGACCGGTAAGAAGGTATTCAAAAGCAAATTAACAAATGGGTTTATTGCATTGTTCCAAATGCTCATAATCAAATTGATGATGTTAATTACAAACATAGATACATTTTCTACAAATACAGCCAATCCATTGTTCCACAGATTTTGAAATGCTGCCATGGTGCTTGAAACAACCGGTTGTACTCCTTGGCTCCAGATTGTTTGGATGATGCTAACCATTCCCGAAATTACCCCTTTGATATTTTGGGCCACATTATTGAAAGCTCCATTTATTTTTTCTCTGAAGCTATCGGAAGTTGTGTATAAATATACAAATCCGGCAGTAAGTGCGGCGATCGATGAAATAATTATGGTCACAGGATTTACTAATCCAAGCATAGTAGAGCCCAAACTACTGAACGAACTAATCGACGATGGTAATACTGCTTGTAAACTAGTAATTACTCCTGCCCCTTCCTTCACTCCATAAAAAAATGTTGTAAAAGCTGTCCATGTACTTGATATTGCTACTCCAAGTTTAGGGAATAAAGCAGAGAAAGAAACTAGAAGTCCGCTTCCTTCAGCAATTCCCGAAAAAAAGACAGATATTCCAGTTGCTAAAGTGCCAATCGCTCCAGAACTGGCAGTTAATGCTACCGCGGTTTTAAAACCAACAAAGGCAGCAGCCAAACTTCCTGCTATGGCAACAAAACTATCCCAATCCGTCAAGCTATCGGCAATAATGCCCGTAACATCAGCAATCGGATGTAAAAACTCCTCAATCGCACTTTTAATCGTATTTTTATTTTCAATAATTGGTCCTGCGATCATGCTGATTATGCTTTTAGAAATATCTTGTATAAGAACTAATGAATTCAAAGCTCCGTTTGCGACAGATTGAATTAAATTAGATCCGATCTGAATTGCCGTGCTTCCAACAAACACCTTAGCAATATCTGCTAATACGACTGAGAAATTACCTATGATATTGGCAATGTCTCCGCTTATATCAAACCATGTAATGATACGATCCTTGATAAATTCCGTATTGCTTTGTAAATAATTAGCCACAGAGCTTGTCAGCAAAGCTGCCATAGTAGTAGCAATCGATGCTGCTGATCCAATAACCTCGCCAAGAGCAAATATAACCTGATTAGCCCAAATGCTTGCTGCATTTATAACTTCTGGCGCTGTGAATATTTCTTTAATGCTTTTTCCAATAGAAGCAACCGCGTTTTTGATTTTCTGAATGTTATTTAGGGAATCTCCAAAGCCAATCTTAAAGCCGATTTTAAATATATCTGCAAGATTCTTAAATTCATCTATAATCCCCTGAACCATTCCACTAAATACGTTTGCCTGCTGGGTTGCTTTAGGAAAGTCCACAGCTTCAGCAACACTTCCGCCGACGGCCGATCCACCACTTGATCCGCCACTGTCAGAATCTGATCCGGAAGTTCCGCTGTCAAAGCTCAACTTATTAATCGTATCTACACCAGCAAAAGCTTTCTTGATTTTTTTCGCTGCAGACTCACCTTTTTTGCCAGTATCCGACAGTCCACTGCCCAGGCTATCAACTGCATCGGTAGCAGATGACAGATCTGTTGAAGTTTCAGCGAGCGCTGATCCTCCACCACCTGTAGTACCAGAAGATCCAGTCAGCATTTCCATCAGGGACGCAAAAGAATCCGCAAGGGGCTGTAGATTGGCCAGCACCCAGTTGATACCTTTAACGATCGGCGTAAATACTGCAATGAACCCTTTGCCTAAGCTTGCCCTTAATGCGTCAAAGCGCAATGCCAAGACTCTCGTCTGGTTAGCCCAACTGTCCTGAGTCCGGATGAAATCTCCACTGGCCAGCGACAGCTGATCAGTGACAAATGCCAATCGAAGAGAAACTTTCTCTTGCTCACTCATAGCGCTGGTCGTCTTACCATAACCATTGGCCAAAGCATATTGGTCCAGTGCCGATTGTGTCATTACAACACCAAGATCTTTTAAGGTTTCAGTTTCACCGGTAAATACAGATTTCAGTTTTGTGTATGCTTCGGAAGTATCAAGATTATAAAAAGAGGCTACATCGCCGGCTAAACCAGTTAATGTAGCGCTCATTTCATAAGCGTCTTTTTCAGCAAAACCAAAAGCTTTTGACATGGCTCCAAACGTTCCCATATATCGCTTTGCAACTGTTTCGCTCAATCCAAAGCTTTCCATTGCATTTTTTGCAAAAGAATCCACTTGTGCAGACATTTTTGGAAATGCAGTATCAACTACATTTTGAACTTCAGTCAAATCGCTTCCTAACTTCAAACAACTGCTAGTAAATTTTCCAATCGCTGCAATAGAAAATGCTGTAGCTGCCATTGCGCCAATTTTTTTGAAGCTTGAAGAGAACATATTTTCCATTAAAGATGTAGATGCCTTTGACTCTGACTTGATCTGCTTTCTCAAATCGAATCCATTTACTTTTAAATCAAGGCCGATGGCTCCAACACTAAAGATTCCCATGTCATGCACCTCCTTTCGCCATGCTTCTGAACATATTCTTGAATCCCTCCAGGATCTGCTTCATCTCATCCTGGCTTACATTCTTCACATTTCTGCGCTGCCATTCGCTACGAATTCTTTTCTGCTCCGGAGTAAAATGCTTTAACACCTCTTTATCATCCTCACTGCGGATTTTCACAATATTTCCGAGAGGTGTATCAGGCATAAGTCCTGAAAGATAGGAGCAAAACTCAGAATAAGGCATATCGTGGACACTGCGTAGCCTGATACCGTACTGTTTAAAAAAACTGGCCTCGATCAATGGCCAGTCTTCTTGCATGTCATACCAGCACTCCTGTTGCGTTTTACTTCTGAAATCGCTTCTTGACCTCTTCGATTTCTTCATCGTTTACACATGCAATCAATGTATAAAAGATTTCTTTATAAGCTGACATGCTCAAAGAAAGGTCATTCAGCTCTTTTACTGCTGCTTTTCCAAGCAGCTGCTCAATTGCCACATCAATTGATTCAATGCTGTTATCTTCTTTTTCTAGTTTGCTATTCAAGATCAATACGTTTGACTTTTCGTCATTCACAGTAAAAGTTTTCTCTCCGATCTTGATCGTCGGTTTTTCATTGTTTAAAACATTCGATAAATCAAAATGCTTTGCCATATATCCTCCTTAAATAAAAAGGGCAGAACTCATAGTCCTACCCTGCAGATGCCTCTGTAAAATCTGGTTTACCATTTGAAAGAACTTCAAATTCAAGCGGAGCTACACCAGTGGAATCTCCAGCTCCGATATTTGTAACATTGATAACCGCCTGGTTCAGCGTTACCACAGAACCATCCGGGAAAGTCCACTCAAATGTTTTTTCGACATCACGCCCATTTTTGTTGTAAAGAGATGCAACCATATCGTTACCTTTATCACCAATGTTTCGCTTACCGCTAACAGTGATTGTCAGTGCTTTCGCAGTCATCAAACGACGTTTCCATCCTTCTTGCTCGAATGGAGTCCACTCTTCCACACCGTTGTCAAAAGAGACACTGAACGTCTCCATATCAGCAATTACGCTCATTTCAGCTGGTGATTCCGGTTCTGAAACTGCTGCCTTTGTTTCAATTTTAAATTGATTTTCATAACATGGATAAACACCTGTTCGTCCCATATTTAACCTACCTTTCTGTAATAAATTTCAAATTCAATGACGTATTCAGCTATGCCTTTTTCGTCATGATCCACAAATACCGGTTCTGGTACAAGCAGACCAATGAAGTCGATCTGATAAGAACTCAAAGAAAAAGAGCCACATGAGAGCAATGCCTCATACAGCTCAATTGCCTTTTTTTCTGTCTGAACATTATTTTTAGTTCCATGAATCAGCAATGAAATCTGCTTTTTTTGAGTTTTAGTTGCTTGAAGACCGCCTAGAGCAATGCCTGGAGGTCCGCTGGATCGTTTCAAATTGTATACGCCAAGTGAATCATCCTGCTTTCCGTCCAATTTGCCAACGTAATAATGAGAAAAGACTGGCTTCAATGTTTTTAGCCAGTCTTTTACAATTTCTAAATTTAGCATCACAGTCCTCCATACATCTTGTAAAATGATGCATAATCTTTTTTGACTTGATTTGCATACTTCCCTTTAACCCATGCATCCAGCCATTCACCTTGCGCATTCGAATTATTGTCGGTCTGAAAGTTGTACTCTGGATGAAAATACAAGCGCCGCGCATATGGCGTGTTTGACACGATCCGTTCAATACCTTTCGATCGTTCGCTGCGATCTACAGAAGTTGCTTCATTTTGAAGCGTTCCTACATCAAATGGCATAACCTGTGCATCTACTACATCTCCTAAAAGCTTTTCTGCAGTTGCATCAAGAGCTTCCAACACTGCTTCTTCAAGGCTGCTCATCGCTCCTTCATAAAATGTTAGCTTCATTTCAGCTCCAATTGCGTATAGTTTACGCTGCCATCCGGATTTCTTGCCTTTGTGCCAATCGCAATATCACGATTTACACCAAATATTTGAGCCGTTCCTCCGGATATAACTGCTAGCTCAGGTACAATATCTCCTGGAACCAGACAGGTGCCAGTAACCTCAACCAACACTTTTTCTGAAGTATAGACCTTTTTAGCATTATCTTGATAATTGCATGTCCCAGACCAATCAATCACTGATACTGGAGCACCATCCTCTCCAGTCTCTTCTGATTCGATATGCACCTGCAGTGCGGTCGTACAAAACTGTGGAAGTATCAATTGTGGCCATTTATTCATATTGACACGCTCCCCAATTGAAGTTGGTACAGCACAGCCCGGTGTTTTCCAGCATTTCATAAAGATCAGAACGAATGGCCACACCGTTCTCGATATGCACATTCCATGCGCCTTCCATGCTCATGCTGACACCATTGATGCTGTAACTCTTCAAATAAGTATCTAGCATTGCTTGATTATCAAAGAGCCAATTGGCATAAGCACATGTCACCTCTCGGATAACCGTCTGCTGCCAGGCTTTTAATTTTTCAAAAGTAATACCTCGGATGCGGTTATACGTCAAGCAATCAATGTACATAGATGCCTTCATCAAATAAAGTTCAAGATCATTTTCTGTTAGATCACCACGCTTATGCTCATTGTAGTATGCTGCATCGGCATACATCATTTCCCTTTACCTGTAGTTTCTCCCTGGCTCGCAGATTCCAGTTTTTTCTTCAGGCTTGCATTTTCTTTTTGTGCCTCATCCAGTTTTTCTTTCAGTTCATTAACTTCTTTAAGGTGATCGCTGTATTTAATAGTTTTCAAATCTGAATAGCTATATAACGATCCATCATCGTTAAAGATATCAAATCCCTGCTTCATATATCGATTGGCCTGTGACTGATCAATGTCATAGACCTTATTATCTTTTTTCGCGCGCAAAGAAATCCCTCCTTTTATGCTTCAGCTTCTGCATTGATACGACAACCCTGCTTCATCAGCATATCAATGCCAAATGTTCCATTGAATCTACGATTCTGGTAAAGATAATTATCTGATGTGCGAGAGTCATGTCCTGGCGTAAATACATTGATATATGAATACTTAACACGAGATACCTGGCATTCCGGATCAATCAAAATGTAATTGATTTGTTTTGCACCGCCATCAGCAACACAGCCATCAGTAAACACATAAGAAGTTTTCATGCGATCCTTCGGAACAACTTGGATTTTCTTAATGTCATCGATAGAGTGTACCCTGCGATCAATGTTCGCTCCACCTTTTGCTTCAAGATAGCGCTGGATTCCCTCAGCATTCTTCAGTGCCGTATTCACGGTCGGAGTAACATACAGGATGCATCGCTCTAGCGGCACGCCAGCTTCCTCCATCGCTTCCATATCAGCATCCAACAGACTGAGAATGTTCACTTTTGTTACTGCCGTGTTGTCAATGACTGCTGAAACACGTTTGGCCTCTGTATAGAGTTTGCTGAAGGTATAACAGTCCAGTTCTGGAATCGCCTGCGTGCGATCAAAATTTGCCTGAATGTTTGCGATTGATACGACCATGTTTGTTTCATCGACATCCATCGGATCCACTGCAAACTCCACATCACGGTCATGATCAAGTGACTTTGTCTCCCATTCATTACTGTATGTTCCAGCATTGAATCCAAGTGATCCGCGTGTATGGTCTTTATATCCACCAACTGTAATCTTCGGAAGACGAATGTCTTTCGTGTTTTTTACCTGAATTCCAGGGTTTGAATTGAACAGATCATTACTGCACAACTCGTGACCGTATAACTCAATGATCCGTGGTAAAAATGTTGATACATAGTTCAATGTTGCCATTTATTTATTCCTCCTAACTTCTTTTGATTCCAAAAATAGCATCCAATGCGGCATCCGTTGCCGAAGCACCGCCATTCCCTGAGCCGCCATTACCGCCGACCAGAGGCTGGATGCCGGAACCAGATGCTGATCCTTTGAACTCCGGGAACGCCTTCAGAACGGTTTCAAGAGCTGCTTTTGCTTTGTCCGACTGCAGATTGCCTTCCTGGTCGATGATCCCATCACGTTCTACCATCTTCAAAAGAAACGGCAGTTTTTCTGCAGAGACGCCTTCCTTCGTGGCAAGCGTCGTGATCTCTTTATCAATGTCTGCGTTCTGGATCTGCAGCTTGAGCCGTGCATTCTCCTGCTCCATATTGCGCACACGATTCACCTCGTCGTCACGCTTCTGCTTCTGGCTTTCTTTATACTGTCGAATGGCCTCGGCAGCCTGCTCGCTGCTGAGCCCCTGCTGCTTGAAATATCCTTGCAGGACCTTATCCTCTGTTCCGGATGTTCTGCGAGATATGACATCAGCAAGCTGCTCATAGTCGATCTGAGCAGTGGACTGTGTTCCGGAAGCGCCTGCAGTGCTGCTTCCTGATCCTTCCCCGCCTGCTCCGCCTGTGCCAGCCCCGTCACCTTCGGCAAAGAGCTGGATGTCGAGTGAAAATAAAAATTTATTCATGTTTTTTCCTCCTGTTTATTCGGGTGTGCTCCCCTATCTGCATGTGCAGACACGCACAGTTTTTTGTCTTGTCGTGATTGGACATACTGCTTACTTTAAATGGCTGCCAAAGTATGGCAGCTTCCGCTTTGGCGGATCATTCATCCTGATCACCCTTTCTTCTAATTGTCTCCCACAAAAAATGCAGGTATCTACCTCCCGGCGGACCCTGCATTGCTGGTTCTTATCAAAATATGTTCTATACTGTGTAACATAGCTATGTTGGCACATCTCATGCCTCTATTCGATCAATACCATATTCGACTGCACACAGATGTTCAATTCTGCATCCTCTTGCATCTGCCCAACCTGGAGCAAAATACGCCACATCTGCTTGAGCTAGTAGTTCTAATGATTTTCCGAGGAACCACAGTGGCTTAGCATCTGCTGGTGCGCCCTGGAAGAAAGAATCCAATACCTTCACCACGTCATCACATAGGCGCTCAGCCTCCGCAATAGCCTTATTTCTTTCCTTTAGAATATCTTCGTCGCTTTTGCCTTTCATCGGCTGTGAAATAAACAGTTTCTTCATGTCTTTTTTCCTCCCACTAAAAAAGCACCCTGTTTAAGAGTGCTAGGTTATTAAATGAAATAGGCAAGGATTACGGAACCTTAAACCCTTTTTTCTTTTTTTCCATCCATCGGCACAAAGTTTCTTCACACCAATCAGGTGCGCTAGGTATGATTTTATAAGGGTGTTTGAGACTACCGTATTCATCTTTTTCTAGGTAGTCTATCAATTCATACCAGTGCATAGTGTCGATTACAGATGGATTTTTTTTTACCCACTCTTCATAACTTTCGTTATCTTTCGCCACGTTTTTCACTCCTTTTTTGTTCCTCTTAAAATTGAAACAACGGTATTGGTGAATCTGTTGCCGCGTCCTGTAAATTCAACATGGCAACACTCTGCGAGACCTTCACTTTCTTCAGAAAGAGCATACTTACTAATCTTTTCTAGTTCGTCTTTATAACTACGCCGTTTCATTGTGGAACTCCTATTCGAATCATAACACATGTCAAACGCTTGTTCTAGTATATTCTTTGCTGCTGTTCCGTTTTCCCATACTTGCTCATATCTATCTTTTGGGTAATGCCGTTTGATATATAAACCTTCGAGTATATGCCCAAGTTCATGGTATATAATAGTGTTCTCTGTGGTTCCCTTTGGATATATTCCCTGTGCGACATACTTTTCAATAGATTCCTGTGTTCGCTTCAAGTCCCTAAAGAAATTAGGATTTATTATAAGACCAAAATTACCGAAAGGCGCATTATCAAGTAAGCCTACGCCCATAACATATCCTCCTTGTTCTAGTGTTAGGTTGTAAATTGAGTTTTTCACTTCGGGGAATTTCTCGTAAATGTCCGAAATAGAGTGGAGTAAGTTATCCATTAGCGTTGCATCCACATCAGATAAATCCGGTACCTCTGTGATGTGCAATACATCACGTGCGAAAGTCTCAAGCTCTTTATAACTTGGTGTCTGCATAAAGCTTGGGATATTGAAATCACTTGAATTTTTTGTAGATAAGGCCTTTTCTTTCCGCTCCCACTGCTTCTGCCTGTTTTTGGCAACCCGCACATTATTCTCATCCAGCGAGCCTGCCGCGATGCGCTTCTGCCGCTGAATCTCGCGCTGGTACTTGTTGTGCTCTGCCTGTTCCGGTTCGTTCTCAAGCTTTCCGTCCGCAGAATGGTCGTTTTGCATGCCCGGGAAGTATGTCGTCGCACGATGTTTGCAGTTTGGATGAAACAGACCGCCGGCAATGGCCTCAGAAAGCAGCGGATATCCTGTCTCTTTTGACTCATCTTTTGTACCGCCGGAATACACATCATCTACATAAACACGGCCTTGCCATGGAAGACATGTCTCAGAACATCCGCCATAGCGGCTGATCCGGACCAGATGCCAACCATGTTGCTGGCGAATATTACCTTCTGAGACCAACACTGCACGCTGATTGGCAGTGCGAATGGCCATCTCCGCATAGCTGGCAATGTTTACTAATCGCCCATCATTGTATTTGATGCAATTGATACCGGATCGAAGAAAGTCGCGACTGGCCATATCTACTGCCTGCTGCAGCGTTCCAGCACCGGTATTTGCATAAACCTGTGAATTAAATATGATCTTTCGATACTGGTCATTCGTTCTTCTGAGCATCGCATATTCGGCCTTTTCCATGTCTTTTTTCGTTGCTTTAAGAAGTTCATCCAGCTTAGAGCTATTGACGCGAAAGAAATCTGTGTCATCTCTTCCAAGATCATCCATCAGATCTTCAATGGTTGCTTTTGGATCAACTGTTTTGCGCAGGATACGCAGTTCCTCAGCTATGGCAGCATTATTGGCATTCTTGCGAATGTAGTCCTCGATCTCTTTGTTGATGCGGCTGAATTGCTTGCTGAACTTTTCCTTATTGGCACGTTCGTATGCCTTCAGAGACTTCAGCTGCTCTTCCTGCCACATGTTCCAACGAAAGCCTTCCTTTTCTTCCTCAGCGAGATGCCGGCCTAGGTTTCGCTTCATCGATTCGATCAGTTCCAGCTCGATTCGCTCAAATGCCTGCCTTACATCATATTCATTCATTTGCCAAGGTTATACACCACAATAAAACCTGCCTTTCGCCATTCTCTAACAGCTTCCAGCAGGTCCTTTCTTGTTGGATACTGATCGTTGCGCGCTTCTGCAGATTCGCCTTGCTCAAGCGCGATGATCACATTTTTTCCCTTCAACTTTTGTTTGAGCATCTTGATCGTTGCCTGGTATTGCTTCCTCGGCATGTCGTATACGTGTCCTTTAATTGAGTAGCGCATTTGCAGTTCCTCCCTCTCCTATATTTTCCAATCCTTCATCTTCAGGTTCTTTTCCGGCGATTCCTAGCTCGTTTTTCAAACGCTCGACTTCTTCTGCTTTCCAGTCCTCGTCTTTTGAATCGCCATACAGCTCATCCACCAGTGATTCAATACTCATCAGATTGCTAGCCTTGGCTTTACTAAGTGTCTCGATCAGTGCCTCAAAAGATGGACTTGCATATTCACCAAATTTTACTGTTACCTTGATCTCATCTGGCATGCTTTTTTCGGTAAAAGCGTCATATGCCTGGAGTGTGACATTCACCAGTTTCGGCAATGCTTTTTGCAACGCCTCGATGATCATATTGCGTGTGTATAGTGTCGTTTTCTCCTTTTCCCGCTGCGCTTCTGCATTGTCCAGCTTCTTGGTATCGATACCAAGCGTAGACGGGCTCATGAAACCCTGCAGGCACAGATCAAGATACGTGACATAGGATTCCAGATAGCTGGAAGACGGGATCTCCGGCTGAACGACCTTGATCTCGTTTTTCTCGCCCTCTTTGTTGCTATTGCCAATGGCGATATATGCGTTGTCAAAATCGTTTGGTGGGATGATCTCACCGGTATCCGCTTTTCTCGGCGCCAGCATCTTAGGAATGTATTTTGTCGGGCGCGCAGCTCTTACTGCCGCTGGCCATTGGCTGACGATCTCATCCAGAGCATCAAAGAGGGTCTCTTTCTTATCGATCAGTGACTCTCCGCGCCCTTTCCACTTACTGGAATTTCGGAACTGCAGCGGGACGGCCAGCATCACATGCACTTTGTTGACCGGATTGCCATCTGCATCCTCTTTATAGCCAAAGAAGCCCACATCCTGCAGATTTGCAGTCTCTTCCAGCGTGTCCAGGCTGACTGGATCTCCTGAGACCGCCTCACGCAGCACATACTTGATATACCCCCAGCCATAGTGCTCGTATAGGATGTATCGCTTGCTGTTCTTGTGATACATCGTTCGGAAGATCACTTCCTGCAGCCGGCCGCGATTATACTTGTAATCGATGCGGTCACCGGGGAAGAATTCAATGATCGGGTAGCTGCTCAACTTTGGATCGCTGCTGATCTTAAAGGCCCCATCGCCGACCGTGATCGTCTCATCTACAGCTTCATGGAGCAGGCGATCGAAATCATTGTCCCCGCTGATCGTTTCCCAATCTGTTTCACGCTTATCAAGATCCATTCCATTAAAGTCACGACATACGATCGATGTCATGACATCCACCATCATCCCCGGTAGACCGGTGTGGATCTTGCGTATCTTGGTCAGCGGAACAGATGACCAGAACATGGGATTTCCACTGCCGGTATTTTTAAAGAACTGCGACAGCTCATATGGATCACCGCGCACCCACATACGATTACGAAATGCGTTGCTTTCGAAGTCGTATAATTCCTGGACACGGATATCATGGGCCTGCGCCTTTTCGATCCACAGGAAATTGCGCAGCTTCTGTCTGATCCTGTCTTTAATCGTCATCTGTATTACCTCCTGTTCCGATCATGTCTCTGTACGGAAGAAATCCGTATTGACTGGCGTTGATGGTGTGATCATTGCCATCTTCCGGTTCATACTTGTCTTCCTTCCAGCTGTATACGTTCAGCTCATGGATATGGTGCGTACAATGCTGCAGAACCAGATAGCTGTCTGTAGCAAACCATGCCAGCTGCAGATGCAGACGATCTACGATCTTCATCTTCTTCCAGCTGCCGGCAATGCTATACACCTTGGGATGCGTCATCAGATACTTATCTGCTTCTGTGATCGTAGCCTGGTCGGCCGAATCGATAAAGATGCATTCCGGCATGCCCCATTCATGAGCATTACGATCAGCAAACGTAAAAAGCCGCGGCACGATATCACTTGGCGCCAACGGCTCAGATAAATCTTTGTTGTTGTAAACTTCCTCATCCAGGATGACCAGTTTTCCTGTATCGGTCATTCCCTGGAAGATAAAGGCAAGCGTATCCGGTGACTGTGAGCTGTAGGATGTATCCACGCCAACCGAAAACTGGACGTATTTCAATTGCTTCGCCTGCGTCCAATTGATGACGTGGCGGCGCTCATCAAAGTTTGAGAACACAAGACCTGTCGCCCGGCCGCGCAGCCCTTGGATCTTGTTCTTGTACATTTTTGTTCCAACCGGAACTGCATCTATTTTCATCTGAATCTGCTTTGGTGTGAGTGCTGCGTTGTCGTTGAATGTGAAATACCAATGAATCCAACCTTTTACCGGTTTTTCGCTCAGCATATCCAGCAGTTCTTTTGGATAATCTTTCGAATATCTTCGAAGCGGCCTGCTTCGGTTCAAAAACTCTTTATACACGGGAAGTCCTGGATCATCCGGATTTGATGTGGTCATCATGTATTCGCACCGATGCGATATTTCTCGAAGAAACTCCATATCAGCAATATTAACCTCATCGATGTATACACATCCAACCTGTCCACCCAATACCTTCTGCCAGCGTTTTTTATTGTCATAGCCGCAGATATAAATGATTCGAATGCCTTTATTCGTCTCATATTCTATGTGAGGTAAACGAATCTTCCCTTTTCCGGATGGAAAATATACAGCAACTTTATCGAACTGATCCAACAAACCTCTTTCACTATTGATCACGTTTTTTTCGACCGTTCCTATATCGGCACCAGCGATTACATGGTATTTCACATCACTGTTGGCCACTTTGATCATGAATTTGCAAATCCCTACCGTAGTTTTACCAGCGGCAGTCGTTCCTTCCAGGAATTCTCTCGGCACATCGACAGTTAAAAAGTCCTTGAATTTTGGAGAAAGAAGCAACATAGGCTTATTCATATTCATCCTCTTCCGGAGCAATCATCTGCATTGCAATGCCAGAAATAGCATCCATTTTTTCTTTGACCTCATCAGATTCAGATTTATCCTCTTCTTCCAACTTCCTCTTCTGCGCCTGGAGCAGTTCCAAACGCGCTTTCTGTTCATCAGAAGCCATCTCCCAATTTTTATGAAGCATCTCATCATATTGCTTGATCATGCTCTCTAGCGTCTTCATTGCGCGGCTCTGTGCTGCCATGAAGTTAGCCTGCTTATCCCAGGCTTGTTGCACTTCCCAACGCTCTCCCACTACACTTCCATCTTTCTTTTCAATCTTTTCGACAGTTTTATCTTGCTGATCTCGTACATGCATCAACCTCTGCGCTCGGATAATGGCAGCAAACTGTAATTGAATATTGTCCCAAAGCAGCTCCAGCGGATCATCCGGCATCTCACCGATGATCGCAATTGTTTCTTCTGGAAGCCACTTCGAGAAGAATCCGTGCTTCTCTGCATTTTTGTTTCCAGGAGGGCCTGTTGCATTGTGGTGACTATTAGGGTTCTTGCCACGGCCATATTTCTTCTTTTTTTTATCCGAACGTTCGTTATTTTTTAGCGAACGCTCGTTATCCGGAGCATCCCATTTGTAAGTGCACTTCCAGCGCCTCACTGTTCCTTCAGGCAAGCTAAGTTGACTTGCAATCTCAACCAGCTTCACACCTTGCAGGTACATGCTGCGCGCTTGTTCAACACGATCATCCGGCTTTCTTGGCATCCATATCACCACCTCCTTTGGGGTAAAAGAAAAAGCACCATTTCTGGTGCTTTCAGGGAATAGGGATGATGAAATCGCCTGGATTTGCATCCAATTCGACACTACCATGATAACACGGAAAAGGTGTCAGTTACTGTACAAATTATGTGATTTTTTGATCTAAAATTTTATTCAACACCCTATTTCTAGTCTTATAGATGTTTTCTTCGGTATACCCTGTAATCTCTGCAGCAAGCTCTGCGTTCGTGCACTGCTGCACCATCACATACTGTCGAATCATTGCTTCCTGGGACGAAGAGCAGACTGTAAGCCACTGATCAACGCGATCAAGATACTTCTCTTCCACTTTCTGCTTATTGCGAAGCTCATGCAGTTTTCCGCTCCATTCAATCTGCCAAGGACTCCCAGATCCACTGCCTTCTGGCATCCGAATCACACTGCTGCTACAGCTTGGATGCTCCAGCTCCTCCCGGTACCTAGTCTCGAGTTCCTGAATCTGCTCACCATAACGCTGCCACTCAGCCAGGTGCCAATAGTAGTTTTTGAGTTCAGATTCGATGTAATTCAACTGCATCTGCTTCGTTAGCTTCCTGATCTGCTCTTTCTTCCAATCCACTTCTAATCACTCCCATGCGGTTCGTTCAAAACTTTGTCGAAATAATCATCATCTCTGGTAAATGCTTCTCGAGGAACCTTGTCATCAGGTTCCTTTTTGCATTCATGATAAAGCCGGAATGCAGCGCCGATCATTACGATCAGCACCATGCTGGCAATGACTAAGAGCCACATTCTTCCACCACCTTTTTAAGATTGCACCTTTTGAACATCTCGTATGAAACTTGATGTTTATTACCTTTTTCGTCTCGAAACATAACGTATTTAATGCCATCATGATTGTCGATTACTTTTTCAACAA
>OBYM01000297.1_pt1 | contig 30113 bp, 25 predicted proteins | sample 1538191 | NCBI WGS metagenome assembly OBYM01 (sample SAMEA2580165, study PRJEB22360) | human gut metagenome | biome: human gut; feature: human-associated habitat; material: faeces | place: Denmark | collected 2008/2010 | reverse complement strand
TCTATGATTGGGGCGTCCAGCTGGGGGCGAAGCTGCCCCCGCACGGTGGAGCCGATGTGCATCACGTGGGAATAGCGCTCGATGGTGTGGAAGCTCTCCACCTCCACGGTGCCGAACCGGCTAATTTTCCCCAGGTCGTTTCGGCCCAAATCTACCAGCATATTGTGCTCGGCCAGCTCTTTTTCGTCCCCCAGCAGCTCCTGCTCCAAGGCTTGGTCCTCCTCGGGAGTGCGGCCTCGGGGCCGGGTGCCCGCCAGAGGGAAGGTGTGGAGCACGCCGTTTTCCAGCTTTACCAGGGTTTCAGGGGAAGCCCCCGCCACCTCCACGTCGGTGCCGGAAAAATAGAACATATACGGGGAGGGGTTCATGGTGCGCAGCACCCGGTAGGTATTGAGCAAACTTCCGGAAAAGGGAGCGCTGAGCCGGTTGGCAAGGACGATTTGGAAAATGTCCCCCTCCCGGATATGGCCCTTGGCCTTTTCCACCATTTGGCAATACTCTTCCTGGGTGAACAGGGGGGTCATCTCCCCCAACAGCTTGCCGGCGGGCTCCTGCTTCTTTTCTCCGGTACGCAGCAGCTCCCGCAGCCGCTTTAATTCCAGCACCGCCCGGTTATACCCGGTTTCCGGGTCGTCCAGGGGCATATTGACAATCAAGATCATTTTCTGCCGGAAGTTGTCAAAGGCGATGACTTTATCAAACAGCATCAGGTCCGCGTCCCGAAAGTTTTGGCTATCCTGCCGGGCGGTCTGGACCGTGGGTTCCCGGTATTTCAGGTAGTCATAGGCAAAATACCCCACCAGACCGCCGGTAAAGGAGGGCAGCCACGAAAACCGGGGGCTTTTGTATTCCGAAAGGATTTGCCGAAGCACCGAGGACGGGTCCTGGGTGGAAAACCGCAGCTTCCCTGCCTGCACCTCTCCATCCCGGCAAGTGACCTCCAGTTTGGGGTCAAAGCCTAGGAAGGTGTAGCGCCCCCACTTTTCCTTTTCCGCTACCGACTCCAGCAAATAGCAGTGGGTGGACACATTTTTCAGCACCCGCAGCACCTCAATGGGGGTGTAGCTGTCGGAAAGGATTTCGCAGCTCACCGGGAGTACCTTATACTCCCCGGCTGCCGCGATCTCCCGTACGGTTTCCAGGCTGGGCATTACGTTCATAGCACGACCTCCTAAAAGAAAAAACTCCCTTGGCGCTCTGCCAAAGGAGTTCTCTAAAAAACAAAACGCCCCTGACAGAAACACTTTCTGTCAAGGACGAATAAACACATTATCCGCGGTGCCACCTTGATTCACGGCAGTGACGCCATGCTCTTAGCAGGGTACCAACATACCCCCGGCAACTGACGTATGCCCACACGTTGCAGAATACTCTGTGCATTCCTGCACATTTGACTGCACCCTCAGCGGTCCATTTGACGACTTGTTTTCTACCCGACTCTCAGCATCACGGGCTCTCTGTAAGAGCATCATCGCCGTTATCTCCGCCTCAACGGTTTAATTTGTTAAAGTATAGCGTAGTTTATTGTGTTTGTCAACACTTTCTTTTATTATTTATTTTTTAAACTATTCTGCCTTCTTAATGCGTGCGGTGACAGGAGTTATCTTTGCTTGAGACCAAGCATAACCACATATTTTCTTATATGATACATTCAAATTCAAATTCATGTTTTATGGGTATATCTTCATTACCGAGAAGAGGAATGGACGGTTTTAAATCTCTTGATTCAGCAATGGCATTTATATGTACCGCTACTAATTCGAATCCTATTTTTTGATAATAACGGATAGCATGAATATTATCATTGGTAGTGATTAACCATACACGGTCACAGCCATTTTCTTTTGCAGCATGAACCACCGCATTCACTAACGCTCTTCCAACACCACAATTCTCTTTCAGACTCTGCAAAACTAATATTTCACATTGTGAATTTTCAATAGAGTACAAAACATATCCTCTTAGCTCTTCATGGTCCACGTCAACAAAACCCTCTGCACTCTCTGTATTATGCAAGATTCCTCTTGTGACAATCAGAGGGCCGCCCCATTCTGCCTTAACATGTTGATTTACTTTTTCTCTAAAACGATTGTCTATAGGCATCAACATACTTATCACACTTTATAAATTGTTTTTCATGATCCATGCGGCGGTTTCTACATGGCTTGTTCTCGGGAACATATCCACAGGCACGGCCTTTTGCAACTCATACCCCAGCTCCCGGAATCGCTTGACATCGCGAGCCAGCGTGGCCGGGTCACAGGAAACATACACTACCCGCTCCGGTGCCATCCGAGCGATAGTCTCGGGGAGCCCCTCTCCGCAGCCCTTGCGCGGCGGGTCTACAATGACAACGTCCGGCCGGATTCAGAACAAGCCAAAGGCCAAGGCAGCCTGTGGGGCATCCATACACAAAAACTCACTGTTTTCAATATGATTCCGGGCAGCATTCCGCTTGGCATCCTCTACCGCCGGCTCGACAATCTCCACACCGATCAGCCGTTTCGCCTGATGCGCCATCGAAAGTCCTATGGTTCCCGCTCCGCAATATAAATCCAGCAGCGTCTCATTTCCCGTCAGTCCGGCAAACTCCGCAGCCAATCCGTACAGCTGCTCCGTCTGGCCATGGTTCACCTGAAAGAATGACAGAGGGGAAATCGTAAACTCCAGCCCGCACAGTGTATCAGTCAGGGTTTCCTCTCCCCACACCAGCCGGTTCTTTTTGCCAAGGACTACATTCGTATCTTCCCGGTTGCAGTTGATAAACAGGCTTTTCAGTTCCGGCACCCGCAGCCGTAAAAGTTCTGCCAGTTCCTGTTCATGGTGCACTCCATTTCCGTTTACTACCAGACAGGCCATCACATTCCCAGAGGAGGCCTGTCGCAGGTAAAAATGTCTTAGTTTTCCTGTATGATTACTCTCATCATATACCGGCTCCGGGTACAGAGCCGCCCATTCTCGAAAGGCTGCTGCGGCCCGTGCAAAAGCTTCCGGCTGCAATTTGCAGTCTTCACAGGGAATAATGCGGTGGCTGCGCTGCGCATAAAATCCCAGCACAACCTCTCCCTGCTCGTTCTGCCCAATTGGGAACTGTGCTTTGTTCCGATAGCGTTCCGGCTTTTCCGCTCCCACAATGGGCTCTACTGTAAATCCTTCATATCCGCCAATCCGCTGCAGGGCATCCTGTACTTTCTGTTCTTTTGCCCGCAGTTCCTGCGCATAGCTCATATGGCGGTATACACATCCGCCACATTTGGGGAAGAGGGGGCAGTCCGGTTTCACTCTGTCCTCAGAAGGCCGGATAATTTGAAGCGCCTTTCCAACAGCATAATTTTTAGCTGCCTTGATAATATGTACCAGTACCCGCTCACCGGGAATTGTCCCCTGTACAAATATTGCCATACCGCCTTCTTGTACTCTTCCCACGCCGGCCCCTTCTGCCGTAAAACCGGTAATTTCCACTTCCAGACGGTCATTTTTCTGTATTCTTTTTCCTGATACCTGCTTTTTCATACACTCTGCCTTTCTTTTCATGAAAGTAACGCTCTCTTACGAAATCATTGTAACATTCCCCTACAGGTTTGGCAAGAAAAGGCCGATTCTTCCAAATAAAAAGGCCAGCTTCCACAATGGAAACTGACCTTTTTATAGTAAATTTCATACTCATTCTTTTTCGGTGGTTGACTGCTTCACGATATTTACCAGCTTTTCTAAAAATCCTGGTAATGGAATTCCCATATCCCGGACATTTTCTAATATAGAAAGAAGTTCATTGCAAATTAACCACACAGCGGTCAAAGATGCTGCTAACATAGGAAGGTGGACTTCCGTTTTCAACGCTTCTCCCGCATATAACAGCAGCCAATCCAAAATAGAACCCACTGCTATGAGCATCCACATACATACTTTCTTGGCAATTCCTCTAAGGCCTTTATAGCTGCTTACCTGTTCTCCACGTTTCCATGCCGCTGCTATTCCGGTACCATAATCAATAGCATTGCATAACACCAGCATATACACCGGTACTGCCAAAACACCCAGCCAAGCGGTGATCGCCCCAAAAATCATGGCCACTATCGCTTTTATTTTTTGAATCCAATCCATCCCTATCTCCTCCTTTATTGAATGGACAGGTAACTTTTATCATAAAACAGATACCCATCCCCTGTATCCAGCCATCCATTTGGGAGAATACAAACCATCTCCATAACATCTTCGGGATTTAATTGTTTCAGAACCTTTCCCTGCAGGGAGGCTGTCTCCCGCAAATTCACCTTTGTGCCGCTGCAATATACAGTTTTGATTTTACTTCGTTTCGGCCCCTGCACATACCGGTTATACATCCATCCTGTCACGCCATTGGTCCTGACTTTAGACCAGCCCCAACCGTCATCATCCAGCAACTCCAAGCGATCACCATGATTGGCGCTTCCCAGGATTTTTGCAGCTGTATGGGCATCAGACCGAATCCTCACGCCAGTCCCAGTACAGGTACCGTATAACGTGTTACTGTTTTCAGCCAATGGATTCTTTTGACTGTACTCTTTAAAGCAAATGTTCATATCCACATTGCCGCTGATTCCCTCCAGCTTTCCGGTACTGGTATACTGCTGAATCGAGCACTCATAAGCCGGACCGCCTGTATAATCTGCCAACCACAACTCATAGCCTTCCAGCTCCGTGGGATACAATTTGTTTTGGTAGTAGTCCTGATTGGTATAATATCCTGCCCGATAACCAGCCGCTGCAATTGTCTCACAGAAGGCCTTCGTAACATCAGTCACATAACGGGCATTTACCACCACACCAGCTTCTTCCGCATATTCTTCGCTGTCGTATTCAAAGTCAAAAAACACCGGATAGATAATCTGAGACTGATAGGAAGAAATTACCTCCAAACAGGCTTTGGCTTCTGTTTTGGCTTCTTCTGCGCTTCGAGCATAAGAAAACCAGTATACCCCCACAGGGACGCCCGCTTCCAACGCCCCCTTCATGTTAGCTGAAAATTGTCTGTCCTGCTGGCTGGCCGTATTTCCAAACCCTGCACGAACAATCGCAAATTCTATACCTCCTTGCTCCACCGTTTTCCAATCCACCATCCCGTTATGAGTGGATACATCTACGCCTTTTTTTGTTTGATTCATATGACTCTTCTCCTTTCCTGCCAGTATTTCCGGCTGATTTCTCCCTTATCATAGAAGAAATCATAAGAATATCTCTCCCGCCTTGTTTGACTAATAACAGGAATTGAATGAAAGAAATCCCATAATACCGGGAACAAACATCTTCTCAACTTTATTTGTATAACCGGTGGAAAAATGCAAAATACTAAATCGATTTTATATTACGGCAAGGAGGAATTCCGGTGTCTTTCAAACAGCCATGGAAAAGGATTATTCCCATTATTCTGCTGATTGCGATTTTTATTGGTACCGGTGCTGTTGCGCTGACCGCCTTACAATCTGGTGAGGAAAATTCGATGTCTCAGTCTCAAGAGGTATCTTCAGTCCATCCCGACGAATGGGACCGAAATTTGGTATACCTTGCAGGCGACGAAGTAACGTATCAGGGAAAAATATTTCAGGCACTGCGGGAAAATCAGGGCGAAGAACCGGGGAGCTCCGGAGCATGGTCACTGTTGTCTTCAGAAGAGAATTCTTCTACCTCTATCTCTCTTTTTTCCTCTGCTGAAAGCACGTCCTACCCTTCTTCTCAGTCAAGTTTACCGGATACTTCTACGTCATCCACATCTTCTCTCGCATCATCTTCCAGTACTTCCGCTTCTTCTGCCATTGACAGTTCCATTTCTTCCGGTGCAGTTACGCAAGCAAAACCTACCCCGTCGTCATCCCCCTCTTCCACACCAATCTCTGCTTCTAAAAAAATAGTCGCCTATTACCCTTCCTGGAAATCAAACAGTATCTCGGAATTACAAGTCTCTTATCTTACCCATGTTATATATGCCTTTGCCATTCCCACCGAAAATGGGGAACTGCTTCCCCTTGCCGGAAGCTCCACAGCCCGAGCTCTTATTGATAAATGCCATCGCAGTGGTGTAAAGGTATTGTTAGCGGTAGGCGGCTGGAGCCATGAAGGAATCCCCTTAGAGTCTACGTTTGTAAAAGCTACCGAAACCGAGGAAAAACGGACCCGGCTAACAGAGGCGCTTTTGACCCTTTGCCGGGAATATGGCTTTGACGGAATTGATATGGACTGGGAATATCCCCGAGCCGGACAACCTTCTCAGGAACAGTATGAATCACTGATGGTTTCCCTTTCCAAACGTCTCCATGAAGAGGGAAAATTACTAACAACCGCGGTAATTGGCGGAACAGATGAGCAAGGGCACCCCTATTACGACACCTATGCGCAAACCTCTAAAGTGCTGGCAGCCGTGGACTGGATCAATATTATGGCCTACGATGCAAACGAAACCGAACATTCCTCTTTTACCTTTGCACAAAATTGTCTGTACTTCTGGCGAAATACGCGGGGAGTTCCAGCTGGAAAACTGATGTTGGGGGTTCCCTTTTACGGGCGTCCGGGAGGGATTTCTTATCGAACTCTGATAGAAAAGGATTCCTCTGCTCGTTTGTCGGATTCTATTTTGTTCAACGGCTCGAAAGTATGGTATAACGGAGAATCCACGATTCAAAAGAAAGCTGAATTAGCACAGAAAAATGCTGGTGGAATTATGATATGGGAAATTACACAGGATAGTCCCACAAACAGTCTATTACAGGTAATTTGGAAAACCTTGCGGTAAAAATTCGCATTATATAAAAAACAGAACCTTCCGCCTATATAGGCAGAAGGTTCTGTTTTGATATTTATAATAGATTTTACATGGACCGGGATTTTTCGGCACACATCCGCATCGCCTGCATCACGCTGCTGCGGAACCCTCTCTCCTCCAGCACCTGCACCGCCTCAATGGTGGTACCGGCAGGCGAACAAACCATATCTTTCAGTTCACCGGGATGCTTTCCGGTTTCCAATACCATTTTCGCACTGCCCAGCACGGCCTGTGCTGCAAAAGTATAAGCCTGCTGCCGGGGCATGCCTTCGGCAACTGCGGCGTCTGCCATGGCTTCAATCAGCATAAAAATATAGGCTGGGGAACTTCCGCTCACTGCTACAACAGCGTCCATCATTCTCTCAGGAATCACTTCTGCTTTGCCAAATCCGCCCAGCATTTTCAGCACGGATGCCAGCATTTCAGGCGTTACCTGCTCATTAGGGCAAACAGCCGTAATCCCCTCTCCCACCATAGCCGGCGTATTGGGCATCGTCCGGACAATAGGAAGTTTTTTTCCAAAAGTTTCGGCCAGCCAGGCCAGGGTTTTACCGGGAGCAATGGTCACAATAACCTGTCCTTCCTGTACGCTGGGGGAAATCTCCCGAATAACCTCTTCATAAAATTGCGGTTTTACGGCCAAAACTACCATTTCCGATTGCGCCAATACAGCGGAGTTATCATTGGCAAGCGTAACATCAAAAGCCGTTTTTGCCCGCTCCATAGCGGCCGGGGATAAATCATGCACTGTAATATCAGCTGCTTCGCACAAATGATTTTTAATAATTCCGCCAATCATAGCACTTGCCATGTTGCCGCATCCAATAAAACCAACTTTCATCGTATAACATCCTTTCTATACACAACGAACCATTCTGTTTTATAGAACCAAGACTTGATTTTCCCTGTTAATAAGCCGGATTTTCCCGTCAGAAATCAGCCACGCTTCTCCATGCAGTTCTTCTCTGCCGTCTTTGAGCAGCAGGTAACTTCCATCCGGCAAAGCATAAATCGAACGGCCCATACTATCGGGATATGTGATGTCTTCCATCACCCGAAGCCCATCCAAAATCAAATATTTTATCATTTGATAATGGGGCAGTATCATAGTTTTGGTCAATCCCAACCCCGGCAGAAAACGCTGATAGCTTTTGGAAACCGCTTCCCCTTTCAATTCGGGCTGCGCATATACGGTTTGCGCAGAATTCATACTTCCGGCGCTGATTCCGATGACGATTCCTTCAAATTCTTTCAGTTTTTCTGCCAGCCCGATTTCCTGAAAAAACCGGTTTTGCGTCGGCACATGTCCGCCCGACAGAAAAATCATGTCTGCCGCTTGTATCATGTCACCACATTGATTTTGAGTACGCCTGTCCAAAATCTGAAAAGAAGAAAAAAGAAATCCTTCCTGTGCAAAGGCTTTTTGAACAGACGCAGAAAAAGCATCTGTCATCTCATAAGCATCGGGATTTGAACAGATAAACAGCACCGACCTGGGGTGAGAATACACCTTTCGTAATTCATCCAAGAATCCATTTGCAGGGTTTAATACAGCCGTTCTGCCAATGACAGGGCTGCTGGTCAAAAACGCAATCATTTTGCACCTCCAAATGTCTCTGTATTTTTTGTTTACTTGGTTTCTCTCTTTTTACCGCCAGTTACAAAGACAAGCTATCAGGAAAAACTCTGCTCGGTTCGGGCGATGATTTCATCCTGCAAAGCACGGCTCAGGTTCCGGAAATGGTCGCTGTAACCTGCCACCCGAACAATCAGGTCTTTATACTCCTCTGGGTGTGCCTGAGCATCCAGAAGGGTCTGACGGTCAATCACATTGAACTGGATATGGTGGCCGTCCATGGCAAAATAGGCGCGAATCAGGTTAGCCATTTGCTGCAAGCCCTGTTCACCCGCCACCACAGAGGGAGTAAACTTCTGGTTCAGCAGGGTGCCGCCGGTTTTTAGATGGTCCATCTTGGCACAGGACTTCACCACGGCAGTGGGGCCATTGGTATCTGCACCCTTTTCAGGAGAAATACCCTCGCTCACCGGCTTGTGGGCGCGGCGGCCGTTAGCGCTGGCCAGCATCACTTCACCGAAATACACATGGCAGGTAGTGGGCAGCATATTCACCCGGTACATACCGCCCCTCATATTGGGCCGTCCGGTCACGGCTTTCTGGTAGTATTCAAACACCGACTTCATGATATCGTCGGCATAGTCGTCGTCGTTGCCGTATTTGGGGCTGTGCTCCTGTACCAGCTTGAGCATTCTGGGCTGGCCTTCAAAGTCGTGAAGCATCGCGTCGGTCAGCTCCGGCAGCGTAAAGTTTTTCTGGTCGAACACCTGATACTTAATAGCGGACAGGCAGTCGGTCACAGTACCAATACCCACGCCCTGGATATAGCTGGTGTTGTACCGTGCGCCGCCGGCGTTGTAGTCCATACCCTTGGCAATGCAGTCGTTGGTGATGACTGACAGGAAGGGCACCGGCATATATTCGGCATAGATTTTTTCAATGATATTGCTTCCCTTTACCTTGATATCCAGGAAGTAATCAATCTGCTTTTTAAAGGCGTCCAGCAGTTCCTCATAGCTGTGGAAATCCTCGGCATTGCCTAACTTAAGTCCCAACTGCTTGTGGGCCACATGGTCATAGCCATTGTAGAGGGTCAGTTCCAGAATCTTGGGCAGGTTGAAATAGCCGGTGAGGATGTAAGCCTCGTTGCCGAAAGCACCAGTCTCCACGCAGCCGCTGGTACCGCCGCGACGAGCGTCTTCCAGAGTTTTGCCAGCTGCCAGAAGTTCCTGTACAATGGCTTCTGTATTATAGAAAGCAGGCTGTCCCCACCCCTTACGGCTGATTTCACAGGCACGGAGGAGGAATTTTTGGGGCGTTTTTCGGCTGATTTGCACATTGGAGCTGGGCTGGAGCAGCTTCATATCATCCATGCAGTCCAAAATCAGATAGCTCACATCATTGACGCCATTGGTGCCGTCGGGAGCAATGCCGCCGGTGTTGATGTTGGCAAAATCGGTATAGGTACCGCTCTCCTTGAGGGTGATACCCACTTTTGGCGGAGCAGGCTGGTTATTGAACTTTACCCACAAACATTCCAGCAGTTCCAGCGCGCCTTCCCGGGTGAGGATACCTGCCTCTGTATCCCGGCGATAGAAGGGGTATACATGCTGGTCAAGGCGTCCGGGGCTGTAGGAGTCCCAGGGGTTCAGCTCACTGGTCACGGCCAGATGGACAAACCAGTACATTTGCAGCGCCTGATGGAAGGTCTGGGGCTTATGAGCGGGGACTACGTCGCAGTTTTCCGCGATTTTCAAAAGGTCGGCCTTCCACTGGGGATCTGTCTCGGTTTCGGCCATTTTCCGGGCAAGAGCGGCATACCGCTGGCCCAGCACGATGACGGCTTCACAAGCGGTATCCATGGCTTTCAACTGTTCCCGACGATGCAAAGCATTGGTATCATGAAGAATATCCAACTTTTCCATCGCCTCGTGAATATCCTGCTGATACTCCCGGAAGCCCTTGAGATAAATTTTCTCGGAACCCACTGTATGACCCGGGCCACGCTGCTCCATGAATTCCGTAAAAATACCGCACTCATAGGCGGTTTTCCATTCGTCACTCATATTGTCTAAAATTCGGCGGCGAATTGAGCGCTTTTCCCAGAAGGGAATGATTTTTTCCGCCTGAATTTTCAAATCCTCATCGGTAACCGTAAAGTTAATGAGCTCCCGGTCATTCATCACATGCATATCTTCCAAAGTATGGCAGCAAAGCTCCGGGAATGTAGGGGAAGACTGCGGTCCATCTCCTTTTTCGCCTACAATCAGTTCACCGCGGCTGATAGAAATTTTTTTGTGGGAGAAGTAGTGCAGCAGCGTCAAAGCACGAAGTTCCGGCACAGAGACGGTACCCTCATATTTTTCATAGGCTTCTGTTTCCAAAACAGCCCGTTCCATATAGATACGCGGCTGTGTATTCAGACTCTCTTCCCGCAGATGGCGAATGCGCTCATTCATTCCGTGAATTTCTTTGGGTCGCTGGGTTGTAGTTACAGTTTGAACTGGCATGACAAATCTTTCCTTTCTACCCTAAAATACAAATTTTTTAATTCCAGATGATGATTATCCTCCCATCACCACCGGCACGCCGCTTTGACGAAGAATATCCGCAAGCTCTTCCAAATGTTCGGGAGCCGGTGGTGCAAATGCAGATTCTTCATAGCTCCGTCCTAAACGGGTATATTTGCTTTTTCCAATATTGTGATAGGCCAGCAAATGAATTTTTCGAACATGGATACCGCTTTGTACCAGTGCTAACACGGCTTCTATATCTTCCCGGCTATCATTGATGCCAGAAATAAGCGGTAAGCGCAGCCGTATATCTGCCCCTTTTTCGCTGAGCTTTTTTAAATTTTCCAAAATCAGGCCATTATCCGCCCCTATCCATTTTTTGTGGATATTGGGATTCATGGCCTTGATATCATAAAGAAAAGCTGTTGCATAAGGTATGATACTCTCAAAGCGTTCCCATGGTGCAAATCCGCTGGTATCGATAAAAACACTAATCCCCTTTTCAAAAAAGCCCCGGCAAAGCTTCACCACTTCTTCAAAAGGTTCTGCCGCCATCACTTCTCCGCCGGATAACGTCACACCTCCGCCGGATTCTTCATAAAACATCATGTCTTTCTCTCCGGCTTTCAGCAGTTCACAAACCGTTTTCTGCTCTCCGGATCGTTCTCTGGCACTTTCCAAGCACTCCATCACGCACTTTCCACACCCGGTACATTTTTTTCTATCCAGCACCGGAATCTCTTTTTCCATATGTATCGCGTTTTGGGGACAAATTTTCGCGCACCAACCGCAGCCGGTACATTTCTCCTGGTTCCACAAAAGCTCGTTAGCCTTTTGCTGGCTTTCTGGATTGTGACACCATGCGCATCGCAGAGGGCATCCTTTAAAAAAAATGGATGTACGGATTCCATCGCCATCATGAATCGAATATTTTTGAATGTCAAATATTGTCAGCACATTCGTCGCTCTCTCTTTTATATACAATATTGAGAAAAATTACAATTTCATAAATCTGAAATTATATATATTTTTCTTCTTTTTCTTCATCAATTATAAAATATGTTGTCTATAATGTCAAGAAATCGCCATAAATTATTTTTACAATTTCCGCCTATGAACCGCTTGTTATAACTTTCACATTTGTGAAAAAAAATTATAATAACTTTCTTGACAATATGGGGAAAACCACTGTATCATATAGATGGGAAATCGAATGTTGTCCACAAACTATCTAATTTTAGAGCAAGTCCTCTCGAACTATCCGGACTTCTCAGAAAGGAAGAATCTGCCATGAATGTTAACATCGCAATTGGTGCAAAAGTTAAGCAACGGCGCACCGAGAAAAAAATGACTTTAAAGCAGCTTGGCGAAAAGACAGGATTATCTGTAGGCTTCCTGTCTCAGTTTGAACGCGGTTTGTCTTCAATTGCTCTGGATTCTCTCGAAAAAATCTCCAGAGTTTTAGAAGTTCCGCTGTCTGACCTGTTTGAAGAGCACGAGAACCCCTCTTCTTCCGACCCCGTTATCCATGGTATGGCCCTGCGGTGCGAAAGCATCAACGAGCGGGTTTATCAGAATGATTTGAAAACGCCCGGTGAAAACTTCCAAATGGTGCCTAAGATCATGACCCTTCTGCCTTTACCGGCAGATGCGGAAATGCCGCAAATGTCCAGCCATGATGGCGAAGAATTTATCTTTGCTTTGGAAGGCGTTGTTACCTTTATTATGGAAAATAAAGAGTACACTCTCTATCCGGGCGACAGCATCCATATTCGCGCAAAGAAAGAGCATTGCTGTGTAAACCGCACTGGTCGTATTGCAAAATATCTGATTATCAACATGTCGAATCCCCAGTCCTGATAAAGCGGGACGAAAAAAATCCCTCGAACCTTTTTCTTGGTTCGGGGGATTTTTTTATGAAAGGGGAAGTATTGTGATTTATACTTTCCAGATTTCCTGCGCATACTGACGAATGGTCCGGTCACTGGAAAATTTTCCGGCGTTGGCTGCGTTCAAAAGGCATTTTTTCGCAAATTCTTCCCGCTTGGCATAATCCCGATTGGCCTTCAGACGCGCATCACAATAAGGAATGAAATCAAGCAGCAGATAGTAGTGGTCAGGTGTATGCCAACTGGCGCCTTCTGTGAGAGCAGTATACAGCTCCTGGAACATCCCGTTTCCTCCATCGGAGAACGTCCCGTCAATGAGGGTTTCCACAACCCGGCGAATTCTGGTATTTTCTTTCAAAATCTTTTTAGGGCAGTAGCTGGCTTTCACTGCTTCGATGTCTTCCACCCGTGCTCCAAATATATAGTTATTTTCTTCTCCGGCCTGCTGTGCAATTTCAATATTAGCGCCGTCCCAAGTTCCCAGTGTTACCGCACCGTTGAGCATAAACTTCATATTACTGGTACCACTGGCTTCTGTTCCGGCGGTTGAAATCTGTTCGGATACATCCGCAGCGGGAATGAGTTTTTCCGCATAAGACACATTATAATTCGAGACAAACAGCACCTGCATTTTCCGGTTAACATCCGAATCGTGATTTACCAGATTGGCAATCTCGTTGATATATTTGATAATAGCCTTTGCACGAAAATATCCCGGCGCCGCCTTTGCGCCAAACAGAAATACTGTTGGAGTAAAATCTGTCAACGTCCCATCTTTAAGAGCAAAGTAAATATCCAAAATTGAAAAGGCATTAAGCAGCTGGCGTTTATACTCATGCAGCCGTTTAATCTGCACATCAAACAGGAAATCGGTATTCAGTCCAAAATGGTCATGTTCCCATACATAGTGAGCCAACTGATTTTTCTTTTCCTTCTTAATGGCCATAAATTGCCGCAAAGAGTTGACATCCCCGGCATAAGGAACCAGCTTTTTCAGTTCGTCCAAATTGGTCAACCAACCGTTTCCTATGCGCTCACTGATAAAGGATGCAAATTCCGGGTTGCACAGTCCCAGCCAACGGCGCTGGGTAATTCCGTTAGTCTTATTGTTGAAGCGCTCCGGATACAGCTCATACCATTCTTTCAAAGCGGTTTCTTTGAGAATACGGGTATGAATTTCCGCCACCCCATTGGTAGAATGAGATGCATAAATTGCCATTCGAGCCATGTGTACCATATTCCCGTCCAAAATCGCATATTGCGATAGATTTTCCCGGTCAATCCCTTTTTGCACCAGTTCCCGTTTCAGCGCATGATTCAGCATTACCACATAGGGATACACCTGGGGCAGCACATCGCTGAACATTTCAACGCCCCATTTTTCCAATGCTTCGGGCATAATGGTATGATTCGTATAGGCGAAAACCTTCACCGCAATCGCAAAGGCTTCGTCAAAGCTCATGAGTTCTTCTTCCATCAGAATCCGCAGCAACTCAGGGATGGCAACGGTGGGATGGGTGTCATTGAGCTGTACAGCCCAACAATCGGCAAAGTGAGAAAAATCATGGCCAAACTCTTCCCGATAACGGCGAACAATACATTGTAACGTGGCGCTGGAGAAGAAATATTGCTGTTTCAGCCGCAGGCGTTTTCCTTCCATGGTGTCGTCATTGGGATAGAGACAGGCAGAGATAGCCTCCGCTTCGTCGCGGCTTTTCACCGCTTCGCCATATTTCTGCTGGTTGAACAATTCAAAATTAAAACCATCCACGGCTTCTGCCTGCCACAGACGCAAGGTGTTCACTGTTTTTCCGCCATACCCTATCACAGGCATATCATAGGGTACTGCCCATACATCCTGTCCACGAAAATGAATTTTTTCCTTTTCCTCTTCCCGTCGAATACTCCACGGATCACCAAACCGCTGCCAGTCATCGGGATATTCTTTTTGAAAACCACCCTCTATACTTTGACGGAACAGCCCATATCGATACCGGATACCAAAACCATCCAGCGGAATATTTTGAGTGGCAGCAGAATCGAGAAAACAGGCTGCCAGCCGTCCCAAACCGCCATTGCCGAGAGCCGGGTCGTCTACTTCATCAAAAAGCTCGGGAGAAACGCCGTTTTCCCGCAGCAGGTCAAGAGCTTCGTTCAAAAGGCCCATATTAAACAAATTAGAATTGACCATCCGGCCAATCAAAAATTCAGCGGAAAGATAGCAGGCACGGCGGCCCTTTGGGAACGGCTCCCAAGTTTTGCGCACCCGGTTCAGAGCAGCCTGGCTCACGGCTTGATATACGGATTTTATCGGCGCTTTGGAAATGGGAAGGGAAGTCTCCATCTTCAGGGCGTCGAGAATTTCAGTTTGAAATGGGGTCATAAGGAATCCTCCTTTATTGATTTATAATACTCTTTTTTCTACTTTAAAAAGCTGTGGTCAAAAGCGGAATTCGTCGACTATGAAATCTATGTGTTCAATCGCTTTTTTCGTGAATCTTCTGTTATTTTTTAGATTTTTTGGCAGCGGTTTTTTTCTCACAACGGCAATATAGCTCCGTCAACTCCCGAATTTTCTTTGCTAACTCTTCATTAGCTACGCCGTCTTTCATCCGCCACATCCAGTTTCCTCCAAGGGTAGAAGGCGTGTTGATTCGGGCTTCACTGCCCAAATTCAAAAAGTCCTGCATGGGAACTACAGCCAAGTTTGCCACACTGGCAAAAGCAGCCCGAATAAATGCCCATGCACCATCCCGATTCCGGCGAATGTTCAAATATTTCTTGGCAAACTGTACGTCCTTACGGCCCGCACTGGTAAACCATCCGGCAGTGGTATCATTATCATGAGTGCCCGTATAGACCACACAGTTTTTTTCATAGTTATGAGGGAGATAATCGCTCTCCTCCCGGGAATCAAACGCAAATTGCAGCACCTTCATGCCCGGGTATCCCGAGGCCTTCAGCATTTTTTTGACATCCGGGGTCAGGTATCCCAAGTCCTCCGCAATCAGATTCATTTTTCCCAGCTGTTTCTTGACCGTCCGGAAGAAATCAATTCCCGGGCCCTTGCGCCATTCGCCATTGCGGGCGGTTTTATCACCATAGGGAATGGCATAATAACCGGAAAATCCCCGGAAATGGTCAATACGGGTAACATCAAACAGCTTGACATTGTGCCGTAGACGTTTCACCCACCAGGCATAGTCGTTTTTCTTCATGTCTTCCCAGCGATACAGGGGATTTCCCCAAAGCTGACCGTCGGCAGAAAAGGCATCCGGCGGGCATCCTGCTACATCAATCGGACGGCAGTCCTCATCCAGTAAAAACACCTCTGTATCCGCCCAGGTATCGGCACTGTCAAGGGCAACATAAATGGGAATATCACCTATCAACTTGATACCGTTTTGATTCGCATAGCACCGCAATTTTCCCCACTGATCATAAAAATGATATTGCAGGAAAGCGTAAAAATCGATATCCTCTGCCAGTTCCTTCTTGTATTTTTTCATAGCCTGCGGCTTACGCAGACGAATATCTTCCTCCCACTCTATCCACGAGCGATTTTCCATCTTGGTTTTTACTGCCATATACAATGCATAATCTTCAATCCAGAAAGCCTGTTCCTTACGAAACTCTATGATTTCCGGTGCATCCTTCCCCCGGATAAAAGCTTTTTTGAGCAGTAAAAATCGGGCGTCCCACACAGCTTTATAATCCACCTGTTCCGGGTTGTTCCCCCACTCATAAGCCTCACATTCTTCTTTGGTAAGCAGTCCCTCTTCACACAGAAGGTCTAAGTCAATAAAATACGGGTTCCCTGCAAAGGTGGAAAAACTCTGATAAGGGCTGTCCCCGTAACTGGTAGGGCCGATGGGAAGTACCTGCCAATAACTTTGGCCCGCCTCCTTTAAAAAATCTACAACTTCATAGGCACTGCGCCCCAAAGTTCCAATTCCATAAGGGGAGGGCAGGCTGCTCACCGGCAACAAAATTCCACTCGCACGCATTGAAATCCTCCTTTATATTCCCTATTGCAATTATTTTATCCGTCAAAAAATGGAAACCTTTTCCTTTTTCCCATTTTTCAACCACTGAGATAACTCGATGCTATTTTGCACCGTTATGTTTTTTTACAAATCAAAGCGTTTTTTTATTATACTCGCTTTTCTCGATAATTTAAACCCTTCAAACAAAAATATTTTTATTTTGATTCTCAAATTGTATAAAATGTCTTTTCTATCTTCTGTATACGTCTACATTTTCCTTTTTCTTCCAAGATATTTTTTAAATTTCACATTTTTTTCAAAAAAATTAACTTATACCCTTTGGAATCCTGCGGGTGTTACAAAAAATTCATGACTTTCCTGCTGGAATCGCGTATAATTGGTAAGTAAACTATCGAAAATGTATCCCTGCCGATTTATGGCAGGTTTACCATTTGTAAGGAGGATTTCCATGCCTGCTGGAAAAATCCTGGTTGTTGATGACGACCAGAACATTTGCGAACTTCTTCGCTTGTATATTGAAAAAGAAAATTTTGAAGTTGCGGTAGCCAACGATGGACGTCGTGCGCTGGAACTTTTCGACAGCTTTTCTCCCGATCTGATTCTGCTGGACATCATGCTTCCTGAACTGGATGGCTGGCAGGTATGCCGGGAAATCCGGAAAAAATCCCAGTGTCCGATTATTATGCTCACAGCCAAAGGGGAAGTTTTTGATAAGGTACTGGGACTGGAACTGGGTGCTGACGACTATGTGGTAAAACCCTTTGAAACCAAAGAAGTCGTTGCCCGGATTAAAGCGGTGCTTCGCCGGATGGGCAAAAACTCTTCTGACACTGTGAAAGAGGTAAAATATGATAAACTGTCCATCAACCTGACCAATTACGAGCTGAAAGTCAATGGTGTACAGATTGATACTCCCCCAAAAGAAATGGAGCTTATCTATCATTTGGCCAGCAATCCCAACCGTGTTTTTACCCGTGACCAGCTTCTGGATGAGGTGTGGGGCTTTGATTATTACGGTGATTCCCGCACGGTTGACGTTCATGTGAAGCGTTTGCGTGAAAAACTGGAAGGTGTCTCTGACAAATGGTCTTTGAAGACTGTATGGGGTGTCGGCTATAAATTTGAAGTTAAAGAATAATCTGCACCCATTTTTTCTTAACCGGGAGGTGACAAAACTCTATGGGGGAACCCCGACAAAAAACTCTTTTTAAAAAATACCTGCGAATCACCCTATCCATTGTATTGGTCAGCTTTCTCCTTTTGGGAATTGTCATGCTGGTATTTGTTTCCCGGTACTGGGAATCAGAAAAGAAGGATTTGCTTCAAAAAAACGCCGATTCCATGGCCCGAATGGCACAATCTGCCGCCTACTACAATGAAGACAGTGGACGATATGAATTGGACAGCAATATGGAGGTTGTTATTCGTATCTTTTCGGAAAATGCCGATGCGGATATTTTTATAACGGATGTCAACGGCCGCCGGCTTGTTGGTACATATTCCAATAGCAATTCGGAAAGCGACCGGATTGTAGATTCTTCCGTCATGCGGCAAGTGCTGGGCGGCGGATATGAGGGACAAGGCACTCTCTCCGGAACCTATCGGGAATCCTATTATATTGTAGGGGAACCAATTATGATAAACGAGATTCCTGTAGGAGCTGTTTTTGTTACCTCCAGCATTCATGCTGTTAGCAGTTACCGTCTGGAAGTCCTTCGGATGTTTTTGCTGGCTGCTATTGCAGCTTTTATGGTTACCTTCTGTGTTGTATGGGTATTTTCCTATCAGCTGGTAAAACCGCTGCGTCAAATGTCCGCTGCTGCCAAAAGCTTCGGGGAAGGGGACTTTTCCATTCGTGTTCCCGTTACCAGTGATGACGAGATTGGCGAGCTGGCTACTGCTTTTAATAATATGGCAGCTTCGCTGGCCAGCGGCGAGAATATGCGTCGGAACTTTATTGCCAATGTCTCTCATGAACTAAAAACGCCTATGACAACCATTGCCGGCTTTATTGACGGTATTTTGGATGGAACAATTCCACCGGAACGGGAAGCCCATTATCTGCGTACCGTTTCTCAGGAAGTCAAACGTCTTTCCCGACTGGTCCGCACCATGTTGGACCTTTCCCGTATTGACAGTGGTGAACTTCACTTGCGTCCCGCCCGCTTTGATTTGACCAACACGATTTTGGTGGCAATCCTGTCTTTTGAAAAGCCTATTGAAGAGAAAAAGTTGGAAATCCGCGGTCTGGAACATGCCGAAAGCTTGTTTGTAGATGGTGATCCGGATATGCTTCACCAAGTAGTCTATAACTTGTTTGAAAATGCCGTTAAATTCACTAATCCAGGCGGTTATATTGAAATCCAGGTAGAAGACGGGGCTGACCGGACTACTGTGAGCATCCGAAACAGCGGTCACGGAATTGAACCTGACGAAATCCGCATGATTTTCGACCGGTTCTACAAAACTGATAAATCCCGCAGCCAGGATAAAAACGGCATGGGATTGGGACTCTATATTGTAAAAACCATCATTCACCTGCATGGCGGTGAAATTACCGTCAGCAGTATTGTTGACCAATATACGCAGTTCACATTCTGGATTCCCAAGCGTCCTGAAAGTATTGTTACCACTAGTAAGGAAGCAGTTCCAAAACGGGAAACAACGCCTAAAAAAAGCAAAAAAAATAGCGGGCGGAAAAAGGGAAGTAAATCCCATCATCGGGAACTTTCCTCTCCCCCGGCTTCCTCTTCCAAAAACGAATCTCCACCCCCGGAAAGGAATGACACGCAATGACGGATACACCATGGAAAGATTCCAATACCCCTTCTGAGCCGGAAGATTCTTCCGACTCCCTCCAATTCCCTACAGTTTCTTTTGACCACGAAGCGCAATCCGCTTCTTCCCCGTCTGAAAATGGCACTGATGAAAAGGATATTTTCAGCGGTCGTAAACCGGATCCTTCTGCAAGGCCCGGTTCTTGGCAGGAAACCTCCTCTTTCGGAGAGAATATTTCTCATTCGGAAACTGGAACTTCAAACTCCGCTGGTACCGAAGATAGCTCCTCTGCTATTCCGGACGACTCTGTTTCTGCGGACTCGCAGACACAACCGGATGTAGCTCAACCTTTTTCTGCCAATCAGGATGACCCAAATCCTACATCGGGCGGTACTTTTATACCTGACTCTTCTTCACAGGGCAACAACCCCTATGCGTACAAAGCTGGCAGATATGAGTCAAATCCTTATGGTCCACAGCAAAATGGACAGCCTTTCTATACGCCGCCTTCCGGATATTCCCCCTATAATAACTATCATCAACCCCCCACATATTCACCGATGGGCGGTGCTTGGGATAATCCCCCGCCATCCCCTCGTCATCCAGGACGTCAGCAAAAAGTCTATTTAGGCGTCATTGGTTTGCTGGCAGCATTTTTGGTAGTTGGGTTTGTGGTTTATGGAATTTCTTCTTCTGTTTTCGGAGACCCGGACTCCCCTCCACTGTTTATTGAATCCTCTTCTGTTGTAAGTTCAAAAAATGAGGAAAGCGAATCGGTTGATAATGGGGCCTCATCCTCGTCTTCTTCTGTGATTACGGGAAATACTCCTTCTATTGAAATTCAGTCACTGCCTTCCGGAAATCCATTGACGGCAAAAGAGGTTTATCAAAAGGTTTCTCCCTCTGTCGTGGGTGTCGTGGCTACCATTACGGATCAAGAAGGGAATTCTTCTACTGACCAAGGAAGCGGTATTGTGGCCACGGAAGACGGTTATATTATCACAAACAGCCATGTGGTGAACGATTCCCGCGGCACACAGGTAAAAGTAGTTACCAAAGACGAAGAAGAATATACCGGTACAGTTATTGGATACGACCGGAACACCGATCTGGCTATTGTCAAAATTGATGCCGAAGATCTTGTCCCTGCAGAATTTGGCGATGCCGATGCCATGGAAGTTGGAGATACCGTTTTGGCAATCGGAAATCCTGGCGGTTTGGAATATGCCAGTTCCATGACCCGTGGAATTGTTTCCGCGCTGAATCGAAAGCTCAGTTCCAACAGCGATAATGGCATGACCTATATTCAGACAGACGCAGCCATTAACCCGGGTAATTCCGGCGGTGCGCTGGTAAATGAATATGGCCAGGTTATCGGTATTAACTCCAGCAAATTGGTCGCGGAAGATTTTGAAGGCATGGGATTTGCCATCCCGGTAAGCAAAGCACAGGATATTCTGAACAGCCTAATGAAAGTCGGCTATGTAGAAGGCCGAACTCGTCTGGGAATTACCGGCCGCGATATTACGGAACAACAGGCTGAATTTTATGGAGTTCCCCAGGGTTTCCTGATTATGGAAATTGATGATGACAGCAGTATTGGCACTGCTGGCGGACAGGTAGAAGACATTATCTGCAGAATTAACGGCGAAACTGTCACCTGTCTTTCTGATATTTCTGCTATCCTGATGGATTTCTCCCCTGGAGACGTTATCACCTTGACAGTATATCGTCGCTCTGAAGAAAAAGAAATTGATCTTACGGTTACTTTGCTGGAAGATAAAGGGGAAACCCAATCGGGCAACTGATATATTTGATACGCTTTTAATGGCAATTGGGAAAGGAAGTGCCGCTGGGAGCATTCCTGGCTGCACTTCCTTTTTTGTTTATACTCTTATTTCTGGAAGGAACTATTTTATGACGAACTCTTTATGGTCTCATCGCCCTGCCTCCCGTGTACTGGCAGGAATTTTTTCTGCAATGCTTCTTTTAAGCTGTTTGGCCGCCTGTAACCCCGAAACGACTTCTGATAATTCTTCCGGGCAGGCTTCACAAAACGCTTCGACTATAGAGGAAACTCTCCCTGCCGCTACGGAAGACCCCTCGTTAAAAGGGGAAGGCAGTGTTTCTCTACTGGAAAAACTTGGGTCGCGAGAAAAAGGATTCCTCTTTTCCGGCGCTTCCTGGTTTACTTCCCGGGAGGAGTATCTTTCTGCATTGTCGGCTATATGGCCTGACGTGGGACAAGGAGAATTGACCACCGAATATGAAGACAGTTCCAGCGGGGTATATCTTACGCAAGGGATGGCACAGTTTACGGATTTTGCCTGCCCTGCAGCTTTTCGGATTACAGAAACCGGTGGGCAAGTAACGGCCTGCTCCTTTGTTTTCACTTTTGACAAGTCCGAAAAGGAAGAGTATATGGAAGCCTTTTTGCAGGCACGGGATATGCTCACCGAAACTTTTGGTGGAGCAGATGAAGATGTTCCCGCTTTTGATGCAGAATTTCCCAACGGGGCTACTTGGTATGGAGATGACGGAAGTGGTTTAGGCTTGACCGATACTTCTTCTGACTCCTATCAGTTTGAAATTTGTCTTTCTGCCCCGCAGGCGCAGGGATAATCGGTTATAGAAATGGAAAGGAAGAATTGTATTATGATTGGTATTATTGGTGCAATGGAGATTGAAATTCAGGAGCTTCGGGAACTGATGGAAGACCGGGAAACCGAAACCATTAGTGGAATCCGATTTGACTGGGGATTGATTCAGGGCGTTTTGTGTACATTGGCTGTATGCGGTCCGGGCAAAGTAAACGCTGCTGTCTGCGCACAAACGATGGCTATGCGTTTCCGTCCCCGCCTGATTATCAATACCGGTGTGGCCGGCGGAATCGGGGAAGGCATTCACATTCATGATGTGGTTATCGCTACGGCAGTGGTACAGCACGACATGGACACTTCTCCCATCGGCGACCCGGTTGGACTCATCTCCGGCATCAATCTGGTGGAAATTCCTGCAGATGAGGCGGCATCTTCCCTGTTGGCCGAAAAGGCAGAGCAAATTTATCAAGGCGGCGTCTTTCGCGGTATTATTGCAACCGGTGACCAGTTTATTGCTGACCATCAAAAAATGCGCGCTATTTCCCAGCAGTTTTCTGCCATGGCTTGTGAAATGGAAGGCGGAAGTATCGGGCAGGTATGCTATATGAACCAGATTCCCTTTGCTATTTTGCGCGCCATTTCGGATAATGGAAACGATGAGGCAGTGGACGATTATCCCCGCTTTGCAAAAGAGGCGGCCGCTCGTTCGATTTCCCTTCTCAAAGCTTCCCTGCCAGAATTGGACGCATCCATATAAACAAAATATAGGAAAAGAAGGTGGCGTAGTGAAACTGTATGATATTTCCCGAGAGCTTTTCTCCACACCGGTGTATCCCGGAGACCCTGCGCCCAAATATGAAAAGATTTGCCGGATCTCCATGGGGGACTTATGTAACCTTTCCGGCTTTTTCACTGGAAGTCACGGGGCCACTCATATCGATGCTCCCCTCCATTTTTTACAGGACGGCGCTTCTATTGAACAAATGCCGCTGGAATCCTTTTTCGGCCCTTGCCGTGTTTTAACTGCCAGTGGGATTCTCACCGGACAGCAAATCGACAAGCTTTCTCTTTACCCCGGACAGCGCCTTTTATTCCGCGGTGGAGCCTTCCTTTCTCAAAGTGCGGCATTTGCATTGGCTGATGCCGGCGTTGTATTGGTAGGCACAGACCAACAATCTATTGCCCCAGCAGGCGATGAGGAAGCGCCCCACGTAGAACTTTTGGCTCGGGGGATTCCTATATTAGAAGGCCTATACCTGGACGATGTGGCAGACGGTATCTATACGCTCTGTGCATTTCCCCTTAAGCTACAAGGGCTGGAGGCATCACCTGTCCGTGCTGTTTTGATAAGAACATAACTTTTCCCGCCCGTCTATTAAAAAAGCCGGGCGAACTTTTTTAAAATCCAGTTAAAATTTGCATTTTTCACGAAAATTGCTGCTTTTATGGGGATTTTGTTTAAGGATTTTTCTTCCTTTTCCCGTCAGTTCGTGGTATAATGGTCAAGGTTTGGCAGATTTTCCTGTCATCTTGCTGTGCGCTGGTAATCTGCCTGCGTATTGGATAAACAACACCGTGGTTTTTTGTCCCCCCGCACAGAGCCACCTAAGGTGAATTTCGGAGGGAAGACAGTATACGGCCTGGGATTGGCCGGGAAAGTGTGGTAGTATTATGAAAAATATTCTGAGTTCCCTTTTCGGCAACTACAGTAAGCGGGAACTGAAACGTATCCAGCCTATTGTAGATTCCGTTTTGGATTTGGAAGAAAAATATCTCGCAATGAGCGATGAAGAATTGCAGTCTCAAACCGGAATTTTGAAAGAGCGTTTGGCTGACGGAGAAACTACCGATGATATTCTGCCCGATGCTTTTGCAGTTTGCCGCGAAGCTACCCGCCGTGTATTGGGAACCCCTCACTTCCCGGTACAGATTACCGGTGGTATCGTCCTGCATCAGGGACGTATTGCTGAAATGAAAACCGGTGAAGGTAAAACACAGACCGTTATTCTGCCTGCTTATCTGAACGCTTTGACCGGAAAAGGCGTCCATGTGGTTACGGTTAACGATTACTTGGCACGCCGAGACAGTGAATGGATGGGTAAGGTTTATCGCTGGCTGGGCCTGTCGGTAGGTTTGATTGTCCATGACCTTCCCAATGACGAGCGGAAAAAGGCCTATGCAGCCGACATTACCTATGGTACCAACAACGAGTTTGGATTTGACTACCTGCGGGATAACATGGTGATTTATAAAGAGCGCAAGGTACAGCGCGGCCACTTCTTCGCTGTGGTGGATGAGGTGGACTCCATCCTGATTGATGAAGCCAGAACTCCTCTGATTATTTCCGGCCAAGGCGACAAATCCACCGAATTGTATACCATTGCAGACCATTTTGCAAGAAGCCTGACCGTCACCAAAGTCGCTGATCTGAACGAAAAAGAGGACAATGATGAGTTGTACAAGGACTGCGACTATATTGTAAACGAAAAAGCGAAAACTGCTACCCTTACCCCTCGCGGCGTGAAAAAGGCGGAGCAGTACTTTAATATTGAAAACCTTACGGATGCCAATAATATCACTATCCAGCATCATATCAACCAGGCCATCAAGGCTCACGGTGTGATGCAGAAGGATATCGACTATGTGGTAAAAGACGGCGAAGTCATCATCGTTGACGAATTTACCGGCCGTTTGATGTATGGCCGTCGGTATAACGAGGGTCTTCACCAGGCTATTGAAGCGAAGGAAGGCGTAAAGGTTGCCCATGAGAGCAAAACACTGGCCACCATTACTTTCCAGAACTTCTTCCGCCTGTACGAAAAGCTTTCCGGTATGACCGGTACCGCCATGACGGAAGAGGAAGAATTCCGCGAGATTTACAAGCTGGATGTCGTGGAAATTCCCACCAACCGTCCTATGATTCGTCAGGACTTCCCCGACGTGGTATACAAAACCGAAAAAGCTAAATTTAAGGCCGTTATTGATGACATCGAAGAACATCACAAAATGGGACAGCCGATTCTGGTCGGTACCATTTCTATTGAAAAATCCGAAGAGCTTAGCGCACTGCTGAAGCGCCGCGGCATTAAGCATCAGGTGCTGAACGCAAAATATCATGACAAGGAAGCTGCCATTGTCGCACAGGCCGGTCAGAAAGGTGCTGTGACCATTGCTACCAACATGGCTGGCCGTGGTACGGATATTAAGCTGGGCGGTAATGCCGAGTTTATGGCGAAGGAAGAGATGCGCCGGATGCAGTTCAGCGAAGAACTGATTACGGAAGCGGATGCATTTTCTGATACGGACGATGAAGAAATTTTGGAAGCCCGCCGGGTATTCGGCGAGCTGGAAGCCAAATATAAAGACCAGATTAAAGATTCTGCCGAAGAAGTTCGCAAGGTGGGCGGTTTGTATATCATTGGTACCGAACGCCATGAATCCCGTCGTATTGATAACCAGCTGCGCGGCCGTTCCGGTCGTCAGGGCGATCCGGGTATGAGCCGATTCTATCTGTCTTTGGAAGACGATTTGATGCGGCTGTTCAGCGGTGACCGTATCAACGCCATTATGGACAAGCTGAATGTGGAAGAAGATACCCCCATCGAATCTAAGATGCTTTCCAACACCATCGAAGGCTCTCAGCGCAAGGTAGAAAGCCGTAACTTTGCCATTCGTAAAAACGTGCTGCAGTATGACGATGTTATGAACCGTCAGCGCGAAATCATCTATGATCAGCGTAACCAGGTGCTGGACGGCAAAGACATGCGCGAACAGATTGTTCACATGATTGACGAGGCCATCGAACACAATGTAAAACGTTATCTGCCGGAAGGAAAGGTGCATGATAACTGGGATTTGCCGGCTCTGCGGGAACACTATATGGGATGGATGATTACCCCCGAAGAGTTCCATTATACCAGTGAAGAACTGGAAACACTGGAGCCTGACTATCTGGTAGAAAAACTGCAGGAACGGGCTCATATGATTTATGAGGCTCGCGAGAAGATGTTTGGCGACAAACTGATGCGTGAATTGGAGCGCGTCATTCTGCTGAAGAATGTAGATATTCTGTGGATGGATCATATTGATGCCATGGAAGAACTGAAACGGGGTATTGGCCTGCGTGCATATGCACAGCACGATCCTGTCGTGGAATATCGTCTGGAAGGCTTTGAAATGTTTGACGAGATGATTGCCACCATCCGTGAAAATACTGCCAGAATGATTCTGACGGTTCAGATTCGCCGCCAAGAAGAGCCCCCCAAGCGCGAAGAAGTTGCTAAACCTACTGCAACCAGCGCTGACGGAACCGATACCAAACGACCGGTACGCAGCAACAAAAAGCCCGGAAGAAATGACCCCTGCCCTTGCGGAAGCGGCTTGAAATACAAAAAATGCTGCGGTAAAAACGAATAAAACCGTATACTCATAACAGTATCCCCCGGAGGAATTTCCGGGGGATACTTATTTTATATGAAAATTTCAGCGAATATAGTTAGTACTTACCCGCTTTTCTTTTTCCGGCAAAGGGACACCAGCATCTTTTCCTGCCTGAATACAGCGAAGCATCCATGCCATATTGCGAGCCAGCGTGCGCATAGTCTGCATACCTTCTAAATCCTGGCGTACTTCGTCCGGTGTGTTTCCGTGAACAGAATTCCAATATTGAGAAGAAACTACCGGCATGGAAGAGATGGTAAAATACTTGTTCAGCCGGTCAAAAGAAGCGCTTGCGCCCCCTCTGCGGCAACTGACAATGGCAGCTGCGGGTTTATAGGCATACAGACTGGATTTTCCATAAAAAAGCCTATCCAGAAAAGCAGTACAAGCGCCTGCCGGACCGGCATAATGTACTGGTGCCCCTACAATAAAGCCGTCCGCATTTTGGAGAGCTTGCGAACACTCATTGACTCCATCATCTGTGAATACACATTTCTTTTCCTGAAAGCATCCGCCGCATCCAATACAGCTTCTAATTGGTTTATTTCCTACCCAGAGTTCCTGTGTTTCAATTCCCAGCCGATTCAGCTCTGCAGCAATCTCTGACAGGGCGGTATGGGTGCATCCATTTTTGTAGGGGCTTCCATTCAGCAGCAAAACTTTCATGACCAACTTCCTTTCTCCGTTAAGAATCTTTTTTTATTATCTCATGTTTGCTCTGGGTTGGCAACCATGCCCGTTCATGTTATGATAGAAAGTATGAATTTTCAGGAGGCTTGTCTATGTTTAAAATTGTTGCGGTATACAGCCCTGTCCTTTTAAAGCAGGGATTCACTTTTGAAACTGAATTATTTCAAAGGGAATTGGATGCCCAAATCGTTCTTCTCCCTCACAAGACCACGCCTCGGGAAGTATTATATGAACATTTGGCTGATGCGGATGCTCTGCTCACTGACTATCAACAGGTTGACGAAGACCTTTTGGCTCATGCCCCTTCCCTGCAATGCGTTTCTCTTCTGTCCACCGGCTATAATGTGGTGGATATTCCTGCTGCAAAAAAAGCCGGCGTTTCCATCTGCCACGTTCGGGAATACTGCACCCAAGAGGTGGCAGAGCATACTATGGCGCTCTTGCTGGCTTTAACTCGAAATCTTCGCACCTATATTACCGATATTGAAAAGGGAATCTGGGAATTTGACCGGGTCGCTCATGCCCCTCGTTTGCAGGGACAAACCTTGTGTCTGTTTGGGCTTGGAAAAATCAGCCGTGCAGTAGCTGTTAGAGCCGCAGCTTTCGGTCTACACATAACCGCAGTTTCCCACCACGCCACCATGGAAGAAGCCCAAGCCTTGGGAATCCGTCTGGTAACACCTGAGGAAGCCTGCGAAACCGCCGACATTATTTCCAACCATATGGCGCTGACACCCGAAACTCAGCAATACTTTAACCGGTCATTCTTCCAAAAGCTCCGGCGCTCCCCAATTTTTCTCAACCTTGGCCGTGGCGGCAGCGTAAATGAAACCGACCTTGCAGAAGCTCTGGACAAAGGCTGGGTACGGGCAGCAGGGCTGGACCTTTTGTGGAAAGAAAATCCCGAGTTAGACGGTCATCCGCTTTTGGGCCGGGAAAACGTTATTATTACGCCTCACGCCGGCTTCTATTCCGAAACTTCCCTGCGAGAGATGATTCGCATTGCCTGTGAAAATGTAATTTACAGTCTCCGTGGAGAGTCGGAAAAAGTAGATTCTTATGTGATACCATAAAATATGGTAATTGAAAACCCGCTCCCTTCATTTGGGAAGCGGGTTTCTCATTATAAAACCGTTATTTATAATGTGCGGTTCACATACCGGCAAAAACGGCGGAAGGCTTCCCTTCCTTCGTCGGTGTCCTTATATACACCGGCATTTCCTAAAATCTCGGCAAAAATACGGCCAACATCCTGCTGAATTAGCGTATGTACTTCTTGTGGTGCAGGATTCTTTGCTTTCAGCTGCTGATACCAGTCAAAATGTGCTTTCATAGCATCATCAGAAAAGATTTTCTCCTCTTTTACCGGGTCACACAGAGCTTCCTCCACCAATGCCAGCTCTTTTTTCAGCCGCGCCGGAAGAATGGCAAGACCCATCACTTCAATCAGGCCGATATTTTCCTTTTTAATATGATGGTACTCTGCGTGGGGATGAAAAAACCCCAGCGGATGTTCCTTCGTCGTCAGATTATTCCGCAGTACCAAATCCAGCTCAAATTTTCCATTCCGAACTCGGCAAATTGGAGTAACGGTATTATGGGGCACATCGGTATTAGCAAAAATACCGGCAGTTTCATCGCTGTATCCCCGCCACTGGTTCAAAATGATTTCGGCCAAATCCAGCAGCCGCTCCTTGTCGGTTGCTGTCAGACGAATCACGGACATGGGCCAATTGACAATGCCGGCCTCTATATCCTCAAACCCTAAAAAAGACAGCGGTTCCCGAATTTCTGCTTTTGCCATGGGGAATTCACAATACCGATGCTGGAAGTGGTCATGACTCAGGATGGAGCCGCCCACAATAGGCAAATCGGCGTTGGAGCCCACAAAGTAATGGGGAAACTGCGTAACAAAATCCAGCAAATGGGCCATGGATTCCCGGCTTACCTTCATGGGAGTATGCTTTTTATTCAGCACAATGCAGTGTTCATTATAATATACATAAGGTGAATATTGCAGGAACCATTCTTCCCCCAATAATGTAATCGGTATTAGCCGGTGATTCCCTCTGGGGGCCTGTGCCAAGTTTCCTTGAAAGCCTTCATTTTCGGCACAAAGGGCACATTTGGGATAGCCATTCTGGGGCATATTCCGGGCAGCTGCAATGGCTTTGGGGTCTTTTTCCGGCTTAGAAAGGTTAATAGTAATGGTCATTTCACCATAAGGGGTCTTAGCTGTCCACAACTCATCCTTGGCCACCCGGTCGGTACGGATGTAATTAGAGCTGCGACTCAGCTGATAATAATAATCGGTTGCACAGCGAGGGTCTTCCCGATACAGCTCATAAAATCGGTGAATAACTTCTGACGGGCGGGGCATCATGCAGTTCATTAGTTCTGTATCCAGCACATCGCGATAAGGCGCGGTGTTTCCTTCCAGCCTTCCGGTTTTATAGGCCCAATCCAGAATTTTTTCCAGAATAGGGGCCGGACTTTCCAGCGTCTCTTCCGGTGCCTGTACCGTGTTATCCCAACCATCCAGTCGGAGCACCGCAAGCATCCGATTGGCGGCATAGGTACAGTCGGCCCTTTCCAATAGTCCGCGCTGGCATCCAAACTGCAAAAGACGTGCAATTTCTGTGCTGATTTCGGTCATGAAGACCCCTCCCGTATTTGATTTAATATTGTATTTCTGCCAATTCCCCTGCTTTCTTATAAATACATCCAGCCGGTACCAGTCCGCGAACCATAGAAAGCGGATAGACATGGCTGCCGCGTCCTACTATGGGGCCCGGATTCAGTACGGAATTACAGCCAATTTCCA
>OBYM01000296.1_pt1 | contig 30166 bp, 29 predicted proteins | sample 1538191 | NCBI WGS metagenome assembly OBYM01 (sample SAMEA2580165, study PRJEB22360) | human gut metagenome | biome: human gut; feature: human-associated habitat; material: faeces | place: Denmark | collected 2008/2010 | reverse complement strand
TTTTTCAACGTTCCCCACCGGCTATCAGGGAGAGCGGCAGGTGGGCAAGCAGATGTTTCATGACAATTTTCCTCACGATGGGCTTTTAGAGTATCTGTCGGCTCGGGTACCAGAGGAATACCGGCAAATCAATGGCTTTACTACAGAGCAGGAATGGATGATTTCCGTTACCAAAAAAGGGGAGGCGTTTCTCACCCGCAAAAAGCTGCAGGCAGCCGTAAAAGTGCGGGAAACCCATAACCGGGAAAAGCACTATATTCTTCGGGAAGGGGAAACCATTCCGCCGCTTATTGATATGGGAGTATTTACTAAAGAGGGAAAGATCGTTGCTTCCATGCAGGACAAATTCCGTCAAATCAATCGGTTTATTGAAGCGGTGGACGATTTGATTTCCAAAACAGCCTGTACAAAGCTGCATGTCATTGATTTTGGTTGTGGAAAGGGATATTTGACGTTTTTGCTATATTATTACCTTACTGAAGTGAAGAAAATTTCTGCCCATGTGGTGGGAATTGATTTAAAAGCAGATGTCATGGAGAACTGCCGAAAAACAGCAGCCCGATATGGATATGACGGAATGGAGTTCCTCTGTCAGGATATACGGACCTATCAGCCTGACTTCACACCGGATGTGATTGTATCGCTCCACGCCTGCGATATTGCTACAGATTTTGTTTTGTATCATGCTATTCAGTGGGGCGCCCGGATGATTTTCTCCATGCCCTGCTGTCAGCATGAATTGAACGGTCAGATGCAGTCCGAGGAATTCGCCATTCTTACCCGGTACGGTCTTTTGCAAGAGCGGGCGGCAGCCCTTTATACCGATGCTATTCGGGCAAACCTTTTGTCCTACAGCGGATATCGGGTACAGGTTATGGAAATCGTCAATCCGGTGGACACCCCAAAAAACATCATGCTCCGGGCGGAAAAAGCAAATATTCCTCACAAGAGCCGTGAAAAAGCGCTACAAGAGGTGGAAAACCTGCAAAATGCCTTCCACCTGTCCAACACTCTGTACCGGCTTTTGATGGAAAAATCGTCCGAAGAGAAAAAAGCATCTTTGTAATTCCTTTATAAAGAAAAACTTCCTGCCCATCGGTTTTGCCGAGAGCAGGAAGTTTTTTATCACAGAACCATATTGGGTTATTCGGGCAGAGAGTCCACCCACTCCTGTACAGAGTCCATATCGTCCAAGTCAGGTTTAATAGCATCGTCAGGCAGGCAAAGAAGAGAAAAGTTTTCCACATGACGCACGCTGTCGCCCGGTGCAATACGGTATAACGGGCTGAGAGTTTCCAGTTCCAGATAATCCCCATTTGTAAAGCATTCAAAGGATACGCCTCCATCGGGGTATGCCGCATTAACATTATGAAGGTAGCGCTTTTGGAAAACCAAGTTTCCGCTTTGATACAGGCACCAGCCGCTGTGACAGTCAGTTCCGACTTTCAGCTGGGAAGTCAAAGTAGAATCATGTTTTTGCAGGACAGAAAGGAATCGGTTTCCAATTTTGAGTCTGGGGTCATGCAAATCCGTGTATGGCCACAAAGAAAGCTGCCGGTTAGGGAGTAAGAGATTTCCATCCTTTTTGGGATTTTGAGGTGCCAAGGCAAAACCGCCAGGACGAAGCATGGTCACAGGCCACAGGGAAATGGTTTGCATATCCTTTGAGACATTGGTTCCCGTATGAATGACCATCATATCGTGATTATTGTCCCCCATGGATAGCGTAAAGCTGACCTGTACAGCTCTTGTTTCCTGCGGCGCGGTAAAAGTGACACCTTCCTCAGAAATCGAGTAGACTACCGGACGATTATCGGGAAAATACGTCCTACAATAATCCTCTGGGCTCAGCCACAACCGGTGTCCACCGTAGGCATAATAGCAACTATCTTCCCCATACAATTGGTCAAAGGATTTTCCTTTAGCTGTATATTTCCGTTCCGTGTCCTCAAAAAAGATATTAGTGGGGTTAGGTGTATCACAACGGGAAAAAGAAATGATGCGAGGACCAAAATCGATGGTGACGATGGCCTGCAAAACACCATTGGAAAGCGAAACACACTTTCCATAATTCCCATATTGGATTTCTTTTATTTCCATAAATATCGGAGTCCCTTCTAAGAAAGATGTAAAAATAATCCATCGATAGTATGATATGCCCAAAGGACGTGAAAATCAAGCAAATTTTGTGAATAAACATTAACGAACAAAAATTTTGTAACGGCAGTCCCATCCGCAGGCCGGTGGGGAAGGGAGGGTTAGGGCAAATAAATCAGTAGCCCTCTGTTCCAAAGTAAATAGTTGCCGGATTTCTTCTCCGGCATTCCAAAAATCACGGGGACGGGAAAGAATAGGGATATGGCTGGTTTTGGAGGCAATATGCAGAATTTCTCGGCCTGTTTCATTCATTGCGAGAATTCGGAAGTAGGGAGGAGCTTCGGGAAGGGAAGCAGGAATCTGTAAAAAGGCCGAAACGACCAAACGGCGAATTCGGGCATGGCTATAGCGTTTGGATTTGATGGCGTCATAAAGCTCCTCCAGACTCAGCGCGGTTTGACAGGCCCGGTACAGGCGGTTTTCCAGCCCTTCGCTGACATCCGGCAAACGGGTGAAGTCTGATTTTTCCATACAGCGCAGTCTGGCAATCACAGCTGTTTCCAAACGGCGAAAATCTGACGGACATAATCCCAGAGTCTGCTGCTCCAAGAGAATTTCTGCGGCTGTTTTCGGAAGAAATGCGGTAATATCTTGATTCTCGCTCAGCATGGCGCGAAGCTGGGAAGCAGAGGGAAAATCACCGGTACGAATAGGGGCATCACTATCATGGGCATGGCCGATTCTGGAAATAGTGTGAGGGATGACAGAGCTGTGAAGCTGAGAAATGGCTTTGCAGTATTCGATTCCCAGAATATTGTTGGCACTGTCTAGCAAAGAAGCATACGTTTCACCGGCTAAAGAAGAAACCGTGGCTTGACGGGCAGCTGCAAAAGAGATGCCTTTTTTCAAATAAGTTGGGAGTTCCCGTGAAAATGCATCGGACAACAAAATTTGCCCGGTAGTCTCCAGCAGTTCTGCACTTCCGCACTCACTGCCGAACCATAATTGCCGGATACACCCGAAACTGTCGAGCAGGGAAACACCTCCCATAGCAAACCGTTCAGCCCCGGCACAGGCCCACGGAAGGGGAAGCTCTGCTACCAAATCTGCCCCACAGGCGATGGCCATTTGTGCCCGCGCAAATTTTGACAGGATCGCTGGTTCCCCTCGCTGTACCCAATTCCCACTCATTACACAAACCACTGCGTCAGAATGCCACTTTGCCTGCTGCAAAAGAAGGGCGTGTCCCCGATGCAGAGGGTTAAATTCGCAGATAATTCCCGAAAAAACAGGTTTCTCTTTCATTTTGTGAGCAAACTCCTTGAATTTAGACTTTATTTGTACTATTATAATATACAGCAATAACCGTACAGCTGCAAGCCGGTGATGTGTTTTCCAGCTGTTCGTGCGAATGCCCAGATGGAAGGAAAGAGCCTTTTTACAGAAAGAAACCATGGCGGTTGCTTTTATGCGAAAGGCTCTTATCATGTAGTAGGAGGACGAAAAACGAATGAAAATTCTGGTAATCAATGCAGGAAGCTCTTCTTTGAAGTATCAGCTGATTGACATGGACAACGAGCAGATGTTGTGTAAAGGCAATTGCGAGCGTATTGGCATGGAGATGGGCCTGTTTGGCCATAAAACTGCCGATGGCCGCAGCAAAAATATAGAGGTCCCCATGAAGGACCACACCGCTGCTTTCCAGCAGGTAAAAGAGGCGCTGACTGACAGCGAAGTGGGCGTTATTAAGAGCTTGAATGAAGTTTCCGCTGTAGGCCATCGTATCGTGCAAGGCGGTTCTTTGTTCAGCGAGTCTGTGTTGGTAGACGACAAGGTAATTGAGGGAATCGAAAGCTTGATTCCGCTGGCTCCTCTGCATAATGCAGCCCATGTACAGGGCATTCGTGCCTGCCGTGCTGTGTTTGGTGAAGAAGTGCCGGAAGTGGTTGTGTTCGACACGGCATTCCATTCCACCATGCCTCCTGAGGCTTACATGTTTGCCATTCCTTACGAGTACTATGAGAAGTACCATGTCCGCCGCTATGGCTTCCACGGAACCTCTCACCGTTATGTGAGCCATCGCTGCGCCGAACTGATGGGTAAGCCTATTGAAGATTTGAAGATCATCACCTGCCATCTGGGAAATGGCTCCTCCATCACAGCCGTTAAGAATGGCAAAGTACTGGATACCAGCATGGGACTGACTCCTCTGGACGGCTTCATGATGGGTACCCGTTCCGGTGCACTGGATCCTTCGGTTGTAACCTTTATCGCTGAGAAGGAGCACATGACACCTCAAGAGATGAGTGAGCTCCTGAACAAAAAGTCTGGCCTGTTGGGTATTTCCGGTATTTCCAGCGATGACCGTGATGTGTGTGAAGCAGAAGAGCAGGGCAATGAGCGTGCTATTCTGGCTCATAAGATGCTGGTGTATGAGATTAAGAAGTTTATCGGTGCTTATGTGGCAGCTATGGATGGCTGCGATGCTATTGTTTTCACAGCCGGTTTGGGCGAAAATCAGCCGACACACCGCTATAACATCTGTAAGGGCCTGACCTATTTGGGAGTTGAGGTTAGCGAAGAGCTGAACAACCAATTTACCCATGGAAAGGGTGGCGTCAACGGCGCTGGCGAGATTTCCACTCCCAACTCCAAGGTAAAGGTTTTTGTCATTCCTACCAACGAGGAATTGGTCATTGCCCGCGATACCCGGGATATTGTCAGCAAGCTGCAGAAATAAGAAAAAAGTAATTTGACAGAAAAAGCGGCGGTGGAAGAAACTCCATCGCCGCTTTGGCGTTTATATTACTCCCCGGAATCCAAAAAGCGATTTTCACGGAAGAGAAGGGAAATACACCAAAGGGCAGCAAGCCCCACCAGTGTGTAAATAATACGGCTGACCATTGCGGCCTGTCCGCCAAAAAGCCAGGCAACCAGGTCAAACTGGAAAATGCCGATGGAGCCCCAGTTGATTCCGCCAATAATGACGAGAATCAGAGCAATAATGTCAATCATGAGATACGCTCCTTTCCAAAAAAAGATGCCGGACGCCGCAGGCGTAGCCGGGCAGCAACCGACAAGGTTTCTGCACAGGAATTAGTATCGCCCAAAAACAACAGCCTATACACAAAAAAATCCTGTATTTGCTATCAGCAAATACAGGATTTTTTATAAAATAAAAACTTAATTTTACTTTTTATTTTTTTGGCGCTTGATAACTTTCAGACGAGAGAACTCTTCACGGTCTTTTTCCTCCAGCGCGTCTGTAATAAACTTAACCGTTTCCTCAAACCGGGGAATCATAATGTTCTTCAAGGCGTTGGCACGCTTCTGCGTCTTTTTGATGGAGTCAGCCAGACGATATACGCTGTTCTCCACCTCAGCCAGCTCAGCCGTAAGCTCTTTTACCTCGTTAAATTTATTATAAGCCTTATCCAGAGAATCGTTGGTGGCATGAATACCGAAAGGAACCGGATAATAAGACTTGCTCAGAGAAACCATAGGGATTTCCACACCCATTACGCTGCGATAGGCCACATGCAGATTGGTTTCCTGGGGAACGGTTTGTGCCAGCTCTCCGCAGATGCCCAGCGTGATGTTAGCTTTTTGCAGTGCCATATACGCCTGTGCATAGGTGTCGTCAATTTTCCCCTGAATGGCATTGGCCCGCTCGATGAGCCCCATCATTTCACGAATCAGAATATTGCGCTTGCGGTCCAGCAGCTCAAATCCCACCCGGGCAAGGGTAAGAGACTTTTTGGTGGACAGCAGGTTGCCCTTGGTTGGGACGATTTGTGCCATCGAGGCTCACCTCCTTACTTGCCGTTGCTTTCAGCGTCGGCTTCCGGTGCAGAACTCACCGCAGCAGCAACCTTGGCCTTTTCATAATACTTATCCAGAATCTCGTCGTCCACACGGTCAAGCTCTTCTCTGGGCAAAGAGGTCAGCAGCTTCCAGCCCAAATCCAAACTTTCTTCGATGGTACGGTTTTCATTGGGACCCTGGTTCAGGAACAGGGATTCAAACTGCTTACCGAATTCCATATACTTTTTGTCAGTAGGGGAAAGTTCTTCTTCACCGATAACCGAAGCCAGAGAACGGGAGTCCATGACGTGTGCATATGCAGCGAACAGCTGGTTTGCCAAAGCGGAATGGTCTTCCCGGGTGAATCCTGCGCCGATGCCGTCCTTCATCAAACGGGACAGAGAAGGCAGAACAGAAACAGGAGGGTAAATTCCGCTGCCGGCAAGACTGCGGTCCAATACGATCTGGCCCTCGGTAATATAACCGGTCAGGTCAGGTACCGGGTGCGTCACGTCGTCGTTGGGCATGGTCAAAATCGGAATCTGCGTCACGCTGCCCTTTTTGCCGCGAACCATGCCGGCGCGTTCATACAGGGAAGCCAAGTCAGAATACAGATAGCCGGGATAGCCTTTTCTGCCGGGAATTTCGCCCTTGGAGGAGCTGAATTCACGCAGGGCTTCTGCATAGGAAGTCATATCGGTCATAATGACCAACACATGCATATCCAGCTCAAATGCCAGATATTCCGCAGCGGTCAATGCGCAGCGGGGGGTCAGGGTACGCTCGATGATGGGGTCGTTAGCCAAGTTCAGGAACATAACAACCTTGGAAAGTACGCCGGACTCATCAAAGGATTGCTTAAAGTACTCTGCCACATCGTTTTTAACGCCCATTGCGGCAAAAACAATAGCAAAGTTATCACCGGTAGCATCCTTAATTTTTGCCTGACGGGCAATCTGGACAGCCAGCTCGTTATGGTTCATACCGGAACCGGAGAAAATCGGGAGCTTCTGGCCGCGAATCAAAGTCATCAGCACATCAATGGAAGAGATACCGGTATTGATGTAGTTTTTGGGGTAAATACGGGAAACCGGGTTCATAGGCGTACCGTTAATATTAGCACGCTTTACAGGGAAAATGTCTCCCAGCCCATCAATGGGGCGTCCTGCACCGTCGAATACACGGCCCAAGATTTCGGGGGAAAGGGGCAGCTCCATCGGCCGTCCCATCAGGCGGGTACGGGTATTGTCCAAGGAAATCCCGCGGGTGCCCTGGAACACCTGTACCACTACACGGTTCCCTTCGATTTGCACCACACGCCCCTGGCGAAGGGCGCCGTTATCCAGCCGAATGGTAACAACCTCTTCATAAGAGGCGCCTTCTACATCATCCAGCACAATCAGGGAACCATTGATTTCTTTTACGCCAACATAATCAAGAATCATGATATACCGCCATTTCTCCGTGCGACATTCAAAATTGCGAAGCCTGCACAGATGTTCTCGCACGGGAAACATCTGCTGCAACCGGTACTTGACAATTAAGAGTTCAGGATACCGGCCATTTTTTCGTCGATTTCTTTCATATAGTCGTCGAACATATCCAGACGGTTATTGGGGATGTCATACTTCATTTTGACCAGCTTATCAAAGAGACCGGTTTCCAAAATGGAAGAAATCGGGACAGAAGCAGCTACGAGCTGACGTGCCTTCTGATAGAGGTGCAGGATTACCTGCATCATAAGCTTCTGCTTTTCCAGCGGTACAAAAGTATCGTCAGCATGGAAAGCATTCTGCTGCAAGAAGCCAACGCGAACCACACGAGCCGTCTCAATTACCAGTTTCTGGTCGTCGGGCAGCACGTCAGAACCAATCAGCTTTACAATTTCCATCAGCTGGTTTTCTTCCTGAAGCAGACGGTTAATTCCCTTGCGGTACTTGACAAAGTCTTCGCCAACATTTTTCTTGTACCAGGGGTCAAGATCGGTAAAATATTCGCTGTAGCTGGAAGTCCAGTTAATAGCCGGATAGTGACGGGCATAAGCCAAAGATTTATCCAGAGCCCAGAAGCAGCGGGTAAAACGCTTGGTGTTCTGAGTAACAGGCTCAGAGAAGTCGGAGCCCTGGGGGGAAACAGCGCCGATAATAGTAACGGAGCCGCTGGTACCGTTCAGGTTATCCACCATGCCGGCACGTTCATAGAATTCAGACAGACGGGAAGGAAGATAAGCCGGGAAACCTTCCTCAGCGGGCATCTCTTCCAGACGTCCGGAAATCTCACGCAGAGCCTCAGCCCAACGGGAAGTGGAGTCGGCCATAATAGCCACATGATAGCCCATATCGCGATAATATTCCGCCAGGGTAATGCCGGTATAGATGGAAGCCTCACGGGCAGCCACAGGCATGTTGGAGGTATTGGCGATCAGGGTTGTACGGTCTGTCATAGGACGTCCGCTCTTGGGGTCAATCAGTTCGCTGAATTCATCCAGTACTTGGGACATCTCGTTGCCACGTTCGCCGCAGCCCACATAGATGATGATGTCAGCGTCACACCATTTTGCCAACTGGTGCTGTGTCATGGTTTTGCCGGTACCGAAACCGCCAGGGATAGCAGCTGTACCGCCCTTGGCGATGGGGAAGAGGGTGTCAATTACACGCTCACCGGTAATCAGCGGCACCGAAGGGGAAAGCCGCTTTGTCACCGGGCGAGGGGTACGAATAGGCCACCGCTGGCACAGAGAGAGTTTATGCTCCACACCCCTTTTATCGCGGAGTACCACAATGGTGTCATTGACCCGATACTGGCCGTTTTTCACAACGGAAACCACCTCACCGGAGAGGGTGGGGGGAATCATGCATTTGTGCTTGATAATGGGCGTTTCGGGGCATTCGGCATAAAAATCGCCGCCGCTGAGAATATCGCCCACTTTTGCTGTAACGGTAACGTCCCACAGCTTTTCCGTATCCAAAGAGGATACGCTGCTGCCACGGTTGATAAAGGAGCCGCTTTCTTCTGCGATTGCCTTCAGGGGACGCTCGATACCGTCAAAAATATTATCGAGGATACCAGGGCCAAGCGTTACGTTCATAGGGCTTCCGGTGCCAACCACAGGTTCGCCGGGCTGCAGGCCGGTTGTTTCCTCATACACCTGGATGGTGGTAAACTCGCTGTTGATGCCGATGATTTCGCCTACCAGCCGTTCGTTACCCACGAACACCATCTCCATCATGGAGAAACTGCGGGTATCTTTAACGGTAACCACCGGGCCGTTTATTCCAAAGATTACGTCTTTCTTTTCCATGTTGAAAGTACCACGCCTTTCTGTGCGCCTTCTCTATCATCAGAAGACGCGCGAATTCGCACCGCTGACAAATCAGCGGGTATTACCGGACCTGCAGGCCGGAAGTTTCTTCAAACCATTCCTGCTGGTTTTCCAGCAGCGCGTCCAGCGTCATATCGGCCACCAAACCCATGGTCAGGTTTTGGGCACGGATACCGCCCAGCTGAATTTCCTGATCGCCTTCTACCTGGCACTGGGTGCCAAAAGAGCGAATCAAGGCATCTTTCATAGCCGTATCCTCGGGCCGTACATACAAAACAGTTCCCGGAGCCGTAAACACACCGGCCAACTGACGGCAATGGCTATCCATCCAGCCGGCATACTTGGAACTCTTTGTAAACTCCCGCAGCTTATCTGCTGCCTGAGCAAAAATCTTATCCATGATTTCCCGGCGCTTTTCCAAAAGCTCACGGCGTTTGTCCATCTCCCGATGCGCCATCTCCTTCGTGATATTGCTGCGCATCTGTGCCATTTCTTTCTGAATCAACTGATAAGCTTCCAAAAGGACTTCATCCTCAGCTTCATTCAGTTCTTTCTCCTTAAATTTTGCAACTTCTTCCTCTATTTTTCGGCGCTGTTCCTCCGCATAATGGTGGATGGCCTGATTAAATTTACTCAGTTTTTCTTCATTGGTTGCCATATGGAATTCCTCCGTTCTGCCGGCTTAAATTTTTACGCCGATGGCTTCCCGCACATAGCGTGTAATGGAATCCTTAGTACGTCCGTTTCCATGACGGTCCGGGATTTCCACAATCAAGGGCCGTTTCCGGTTCAGCTTAAAGTCATAAACCAGATCGGGACAAAGGGTCAGCAGCCGCTCGGTAATCAATACCACGGCCACATCCTCCATATCCATGGCTTTGGTAAGCTCTCTGCGGACCTCATCGGCTTCATGCACCACAACGCCTTCAATGCCAGCAAGCCTCATACCCACCTGGGTATCCACGTTGTCGCTGATTAAGTAAAAGCGCATGAAATCACCTGCTTTCAAAAAGATAAGGGGCCCGTTGCAAAACCAGAAAATGGTTTGCAGCGGACCCTTTCTAAAAGGCTTTCGTTTCCCGCTTTGTGGAAAGTCTGCGGCGTTTCAGCCCCAGAACCAGCCTTTTCGGGCCGGGCCCGTAACAGCCTGCTGCCGGATTAGAACTTCTGCAGAATCAGGATGGAGATCAGCAGGCCATACAGTGCAATGCCTTCGCCCAGTGCCACAAAGATGATAGCCTTACCAAAGGCCTTGGGATCTTCGGAGGTTGCACCAATAGCAGCAGGAGCAGCAGCAGCAACAGCAATACCGCCGCCAACACCAGCAATACCAACAGACAGAGCAGCAGCGATCATGCCCAGACCGGCAGTTAGCCGTAGCGGTATCAGTACCGGCAGCGGAAGCGATCATAGGAGCAGCAAACAAAACCAGGCAAACAATGGCAAAGGAAGCCAACTGACGGACAAATGCACGAGAGGGCTTTGCGCCGCGCTTTACGGAACGATTTGCAAACCAAACAGATACCACCAGGAACAGGACCGGCAGAACCATCATCAACACAGTAGTCATAACAAAATACCTCCAGTTGTCAGAAGTGGGATTATATGTACCTGCACAGAAAATCAGGACTCTCTGTGCACGGTCACCGGGACAAAGGGACGGCCATCGCCGTCAAAGAAGCGGCTGAACATCTCGTAGAATTCAAGACGCAGCACCTGAATGCCAACCAGCAGACCTTCCAGACCCATAATAAAGGCATTGCCGACAATCACAATCAGCACATAGCCAATACCGCTGGACATTTCGGCCAATGTGAACACCACAATCATCATGCCTGCATGAACCAGAACGAAAGCTCCGACACGCAGGAAAGAGATGGTGTTGCTGGCATAGCTTAGCAGAAATTCAAATACTTCAAAGAAGTTCTGCATGATAAATTCGCCCCATTTTTCGGGCAGCGGGTGTTCCTTATGCTCCACAAAGTCTCCGAGAACCTCCCGGAAAAAGATGACCAGCAGAGGCAGGATAATCAGACACACGGCATACGGCAGGGTTACAATGGTTTTCCCGGTAATCAGCTGCAAGCCAAAACCCAAAACCAGTGCGCTGTAAAATACAAAACCGGCCACACCGTTAGGCCCAAACAGGCCATCCTGATAACGGTGCCGTTTGAGGCAGGAATAGATGTTGATAAGAATTGCAATCATTACCAGCACCACGCCCAAACCAACGGCGGAATAGATAATCATATTAGTAGTTGCGGGCTCCATCACGTCTATGGGCTTTTCTTCCAGGCCAAACAGAGCGTGATACAGCGGATTCAGGGCATTTTCAAATCCAAACACCGAGCCAAATATCAAGCCGAATATGGCAGAAGAAATTCCACACGGGATCAGGATTTTGCCCAGCGCCATTTTCTTAAAGCGCCACATTAAATAGCCTACAATGGAAACGCAGATTCCCTGGCCCAAATCGCCGAACATTATGCCGAACAACAGAATATAAGTCATAGCGACAAAGGCGGTGGGATCAACCTCGTCATAGGCTGGCAGGCCATACAAATCCACAAAGAATTCGAAAGGCCGGAAAGGCTTTTTGTTTTTGAGCTTGACAGGCGGCGAGTGAATTAACTCGTTTTCGGCAGCTTCAAAAGTATATTCCACAGAATCCAATTTATCAAGGACTTCCCGGAATTTCCCTTCGCTGTCTGCCGGAACCCAACCGGTCAGCACAAAGTTTTCATGATATCGTGCCGCATAACGCCGGATGCTGAAGTATGTGGATTTTTCTGTCAGCCAAGAGAAAATACGGCAGCAGGTATCATATTCCTTTTTCCAGTATTTTTCAGCCCGTTCATCCAGCTGTTGAATAAAATCCAATTGCTTTTGCAGCTCTTTTCGGATGGTTTCCAAAGCCGTTTCCGGTGTACCGCTCATTTCGGTCAGCCGGACGCGCTCGAAAAACAAGCTGGAAAAAATACGATCAACCTCATGCGCCTGTTCAATCGGCGTAAAATAGACGCCCCAATAATACAGGGAGTCGCTGGAGCCGGGAAAAAAGATCACATAAGGATTTTCGGTAAAGGAATTCAATTTTTCAAAGCTTTCTTTTGGCAGGCATCCAAACCGGGCCTTGATATAATCACAGGCATGAATTTCATCCAGATTTAGATTCATCCCCACAAAGTGGCTGATTTTTGCAATGGACTGATTCAGTTGGGCCACTTTTTGCTGGGCATCCTGCCGCTGCTGCTGCAAATCATGCAGAAACGCGGAGAACGAAAGGGCATATTCCCTTGCGCCCTCCAAATCCCCGGTATAAGCGGAAGATTCATCCGAGAGAAAAACTGGCTTTTTCCGAATACATTGTGCAGCTTCTGTAAGAGTCTGCAAAGGCCCTGCATAAGGATTTTCCTCTGTCAAAGGGGAGAAGCCAGAAGTATCGGAATAAAAAGCAAGGGAGTTATCAGGATGAAACATACCGGAGCGGCCACAGGCGGCAGCCACATTATCCAATTCGGACATCCGGCCAATCATACTGATGACTTTGATTTTCATTACAGCCAATAGAACTCACCCCTTTCACGGAAAATTGATAATCGTCAACAGACTGGCAATCTCATCGCTGGGGACCTGATAACGAATTCCTTCAATAATATTGGTAATGTCGTGAAGTTCAATCCGCATAAGGAATATATAAGAAAGCATTACCACAGAAGGATGGGTGGAAAAACGGATTTTTCGACGGCTTACGGCATATTGTACCTGCGTGGAAAGAAGGTCGTGAGAAGGGTCAAGCAGACGAATCTTTTTTCCCAAAGAAGTTTTCTCCAGTACTTCCCGCATTTGCTGAGGGGTGTCAGCCTCCAGCAAAGCATCAATATGACGCTGCTGCAAAGTACCAAAGGGAAGCAGGCTGCTGCGGATAAAATCCGGACCGGAGTGATAATTGAATTTTAACCGGGCAATGGCCGTGTAATTTTCAATATCAGCATACACATTAAAGAGCTCCTCCAGTTGGCTGCGGGTTTCCCCATGGGTTTTTTCACGAATAATGGAGAAGCACAGAGTGTACAAATACCGGTACAGACTGTTTTCGATACCAAAATAATCCAGAGGCTGACCCGGTACAGGACGAAAACGCTCCAGAATTTTTTGATAGGGAGTGTGGGATAGTGCCAGCAAAAGGTCGTCGAAATTTTTGATACGTCCCAGGGCCAGCAAATCAATATGCGTATGCTTATTCAAAAAAGCAGGCATAGCGTAGAGATATTCTTCCGGAGAACCAGCCATTAAATGCATAACGCTGTGCATAATCTGCTCAATTTCTGCTCTTTGGAGGATGTACTTTGCGAAATGTTCTCCTACAGAGATTTCATACCGGCACAGGGAAGCACTTTCTTCAAAAATTCTTTGCCGAATCAGTGTTTCCAGCTGCCCACGGTGGATGTCAGACTCATTGATTCCGGATAAAACCTGACTATAAGCCGTATGACTTTTTAAATAAGCAGTAAGTTCGCTTACCGAATGGCAGGCAAGCATTTCTTTGTAGTTTTGCACAGTCAGCCTTCGGCCATACATAGCTCGGGCTTTTGCCAAAACCACATTGGAAGATAAACCGGAAAGCATACGATCACGCTCCAATCACACGTGATACCAGCTCCTGCACCCATTGGTCAGAATTTTTCCGGTAAGATTCATCCAGCTGCCGGGAAAGCGCTTCATATTTTTCAGCCGTCTGCTGCCATTGCTCTTCCGCGGCAGCGCGCTCCTTGGGCTCGTTGAGGGCAATACGCCTTCGTGCGCGTTCCAGATAACTGGCACGGATATCTTCGCGCTTTTTGGCGATGTCCTTTTCGGTCTGGACCTTTTCAAGCTGGGCGGCGTCCGTGATTTCACGGGCCTTCCGATCCATGTCAACAATTTGCTTTACCATGTTTTGCATGATGGAAGCCTCCTTCCTGAATGGAACCGAACAAAATCGAGAAATCTGCAGGGCAATCAAGGTTTGACAGGACAGCAGAAACTAAAAATTCTGTTCGTTATTCATTATTATAGGACGCAATTTTTCAGACTTCAAGAGATAAACAGGGCAAGAGGTTCTAAAAAATTCGTCCAAAATTATGCAACAACCACAAAATAGTGGCGAAACTTCACATTTAGACAACAAATCCCTGTAATGACAAGGGATGTGTCAAAAAGCCCGGAAAAACGGACAGGATGACACATGAGTTTAGCGAAAAAAATAGTTGCTATCAGGGGGAAAATGTGGTATCATATTAAGGCATTTGGATACCGTTGGTCCTGATTCAGCTTTGCTGAAGGCTGCCAATGGGGTTCAATGCCCGGGAATTTCCCGCGACATTGAAGCGGACAGTCCTCTGTACGGTGTATATATACTATATTATATTATAGCCGTTCACGAATGTCTGAAAAGTAACAGGAGGATTTACAAATGGATGCACTGAAACTGATTGCAGCGGATTCTGTCAAAGAGAACCTGCCTTCCTTCGAGATTGGCGATACCGTCCGGGTAAGCGTTAACATTCGTGAAGGCGATAGAGAGAGAATCCAGATGTTCGAAGGCACTGTGATTGCCCGCAAAGGCAGCGGTGTGGCTGAGACCTTTACGGTTCGCCGCGTTTCCTATGGTGTTGGCGTGGAGAGAGTTTTCCCTGTCCATTCCCCCAACGTAAAGGATGTTGCTGTCGTCCGCAGAGGCCGCGTTCGCAGAGCCAAGCTGTATTATCTGCGTGACCGCGTTGGTAAGGCTGCCAAGGTTAAGGAACAGCTCAGATAATTCATTTCGAACAGAAAGGGACAAGAAGATTGTCCCTTTTTTGCTTTTTGAAAATAATTATAACTTGAAAAGCAATGCAGCAGGTACTATGATAATCCGTGAAGGAGCGGTTATGATATGGCAAATGTAAACTATGGCAAATATAAAACAGGTTACGACCGCTATTCATCCTCGAAACAGTCTCAAACCGTCCAGAGCTGTTATGAATGGATTGAAGAAATTCTGGCAGCCGTTGTCGTAGTGGTGTTGATTTTCACGTTTCTGTTTCGAGTGGTAACCGTAAGCGGCACTTCCATGTATCCCAATTATCATGATGGCGACCGTTTGGTGGTAACCAATACATTTGGCCAGCCTCTGGAACAAGGGGACGTGGTGGTTGTGGTCAATGTACTGGATGAACCGATTATTAAGCGAGTCATTGCTACCGAAGGCCAGGAAGTTAATATCGATTTTAACACAGGCACCGTGTATATTGACGGACAGGCGCTGGATGAAAGTCAGTTTGGTTTGAAAAACGGGATTACTGTAGAAACGGGGGCTATGTTGGAGCGCACCCAGTTCCCCACTACCGTTCCAGAAGGACACATTTTTGTGTTGGGAGACAATCGCCCTGTATCCGAGGACAGCCGTTATACAGCGGTCGGGATGGTGGACGTGCGGAATGTGTTGGGAAAAGCAGAATTCAGGCTGTTTCCCTTTGACAGATTCGGGACGGTAGAATAAACGGCCTGAAATTTGCCGGATCATTTTCGAAAGGAAAACAGTCATGAGTGAAGCACAAAATATACAGTGGTTTCCGGGACATATGACCCGGACACAACGTCAAATTGAAAAAAGCCTGAAAATGGTGGATATCGTGGCGGAGATTTTGGATGCCCGTATACCGGTAAGCAGCCGTAACCCGATTTTGGGTAAGCTGATTGGAAATAAACCCCGGTTAATTCTGATGAATAAAAGCGATATGGCCGACAGTGCCGCAACTGCCCGCTGGATTGCCTATTATAAGGAAAAGGGCATCAAAGCCATTGCATTGGACTGCCGTACCGGAAAAGGCGTTAACAATTTTATGCCTGCTATCCGGGAAGTTTTACAGGAACAGATTGCCCGCTGGGAAGCTAAAGGCATGACAGGCCGTCCCATCCGCGTGATGGTGGTGGGCATTCCCAATGTGGGAAAATCTTCGCTGATTAACAAAATGTGCCGTGGCGGAAACGCTGGCAAGGCAGATGTACAGGACCGTCCCGGCGTTACCCGGCAAAACCGGTGGTTTACCATTGGGAAAGGGTTTGAACTGCTGGACACTCCCGGTGTGCTGTGGCCCAAATTTGATGACCCGATTGTGGGGGAACGGCTGGCTTTTACCGGTGCGGTTAAGGATGACGTGGTAGATGTGGAAGGGCTGGCTTCCCGGTTGCTGGAAGTCTTGCGCGACACTTATCCGCAGGCCATGATAGCCCGTTATAAGCTGGAAGGCATTGATATTTCCCAGATGCAGGGGTATGAGTTGCTGGAATTGGTAGGCAGAAAGCGTGGCTTTTTGATTTCCGGCGGAGAAATCAACACTGAACGCGCCGCCATTACAGTGCTGGACGAGTTCCGCAGTGGTAAGCTGGGCAAAATCACACTGGAACAGCCGTAAAGACGATTGACGGATTTTTGACAAAACGGAGGCAAAACCGCAAAGGTTTTGCCTTTTGCTTTATGGAGGATATTTTTATGGTGGATTATGAGTACGAGCGAAAGGCTGAGGAGCGGGGGTATGTCGCTGTCTGTGGAATTGACGAAGCAGGGCGGGGACCGCTGGCTGGGCCAGTTTATGCGGCTGCTGTTATTTTGCCGGATGGACTGGAGATTCCCGGGCTGAACGATTCCAAAAAGCTGACGGAAAAAAAGCGGGAAGCACTCTTTGACGAAATCTGCGAAAAAGCCATTGCCTATGGAATTGGCAGTGCTTCCGAGCAGGAAATTGATGAAATCAACATTTTGCAGGCGACCTATTTGGCCATGTGCCGTGCCGTGGAAAATTTGTCCAGACCGGCTGATTACGCGCTGGTAGACGGCAACCGGATGCCTCCATTGTCCATTCCCGGGGAAACGGTGGTGAAAGGGGATGCCAAAAGCGCCAGCATCGCCGCTGCATCCATTCTGGCAAAGGTCAGCCGTGACCGGGTGATGAAGATGATGGATGAAGTCTATCCCCAGTACCAATTTGCCAAGCATAAAGGCTACGGTACCAAGCTCCACACGGAAATGATCCGTACATATGGCCCATGTCCCATTCATCGAAAAACCTTCCTCACCAAAATTTTGGGAAAAAGCCATGAATAACGCTTCCAGAACCGGTGCAGCGGGGGAAGAGTTCACGGCTGACCGGCTGAAACAAAGGGGATACCGAATTGTGGCCCGGAATTATCACACCCGATATGGAGAGCTGGACATTATCGCCGCCAGTCAAAAATATATTGTCTTTGTGGAAGTGAAAACCCGCCTGCCTAGTGCGGTTTCTGAGCCGGAAACATTTGTCACCTCTTCCAAACAGAAAAAGCTGGTGAAGGCGGCTCTGTTGTATCTGCAAAAGTTTCCCACCAATTTGCAGCCCCGATTTGATGTGGCGGGCGTAACGATGGATCATTCCGGTTGTGTCACGGGTTTTCACTATCTTGCCAATGCGTTTGGAGGAAAGGAGTTGTTTTGATGCGTTATTTTGACTTGCATTGTGATACCATGGGAGAGTGTTCCCTGAAAGACATACCACTGCGAAATAATCAGACCCTACAGCTTTCGCTGGAGCGGGGAAGGGATTTTTCTTCCTGGTTTCAGTGTTTTGCCGCTTGGATTCCCGATGATGCTGTCAGCCCACTGGCTTATTTTCGCAGAGTGGCGAAGCGGCTGGAATGGGAGCTAAAACAAAATTCTGATTGGATGATGCAGTGCCGCACCGCCGAAGACATGCGACAGGCCGTGCAGGAGAAAAAGTGCGGGGCTATTTTTACGGTGGAAGGGGGTTCTGTACTGGAAGGCCGGCTTGAGGTGCTGGAAGAACTGGCAGGCTGGGGCGTAAAAGTGATGACCCTCACCTGGAATGCTGCGAACCAGATTGGCGGCGGCGCCCAAGAGCCTGGTGGCCTGACAAAATTCGGTCGGGAAGTGCTGGAAGAGATGGAGCATCTTCACATCATCCCCGATGTGTCTCATGCCAGTGAGCCGTTGTTCTGGGATACGCTGGAAAATACAAAAGGGCCGGTAATTGCCACCCATTCTGACGCCCGCTCTTTGTGCAGCCATCCAAGGAACCTGACTGACGAGCAGTTTCTAGCTATCAAAGAGCGCGGCGGGCTGGTCGGTTTGAATTTTTATCCCACCTTTCTTGCAGATTCCGGAAAAGCCAAGGCGATGGATATTCTTCGACATGCAGAGCATTTTCTGGCTTTGGGCGGAGAAAATGTTCTTGCCATGGGAAGCGATTTTGACGGAGCCGACATGCCTTCCGGCATAACGGGAATTGAGTCTATGGAGTATTTGGCGGAGCTTTTCGCCCGGAATGGGTATGCAGATGAGTTGATTGATCGGATTTTTTACCAAAATTCATTCCGGTTTTTCGAAAAATATATGTGGGATATGGTGAAATCTGACAGGCCCTTTGACAAGCCGTACAATCTATAATACAATGAAACACAAAGGTTTAAATTCCTTTGAAAGGGGAATGCAGTTTGAAGTATACATGCACAAGAAACCGTGCGGAATCTGTTGAAGCCGCACAGGCCATCGCACAGGGCATTTCGGCTTCCGGCGGTCTGTTTGTCCCGGAAGAAATGCCCCAAATCTCCTATGCAGAGCTCTGCACCATGCAGACCATGAATTATACCGAGCTTGCCCAGCATATCTTGGCAAAATTCCTCACTGACTTTACGGCAGAGGAGATTCGAGAGTGTGCCGAGGCAGCTTATCGTGCCGATAAATTTTCCGGCGGCCATCCGGCTCCGGTGGTGATTCTCCAAAATGGGGATATCACCCAGTATGCCATGGAGCTGTGGCACGGCCCCACCTGCGCCTTTAAGGATATGGCGCTGCAAATTCTGCCCCATCTGCTGGTGAAGTCTCTGGCAAAAACGACTCCCGGCAAAACAGCCGTTATTTTGGTGGCAACCTCCGGCGATACCGGCAAGGCCGCACTGGAAGGCTTTAAAGATGTGGAGGGTACCCGCGTGCTGGTGTTCTATCCCCAGAACGGTGTGAGTCCTATGCAGAAGCGTCAAATGGTCACTCAGGAAGGCAGCAATGTGGGCGTTTGTGCTATTGAAGGCAACTTTGACGATGCCCAGACTGCCGTAAAAGGAATTTTTACCGATTCGATTATGCAGCAGACCCTGGCACAGCATAATATGATGTTTTCCAGCGCTAACTCCATCAACTGGGGCCGTCTGCTGCCGCAGATTATTTATTATTTCTCTGCTTACTGCCAGCTGATGAACAGCGGCGAAATTGATTATGAGGGCGAGAAGGTCAATTTTGTGGTTCCCACCGGCAATTTTGGCGATATCCTGGCCGCTTACTACGCTATGCAGATGGGTTTGCCTGTGGGGCATTTGATTTGCGCTTCCAATGAAAACAATGTGCTCACCGATTTTATCCGTACTGGCACTTATGACCGCCGCCGCCCCTTCCACACGACGATTTCCCCGTCTATGGATATTCTGGTGTCCAGCAACTTGGAGCGCCTGCTGTTCCATATGACTGACGGAAACGCGGAGAAGGTTGCTGGCTGGATGCGTCAGCTGAATGAGACAGGTTCCTATACGGTGGATGCTGAGACATTGGCACGGATTCAGGCGCTTTTCTACGCAGGCTTCTGTGACGATGCTTCCACGAAGCGGGCTATCCGCAGCATGAAGGAGACCGAGAATTATCTGTGCGACCCTCATTCTGCTGTTGCCTTTGAGGTGTATCATCAGTATGTGGCAGAAACCGGCGATAAAGAGACGCCTACCGTGGTGGTTTCCACTGCCAGCCCCTATAAGTTTGCCGCCAGCGTACTGGAGGCTTTGGGCAGTGAATTGTATGCCCAGGACGGCGTGAACGATGAATTTGAGCAGGTATATCAGCTGTCTGCCTTGACCGGTGTGGAAGTCCCGCAGCCTATCCAGGCTTTGGCCGGAAAGCCTGTGCGCTTTGAAGATGTCTCTTCGGTTGCCGATATGCGGCAGGCGGTGCTGCGTTTGGCGGGGCTGTCCTGATGTCGCTGTTCTGCATTGCCGACCTGCACCTGTCCTTTAATGCGGACAAGTCTATGGAGGTGTTCCGCGGGTGGGAACGGTATACCCAGCGGCTGGCGGAAAACTGGAAAGCCATTGTTTCGCCGGAGGATACCGTAGTTTTGGCCGGAGATATTTCCTGGGCGATGAAGCTGGAGGATGCAAAGCAGGATTTTGAATATTTGCATTCCCTGCCAGGAAAAAAGCTGATTTTGAAGGGAAATCATGATTACTGGTGGTCTACCCGTGCTAAGATAGAGAACTTTTGGAGTGCCTGCGGCTTTGACGACCTGGCACTGGTACATAACAGCGCCTGCCCGGTGGGGGAGGTGGCTGTCTGTGGTACCCGTGGATGGCTGTATAATTCCGAAACACCAGAGGACCAGAAAATCGTCGCCCGGGAGGCTGGAAGGCTGAACGCTTCATTGGACGAAGCGGAAAAGCTGGGGCTGCGCCCAGTGGTATTTCTGCATTATCCGCCGGTGTATGATAATATGGAATGTCGCGGGATTCTGGACGTGTTAGTACAGCGCGGTGTGAAGGAGTGCTATTTTGGCCATGTCCATGGAACACAGGCGGCCCGGAAAGCGCCGATTGGGGAATATCACGGCGTAAAAATGCACTTGATTTCAGCTGATTATGTAAAGTTTGTGCCAACATTGGTGCGCTGATAAGTCCCCCAAAACAGGATGACGGAAATGAATGAAAATCTGTCTGCCATGTATTTTTGACTGCTAAAAAACCAATTTTTTTGAAAAAAGCCCGTTTTTAGAGGAAAATTTAAAAATTATTTCAGGTTTTGTCTGGAATATTTCGAAAGCCTGTGCTATAATAACCAAGATAATTTGCAATATTTTGCAGGAGGAAGATAAACAATGAGTCTGAAATCATCCAATAAGGTTGATACCAACCGCTACGAGCTGACCATCAATGTCCCTGCTGACGAGTTTGAAGCTGCGGTTGAAAAGGTATTTAAGAGAGAAAGCAAGAAAATCACGATCCCGGGCTTCCGTAAGGGCAAGGCCCCCCGTGCTTTTGTTGAGAAATATTACGGTGAGCAGGTGTTCTATGAGGACGCCATCAACCTGGTGTACCCTTCCGCTTTGGAGAGCGCTGTGGAAGAGGCCGGCCTGAAACTGATTGAGGACCATATCGGTTTTGATCTGCTGGAATCCGGCAAGGGCAAGGACCTGCTGTTCAAGGTAACAGTTACCACTTATCCCGAGGTTACCATCGAGGGCTATAAGGGTATTGAGATCGTGAAAAAGCCGGTTGAAGTTACCGAAGAAGATATCGATGCTGAGCTGGTAAAGGTACAGGATCGCAATTCCCGCATGGTAACGGTGGAAGACCGCGCTGCACAGAATGGCGATACGGTTGAAATCGACTTTGAAGGCTTTGTAGACGGTGTTGCTTTTGAGGGCGGCAAGGCTGAAAACTTTAACCTGACTTTGGGTTCCGGCCAGTTTATCCCCGGCTTCGAGGATCAGGTTGTCGGCCACAACACCGGCGATGAGTTCGACGTAAACGTAACCTTCCCTGAGGATTACCACGCTGAAGAGCTGAAGGGCAAGGCTGCTGTATTTAAGATTAAGCTGCATGAAATCAAGGCAAAGGAACTGCCGGAGATTGATGACGACTTTATTAAGGATATCAGCGAATTTGATACTGTTGAGGCTTACCGTGCTGATGTGAGAGAGAAGCTGACCGCTGCTCGCCAGAAGCAGGCCGACAATGACGCTGACAATCAGCTGATTGACGCACTGATTGAGAAGCTGCAGGGCGAAATTCCTGAGGCTATGTATCAGAACCGCATTAACGACGATATCCGTGAGTTCAGCTATCGTCTCCAGTCTCAGGGATTGGATCTGAAGACTTACATGCAGTATACCGGTATGGACGAGAAGAGCATTCGCGATTCCTTCAAGCCCCAGGCTGAGCGTCAGGTAAAGGTTCGTCTGGCTCTGGAAAAGATTGCCGAGCTGGAGAACATTGTACCTACCGAGGAAGAAATCGAGGCCGAGTATACCAAGATTGCCGACGCTTATCAGATGGATGTGGAGAAGGTTAAGGGCTTTATCCCTGTCAGCGACCTGTCTCTGGACATTGCTGTTGAGAAGGCTATGGGTATCGTGCGCGATAACGCTGTAATTAAGACGGAGGAATAATCCGCCGGCTGCCGGATGGCAGTGTAAAAATGTAGATGAGACGGGTATAATACTGCCAGAGTTTGGAAAACTGGACATAGTGCGGTAAAAAGTCCCGTCAGTTTTTGCCCGCCGTCAGAAGAAATTGATGGCGGGCAAAAACAGATTTCGGAGGTATCTTTCTAAGGAAGGAAGAATACATTCTTCCGGGAACCTTTTGAATTCTGTTTGGAAAAAGGGTGCAGAAAGGAGCTTTACGGATGAGCAATTTAGTCCCCTATGTAATCGAGCAAACCAGCCGTGGAGAGCGTTCGTATGATATTTATTCCCGTCTGCTGAATGACCGCATCATCATGCTGACGGATGAAGTGAACAATGTAACGGCCAGCCTGGTGGTAGCCCAGCTTTTGTATCTGGAAGGCCAGGACCCGGAAAAGGACATCAGCTTGTATATCAACAGCCCCGGCGGCTCTGTAACCGACGGCCTGTCGATTTATGATACCATGCAGTATATTAAGTGCGATGTATCCACCATTTGTATGGGTATGGCGGCCAGTATGGGTGCGTTCCTTCTGGCAGCAGGCACCAAAGGCAAACGGTTCGCTCTGCCCAACAGCGATATTATGATTCATCAGCCCAGCGGCGGTGCAAAGGGCCAGGCAACGGATATCCGTATTCATGCCGACCATATTATTGCTACCAAAAAACGGCTGAATCAGATCCTGGCAGAAAAAACCGGCCAGCCTCTGGAAATTGTGGAGCGCGATACCGAGCGCGATAACTTCATGACCGCCCAGCAGGCTATGGAGTATGGCATTATTGATAAGGTGATTTATACAAGATAATTTTGGGATTGGTGATGAAATGGCAAACAACGATGAGACACAAGACAGAGAGATTTGCTGTTCCTTTTGCGGGAAACCGCAAAGCCAGGCGCGGCGTCTGATTGCCGGAAACGGCGTGTATATCTGCGACTCCTGTGTTGAACTGTGCAACTCCATTTTGGATGAGGAAAAGCGGCATTTGGCGCCTGCCGGGCAGGCTGCAGCGTCTGCTGCGATGGTGCTTCCCAAACCTCGGGAAATCAAGGAGATGCTGGACGAGTATGTGATTGGGCAGGACCGGGCAAAGATAACCCTTTCGGTTGCTGTTTACAACCACTATAAGCGCCTCTATTATGATGCAGAAGGCGTGGATATTAACAAGAGTAATGTATTGCTGCTTGGGCCTACCGGCGTAGGAAAAACCTTTTTGGCACAGACGTTGGCTAAGCTTTTGGATGTGCCTTTTGCCATTGCTGATGCGACAACCCTAACAGAAGCGGGATATGTAGGCGAAGATGTGGAGAATATCCTTCTGCGCTTGATTCAGGCAGCTGATTATGATGTGGAGCGGGCAGAACGGGGCATTATTTACGTGGATGAAATTGATAAAATTGCCCGTAAGTCTGAGAATCCTTCCATCACCCGTGACGTAAGCGGGGAAGGCGTACAGCAGGCCCTGCTGAAAATCCTGGAAGGTACCATTGCCAATGTTCCGCCGCAGGGTGGCCGAAAGCATCCGCAGCAGGAGTTTATCCAAATCAATACGGCCAATATCCTGTTTATTTGCGGCGGCGCTTTTGACGGCCTGGAAAAGGTAGTTTCCAAACGTACCACCTCGTCGTCTTTGGGATTCGGCGCCGAAGTTCACAGCAAAAAGGAAATGGATACAACCACTTGGATGCGGGATGTTATCCCTCACGATTTGGTCAAATTCGGGCTGATTCCGGAATTGGTGGGCCGCCTTCCGGTGATTACTGCACTGGATGGACTGGATAAAGAAGCGCTGGTGCGTATTCTTACCGAACCCAAAAACAGCCTGGTCAGCCAGTATAAAAAGCTGTTCCTGCTGGATAAGGTGGATCTTTCCTTTACACCGGAAGCATTGGAAGCTATTGCGGAAAAAACGCTGGAAAGAAAAACCGGTGCCCGTGGCCTTCGTGCCCTGATGGAAGAGGTGCTGACGGAACTGATGTATAATGTTCCCAGCGACTACACCATTGAACGTGTTGAAATTACGGCGGATACTGTTCGAAACGGAAAACCGCCGGTGATTACGTATAACCCTGACCGCAAGCCGGTAAAGATTAAAATGGCCGGCCCGCAGTCAAACAACGGCCGCAGAAATTCTGCGTCGTAATACGGGAGGCTGCCGCAAACAGGGGTTCCTGCTTTGCGGTAGCCTTTTTCGTACAAGACGGTCGGACTTATGAGTACAGTAAGGCGCCGTGGCCGTTTTTAATCCGTTTGACGGAGAAAGGAAACAACATGAGTACCATGGAGAAAATACAAACGAACACTGCCGGAGGGCAAATGCCTGCCCTGGCTTTGCGGGGGTTGGTTATTTTCCCGGAAATGATGCTTCAGTTCGACGTGGGGCGAAAAAAGTCGATTGCAGCTTTACAGGCAGCGATGGAAAATCAACTGATTTTTCTCGTCGCACAAAAAGACCTGAGCGAAGATGACCCTGCACCGGAAGGGCTGTATGAAGTGGGCGTGGTAGCCCGTATCAAGCAGGTGCTGCGAAATTCGGAAGAGGGGGTCCGGGTTTATGTAGAGGGCCTTCGCAGAGGCAGAATAACCAAAGTTACGCGAAGAGACCCCTATCTGGAAGCCGAAATTGAATCGCTGGAAACGCTGCCCTACCGGGAAAGCGCCCAGTCGGAAGCACTGATTCGCACAGCACAAAATCTGTTTGAAGAATATATCCGCAATTATCGCCATGTGCCCCCGGACATTATCATGGGGGTCATTCAGGAAAAGGACTGCGGACAGCTGGCAGACTTTATCGCCTCCAATATTCCCCTTGATTATGAGCTGAAACAGCAGATTCTTTCTCAGCTGCACCCGGTAAAGCGGCTGAAAGAACTGACTATGATTCTGAAAAAAGAAATTCAGATTATGGCCATCGAGGCGGAAATCAACGATAAAACCAAGGAGCAAATGGACGAGAACCAGCGGATGTACTATCTGCGGGAACAGATGCGGGTGATTTCGGAAGAGCTTGGGGAGGACGATAACCCTCAGGCAGAGGCCGATGATTTCAGAAGCCGTATTCTCGCCCTGAAATTGCCGGAACTACAGGAAAAAAAGCTTTTAAAAGAATGTGACCGGCTGTTTAAAATGCCGTATGGCTCTCATGAAGCCAGTGTCATTCGGGGCTACCTGGAAACCTGTCTGGAGCTTCCCTGGAACACGCTGAGCCGGGAGCATATTGATATCAACCGGGCTAAGCGGATTTTGGACCGGGATCATTATGGCCTGACCAAGGTGAAGGAACGGATTCTGGAAACCCTTGCTGTGCGCAAGCTGACCAAAGAGGCTACAGGGCAGATTATTTGCTTGGTGGGCCCACCTGGTGTGGGAAAAACCTCCATCGCCAAATCTATCGCCAATGCTATCGGCCGCAAATATGTGCGGGTATCCCTGGGCGGCGTGCGGGATGATTCTGATATTATGGGCCACCGGAAAACGTATATCGGCTCTATGCCGGGCCGGATTATCGCTGCCATTAAGCAGGCTGGCACCCGAAATCCCCTGATTTTGCTGGATGAAATCGATAAGCTGGGAAAAGATTTCCGCGGCGACCCGGCTTCGGCACTGCTGGAAGTACTGGACTCGGAGCAGAATTCGGCTTTCCATGACCACTATATCGATATGCCCTTTGATTTGAGCCAAGTGCTGTTTTTAACAACTGCCAACGATGCATCTACCATTCCAGGGCCGCTCTATGACCGTATGGATGTGATTGAACTTCCCAGCTATACCCATGAAGAAAAGTTCCACATTGCGGTGAAACACCTGATTCCCAAGCAAATCCACAAACATGGGCTGGACACCCGTCGGGTAAAAATCACACAGGCTGCGGTTCATGACCTGATTGACGGTTATACCCGGGAAGCCGGTGTGCGTACCTTGGAACGGACCATTGCCGCTTTGTGCCGGAAGGTTGCCAAGCAGGTAGTGACCTATGAGGGGGAAGAGCCGTTTAAAATTTCCATTACGCCGGACAAGCTGGAAGAATATCTGGGACCCCGCCGGTTTAAGAAAGAAGTCCTTACCCAGACGGATGAAGTGGGCTTGGTAAATGGCCTGGCTTGGACCAGCGTGGGAGGAGAAATGCTTCCTATCGAAGTGGCTGTCATGGACGGAAATGGGAAAATCGAGCTGACCGGCTCTTTGGGTGACGTGATGAAGGAATCTGCCCGGACCGCCATCAGCTGTATCCGGTGCCGTGTGAAGGAATTGGGCATTGCCCCCGACTTCTATCAGAAAAAGGATATCCACATTCACTGCCCGGAAGGGGCCATTCCCAAAGACGGGCCTTCGGCAGGTATTGCCATGGCAACGGCGATTACTTCCGCCCTGACGGGGATTCCGGTAGACCATACAGTGGCTATGACCGGAGAAATTACCTTGCGGGGCCGCGTGCTGCCCATTGGCGGCCTGCGGGAAAAGACCATGGCTGCTTATCGTTCGGGTATCCAAACAGTGCTGTTCCCGGCAGACAATGAGCCGGATTTGGCAGAAGTGGATGATGCTGTGAAAAAGGCCGTCACCTTTAAGCCAGTCAAGCAGATTGAACAGGTGTTGGAAACTGCGCTGACTGCCTGCCCCAAGCTGCCGGTTCCCACGGGGAACGGAAAACCGGAGTCGCCGGAAGGGTTTCCTGCTTCCGAAGCAGGCCATCCTTCTCAGCCTGCACCTATTCCGCAATAAAGGGAGGACACCATGAATTTTCAACAGGTTTCTTTTGAATCCGCTGCCGGAAAGGCTTCCCAGCTTCCCGCCTCTGATGTACCGGAAATTGTGTTTTCTGGGAAATCCAATGTGGGGAAGTCCTCGCTTCTCAACAAGCTGGTAAACCGGAAGGCGCTGGCCCGTGTTAGTGCTACGCCAGGAAAAACTGCGACCATTAACTTTTTTCGGTTGCCGGACTGCCGTCTGGTGGATTTGCCCGGATATGGCTATGCCCGGGTATCCCAGTCGGAGAAAAAGCGGTGGGCTGAACTGGTGGAGGGCTATTTTGCCCAAAAGAGGAATATCCGTCTGGTGATCCAGCTGCTGGATATGCGCCATGCACCGACCGAGGATGACCGGGGAATGGTACAGTTCCTGTTGGACAGCGGGTTGCCTTTCGTGGCGGTTTGTACCAAAGCGGATAAGCTGAATAAAACCCAGCGCACGGCACAGCTGGCCTATTATCAAGAGCTGTTTTCGGAAACGAAAATTACGGTATTGCCCTTTTCCTCTCAGACTGGAGAAGGGGTGGAGCAGCTGCAAAAAATGATTGAGGAAGTATGTTTGCCTTAAAAAAGATATTTTGTGAGATTGCCTTTACTTTTTAACTTTTCTGTGGTAAAATTTTACCAAGTGAAAGTAGGAGGTGCCTTGGGTTCTCTTCAATAATCGGTGATACCAGTATTGAAACTTTATGATCTCCCGGAAAGCGGACAGGTTTTCCGGGGGATTCTTGTTCCCGGTTATTTGTAAGCCAAGCGCACTGGCATGTCTATGATTTTTTATTGTAAAGGGTGATTTTTTTGAATTCAAAGCTGCAGGACCGCAATATGGATTTTCTCTTTCGTTCCATTCTTTCTTTGAAAACGGTAGAAGAATGTTATAATTTTTTTGAAGACCTGTGTACGGTGCCGGAACTGAAAGCCATGTCCCAGCGTCTGGTAGTGGCCCATATGCTCAGTACCAAACGGGTGTACAGTGAAATTGTTGCGGAAACCGGGGCGTCTACGGCTACCATTTCCCGAGTCAATCGTTCCCTGAATTATGGGTGCGACGGGTATGAACTGGTATTCGGCCGCCTGGCGGAAGAAGAAGCCGGAGAAGGGGAGAAAAAGGACTGATGGGCGCATATGCATCCTTTGCCCGGTATTATGATGGCTTGACCAAAAACGTGGAGTATACCAAACGCGCGGATTATTTGTGCCGGCTGCTGGAAAAATGGGGGCATGAACCGGGACTGACTCTGGATTTAGCCTGTGGGACAGGAACGCTGACAATAGAGCTTGCCAAGCGAGGGTTTGATATTTACGGCGTGGACGGCTCTATGGAAATGCTTTCGGAAGCCCAGCAGAAAGCGGCTGATGCGGAAATGGAGCTGCTGTTTTTGTGCCAGCAGATGCAGCGGCTGGATTTGTATGGAACCATTGATACAGTGGTTTGTATGCTGGATAGCATCAATCATTTGACCAGCGAAAAAGATGTGATGCGGGCCTTCCAGAGGGTTTCCCTGTTTATGAACCCGGGAGCCCTGTTTGTTTTTGATGTCAACACGCTGTACAAGCACCGGGAAGTGTTGGGAAACAATACGTTTGTTTATGATACGGACGATGTGTTTTGCGTATGGCAGAATACATGGGAACCTAAAACCGATAAAGTCCGGATTTGCCTGGATTTTTTTGAGCGGGATGGGCATGTGTATCACCGCAGCAGCGAGCACTTTGTAGAAAGGGCGTATTCCCGGGAGCTGCTTGAAAAAATGCTGCAGGAGGCCGGCCTGGAGGTTTTGGCCGTGTATGGAGACAGAACCTTTGAGGAACCGGGAGAAGCCTGCGAACGGGCGGTCTTTGTGGCCCGTAAGCCCGGTATAAAATCTGAAAATAGTTTGTAATCCATAGGGAAAGGAAAGAATAGTATGGATAGAATGATTCGCTGTATTACCAGTGACGGTTCGCTCATGGCAGCGGCAGTGGATACTTCTGAAATCGTGGCAATCGCCCAGCAGCTGCATCATACCAGCGCTGTGGCAACTGCTGCATTGGGGCGTTTGCTCAGCGGAGCTTCTTTGATGGGCGCCATGCTGAAAAAGGAAAATGCCAGCGTCACCCTGAAAATCAATGGCGGCGGCCCTCTGGGGAGCGTTGTGGCAATTGGAGACAGCCGCGGGAATGTGCGTGGCTATGTGGAAAGCCCGGAGACGGAACTGCCCTTAAAACCCAATGGAAAGTTGGATGTAGGCGCCGGAGTGGGTCGCGATGGCCTTTTGATGGTGATACGAGATTTTGGGGAAGGGGAACCTTATGTAGGACAGGTTCGGATTGCTACAGGAGAAATTGCCGAGGATATTACGGCTTATTATGCGATTAGCGAGCAGATTCCAACGGTATGCGCGCTGGGCGTCCTGGTGGACAAAGAGAGCCATGAAGCGATGCTGTCCGGCGGACTTTTGATTCAGGTGCTTCCAGGAGCCGATGATACGGCGATAGACCGACTGGAAGAAAATATCAAAACTTTGGAGCCGGTAACCACCATGCTGGCAAAAGGGATGTCCATGGAAGAAATCTGCCAGAAGGCTCTGGCCGGATTTGAAATGGAAATACTGGACGAGTTTCAGGTGAAGTATGTATGTACCTGCAGCCGGGAGAAAGTCGTACAGGCCTTTTCAACCATGAAGCCGGAGGATATTCTATCGTTGGCAGACGAAACCGGCTATGCAGAAGCATGCTGTCAGTACTGTGCAAAGAAGTACCGGTTCTCCAAAAAAGAGCTGGAAGACATCGCTCGACAGGCTTCTGAAAAAAAATAAAAAAAATTTGAAAAAAGGTGTTGACATTCATCTCAAGATGATGTATTATATACGAGTCGCCGGTGAGTGCGACACCATCAAATGGGGGCATAGCTCAGCTGGTTAGAGCACCTGCCTTACAAGCAGGGGGTCATAGGTTCGAGTCCTATTGTCCCCACCA
>OBYM01000292.1_pt1 | contig 30265 bp, 22 predicted proteins | sample 1538191 | NCBI WGS metagenome assembly OBYM01 (sample SAMEA2580165, study PRJEB22360) | human gut metagenome | biome: human gut; feature: human-associated habitat; material: faeces | place: Denmark | collected 2008/2010 | reverse complement strand
ATTAGACTGTGCGAAGGCCGTTGACCTTTGCACAATCTAATATTAAATCCCGCCTTTTTCGAAAATTTTTGAAATAATCGTTGAATGTCCCAACAAAATGTGCTATTCTATTTATAGTGCTATCCTGCGGAAGGTCTGCCCTCCGTCCTGCGCTCGGACGGAAGGAGAAAACGGACGTTTCGCAGTCTTTGCAGATTTTGTGCCTGGAGCACAAAAATAGGGAGGATCCATTCAATGAAAACAACGACATCGTTCTGGAAGCGGTGTCTCGCCTGGGCAATGGCTCTGGTACTGCTGGTATCGGGGTCTAATCTGGGCGTTGCACTGCAGGCCTTCGCCACGGAAGATGGCGGAGCCAGCCTGACGGCCGGTGAGATCGTCGCTGCACATTACGATCTGCCCGAGGGTCAGAAGGCGCTGCTCAAGTCCGGCTTGCTGGACTACGGCGACACCTATACCTTCGCAGACGTATGTGCCGAGAAGGGTCTCGTCAGCGTGGATACCAAGACCGGTGCGATCACGGCCAAGACCTTTGGCCAGTGGAGCCCCGTGTCTGCGGACATCCTCGTGGACGGGGAGACGGTCCAGACCGTTTCTCTCACCGACGGAAAGGGTACCTATAAGACCAATTTGGGCAACGCCTTTACCGTTGCGGTAAAGTATGTGGCCCGGCAGAACGTTCCTGCCGATGTTCAGACCGCACTGCTCAACGCTGCGGGCTATCTGAAGCAGGGCGTCGCCAACACCGAGGCTGTGGCCGACCAGGAGGGCAACCTCTATGCCCTGGAACAGGCTATGCCCCAGCTGGTGGATTTCTGCGAAAACGGTATCAAGACCCAGTATGCGGTCTATAAGCCCAACGCAGAGACCCGCGAAGCAATCACCGCACTGAACAGCCAGATGACCGCCAATGACGGCAAGCTGGACCTGAGCGTGATGATCAATACATACAAGGCAAGCACCAAGACTGGCTACCTGATGACCAAGGGCAGCGACATGAAGCAGAGCGTTCTGGACACCAGCGCAAAGTTGGCGATCATTGCCACCAACTTCACGAGCCTGAACGATAAGGTCCAGGCTGCTGCGGCTCTGGAAATGATCACTGCTGAGGCTGCTGCTCAGTTCAAACTGCTGACCGATATGGTCAACAACCTGAACACCGCACTGACTGCACTGACGGCGGATCCCTGGGATGCGTTGAACGTGAAGCTGGTGACAAATGCCGACTACGCCAAGCTGGACACCCTGGTGGCGGCGCTGGACGAGACCAGTGTCCCCACTGTGGAGAATCCGCTGACGGCAGCCACCGACACCGTGAAGGTCAACGTGGCCCTGGTGAACGTGACGGTCAACTACGTTCTGATGACTGTAGAGGACAAGGCGGACTCCGATAAGCTGGTGGAAGCCGGTAAGGAGACCGTGACCCTGACCCTCAGCGAAAATGCCACTGCTGAGGACGTGCTTGCAGCTGTGAAGGCCAGCGGCATCGCCGACAAGGCCGCCGAGGCCTGGGGCGAGGCATTCTCCGCCGAGCATTTCGATGCTGCGTCCACGACGCTGCCCGAGACGCTGACCAAGGACACCACCTACACCGTTACTTACACCCCCAAGACCTACACCGTGAGCACCCATTACAGCGATGACCTGACCGTTCCTTACGGCTATAAGCTGACCCTGCCGGTCCATGAGGACAGCAGCAAGGCCTATGACTATAAGGTCAACGACGTGGCTTTCGCCCAGGGTACCGTTGTGGTGATCACGGGCAACACCAACATCACCCGCACTGCGGGCAAGGCTTACACCGTTACCGATCTGATGAGCGTGATCGCCGATAACTACGGCAACAGTGCGGTGCAGGCCATTCTGAAGTCCGGCGCTCTGCTGGGCAATCAACCCATCAGCGTCCGCAAACCGGATCCTGCGGATGCCGAGAACATCCTGCGCCTGAAGGACGGCGTCCTGACGGCCAATGCCACCTATGCGGCAGATTTCAAGGACCTGAACTGGGTACCCTACACCTACGGTGTGGAAGGCACTGAGAATCTGTTCTCCGGAAATACCGCTCAGTGGGAAGGCAAGAAGGAAGCCAAGGTCCAGTACATTCTGAACCTGACCTATGTGACCGAAGCACAGGCAGAGGAGATCCTGACCCTGGCCAAGACGCTGAAAAGCGAGGCCGATGGCCAGACCGCTGCCCTGACTCGCCTGATGGGCTATTACAGCACCATCGGTGAACTGGACCGTACCAAGTTGGGCGCCATCAACGGCGTGGTGGATGTCACCGACTTCACCCCCGACGACGGCACCGACGAGGACGAGGCCAACCTGGCCATGCGGGCTTACTTCAAGGACCTGATCAGCAAAATCCTCCGGGAGAGCGTCGATTCCGACGGTCACCTGAAGATCTACAATATGCTGACCGGTTACAGCGCCGAGAACGGCGGCCTGCGTTACTACTACGCCAACAATGAAGCCATTCTTCACGAAGTCAGCACCCTCAGCGGTTATCTGACCGGTCTGGTCGCTGACGACGAGAAGGAAGCCGCTCTGCGGATCATGGTGAAGGCTGCCGGTTATGAGCAGTACGCAGACAAGATCTCCAATCTGGAGCAGGCTCTGGCCGAAGTGAACCGGGACCTGAAGGCTCCCAATGCTGCCATCGATCTGACAAGCAGCAGCCTGGGCAAGCTGGTGGATGCCCTGAACACCAAGGACACCCTGGAGACCAAGCAGGCAGGCACCCCCCATCTGCTCTCCGATGTGCTGACCGCTCTGGACGACACCCAGGTCAATGTGCAGGTGGTCCTACAGATCGGCTCCACTTCTAAGACCTTCACCACCACCGGTTTTGACATCGGCCATGTGGTGACCAAGGCGGAGATGGATGAACTCCAGGCTCGTCTGGACGAGGCCGTGAAGGCCCAGCTGGGCGAGAAGGCAGACTTCTACGATGTGACCGAGGACAGTGTGGACCTTTCCACGCTGGTGGGTACTACGCTGAACAAGAGCTTCACCGGTTATCTGACCTATGAGGTCCGGACCTATACCGTCAAGATCGACGGCGAGAAGGACCAGCTGGTGACCATCGAGAAGTCCGAGATCGAACTGCCCAAGAACAGCAAGGACGGCTGGGTCTACTACTACAACGTCGGCACCAAGACCGACGTGAAGGAAGGCCACTACACCCTGACTGCTGCGGACCTGCTGACTGCCGACTCCAACAACGTCCTGACGCTGACCCGTAAGGCCGTCAACGAGGGCGGAGAGAAGCTGGAAGCCACCATCGCAAAGCTGAATGCCAACGCACAGAGCGGCAACAGCTATGCCCTGGAAAAGGACACCGAGGGCAACATCACCGGTATCGTGGCCAATGTGGCCGCCAACAAGAACGGCCTGACCAGCTTCGGTAAGGACCTGGTCAACTGCGGCTACTCCTATGTGGGCCTGAACGGCGAGGGCTTCCTGTACCTCACCGAGTCCGATGCCCTGGAGCTGTGCCTGCAGGCACTGATCGACGCCGTGCTGAACAACGACGAGTTCGGCAGCCAGACGCTGATCGACCTGGGCCGGAAGAACGGCGGCAAGGTCATTACCACCAATATGCAGCTTGGTCAGTCCGCTGACGAGATCGAGTACAGCAACCTGAGTTTCACGCTGAATCTGACCAGCGTGCCGGACAAGATGCTGACCGTCTCCAAGGGCCTGGACAAGATCCGCAACTACTTCTCCTTCCATTGCGGCGACGGCCATGTGGCATTCGACGTCACCCTGCCCGAGAAGGTCTATCAGGTCTACCTGACCGGCCTGCTGGCTACCGGCGACGTGGACAAGAGCGACATGAACGCCATCGACAGCAAGATCGCCTACCAGTTCCTGTATGACTATGTGATGGACGTGGTCGGGGATGACACCGTTACCACCACCACCTTCTCCAACACCCTGGAACTGCTGGGCAAGGACAAGGACCTGACCGGCTACGAGGAATACTACCAGCTGGTCCGTAAGGCCCTGAACAGCGATGGAATGAAGATCGACATCACCACCGATCCCTGCCAGATGAGCGCCGAAGCCAGCGGTCAGGCTATCCTGAACGTGGTGGAGTCCCTGGGCTTTGACCTGTCCAAGTACGAAACTTACATGGGCATGGTGAAGGAACTGAAGGACGGCGGCAGCATCCATGCCGATGCGACCGCTCAGCTGACGGACACGGAAAACGACTATGAGGCTGCCCTGATCGACCTGAAGGCCGACCGGAAGCTGAATAAGTTCGATTACACCAGCGATCTGGTGGCAAGAAGCCAGACCATTGCCAACCAGGCAGCCATCATGCTGCTGGGCGATGTGGACGGCGACCTGACCTTCAATGGCTTTACGGTCCTGGACCTGAACGGCCATACCATCAACGGCAACATCACCTCCAACAAGAACCTGTTCATCTTTGACTCCACCATGGACACCTTTGCCTGCGGCGGCGTCAATGGTACGATCTCCGGTACGGCCACCATCATCGGCGGCAAGTACACCTCCGACGTATCCGCATTCCTGAATGACGGCTATGTGCAGGAGAACGGGACCGTGCGGAACAAGGCTTACACCATCGAGTCCAACGGCAACGACGTTACCTTCCTGCTGGATACCGGCTTCATCCGGGACGGCGAGAACGTGAGCCTGAAGACCCTGGCTGCCGACATGGCTGTGGATCTGGCGCTGAACTACTTCACCGCCGCTTCCCTGAGTGCGGACGGCCACGACATCTACGCTGCCAACTTCAACGACCTGCTGGGTCTGTGGAAGAGCGACACCACCCGCACCGATCTGGTGAACATGATCTTTGAGTGCTTCCAGCCCAGCACCAATGACTTCATCAACGAAGTCATCGCTGACCTGCTGGACTTCGCATCCATTGAAGAGGCTCTCAAGAACGGTAAGGACGTGGCCACCTACACCGTGGCAACGACGCCCTGGGCTGTGGAGCTGGAACACATTGAGGACGGCGATTATCTCTCCGCCGGTATCGTTGCAAATACCGAATCTGCCAACGCCAAGAGCTTCACCGCAAGCCTGCGTGTCAGCGGCAAGTACGCCGATAAGGCTGCCGAACTGGCTGGCGCTCTGGCGGACATCGTTGTGGCCGACAATACCTTTGCCAAGGTCCACATCGAGCGGCCCAGCTACAGCGACAAGACCGTGTATGTGTCCGGCAGCGGCGAGACCTCTGTGGACATCGACCTGACTGTGGACAAGGATTACCAGACCGTCCTGGCTGTGATCCTGGCCTACGGCGATGCGGACAAGGCTGCGGACCTGGTGGCCGGTATCGGCAACAGCCCGAAGCTGCGGGAAGTCTTTGACTCCATGACCGTTGAGGAAGTGTTCACGGCCCTGAAAGTGATGAGCCGCAATGTTTCCTTCGAGCAGATGGCCGCCAGCGTTGGTGCTGGGGACATCGGCAATGCCGCTGAGCTGGAGCGTGTGTTCCACGTTTACCTGTGCGCAGCCGGCAAGGCTCTGGAGAAGCTGGACATCACCGGCTACACCGACAAGACCATGGGTCAGCTCCGTGGTGAATGCGGACGTTACACCCTGACGACTTCTGCAAAGAAGCACGCCGATGTGACCAAGCGGGGCTACACTCTGGACGCTACCAGCGTTGCGGAGAGCGTGACGCTGAGCGTGAATATCTTCGGCAATGAGCACGTTTGGGGCGAGTGGCAGTACGACGAGGACGGCCACTGGCGTGAATGCACCGCCTGCGGTGCAATCGAGGAAAAGGAACCCCATGTCTGGGGCGACTGGACTGTGACCAAGGAAGCTACCTGCACCGAAGAGGGCGAGGAGACCCGTGAATGCACCGTCTGCCACAAGACCGAGACCAGAGTGACCGAGAAGATCGACCACTCCTGGAGCGATTGGAAGCATGACGAGGAAAGCCACTGGCGTGAATGCACCGTCTGCCGCGAGATCACCGATAAGGCTGCCCACGAGTGGGGCGACTGGACCGTGACCAAGGAAGCCACCTGCGTTGAGAACGGCGAGGAGACTCGTACCTGCTCTGTGTGCGGCGAGAAGCAGACCCGTGAGACCGAGAAGGTCGACCACGTTTGGGGCGAGTGGAAGGTCACCAAGGAAGCTACCTGCACCGAAGAGGGCGAGGAGACCCGTGAATGCACCGTCTGCCACAAGACCGAGACCAGAGTGACCGAGAAGATCGACCACTCCTGGAGCGATTGGAAGCATGACGAGGAAAGCCACTGGCGTGAATGCACCGTCTGCCGCGAGATCACCGATAAGGCTGCCCACGAGTGGGGCGACTGGACCGTGACCAAGGAAGCCACTTGCAAGGACGAAGGCGAGAAGACCCGTACCTGCGCCGTCTGCGGCGAGAAGCAGACCGAGTCCATCGACAAGGTCGCCCACAAGTGGGGAGAGTGGAAGGTCACCAAGGAAGCTACCTGTACGGAAGATGGCGAGCGCGTCCGCGTTTGCTCCGTCTGTCAGGAAGAGCAGAAGGAGACCATTGTCAAGACCGGTCATTCCTTCGGCGAGTGGGTCGTGACCAAGGAGCCGACTTGCGTGGACGAGGGCGAGCGCACCCGCTCTTGCTCCGCCTGCGGAGAGAAGGAGACCGAGGTCATCCCCGCTACCGGCAAGCACACCTACGGCGACGAATGGAAGTCCGATGAGGACGGTCACTGGCATGAATGCACCGTCTGCGGCGTACATTCCGAGAAAGAGAACCACACTTATGAGTGGGTGATCGACAAGAAAGCCACCGAGACGGAGGCTGGCGTGAAGCATGAGGAATGCTCTGTGTGCCATCACAAGCGCAACGAGAATACTCAGATCCCCGCCACGAAGCCCAGCGAACCCACCGAGCCCACCAAGCCCACGGTAACTCCGGGCACTGGTGACAACATGATGGAAGTCTGGACGCTGTTCCTGCTGGCGTCTGCGGCCCTGGCTGCTTTCGCAGTTCTGACCGCTTCCAAGAAGCGCAGCAAGTAAATCCCCCGACACCCCCAAGGGAACCTCCCTTGGGGGTGTTTTTGCGTCCCTGGACAGAAAAATACGGGAAAACAGAAAGGAAAAACAGAAGCATGGAATGGAAGAATATCCCCGACGAGGAATTCAGTATTCTCGTCAAGCCGACGGTCACGCAGCCGGTTACATTTGCGAAAGTATCGGCGGATGGGTATATCAGCCTGAGCTGCAAAATTGCGGAGAAATTTGGAAAGAAACCGGTCCAGATCCGGTTGAATCGGGATTGCACAGCGATTCAGATCGCCCAGGCCGAGGGGGAGAACTGCGTTATCTTTCCAAAGAACGGAAGAAAGAGAATGCCGGAGGTTGTCCGTATTCTTGGCGAACATAAGGTGCCACTGCCTGCGGTGTATGCCGGAGGATTTTGTGATTACCAGCTCAAATGGAGGGGCGTAAGCCAGGAAAACCCTACCGGAAGGCAGTCGCCAATTACCCGTGCCACAAAAAAGAAATAGACGAACTGCCGCGGAAATATGATACGATCCTTGCACGTTATCCTTATAAAAATGGTCCATCCAGTATGGACGAAGCGGATTTCTTTATGGAGTTGGTCCTGTGCTGCGAGGAATTCAAACAGCTGCATGGAAAAGCCTTTGTGAAACGGGTATGCAGCACTGTCGAAGCACATTTATGCGAGGAAAGGCAGAAGGCAAGAAAACTCTATAACCCGTACCGGAACTTGTTTTTGGACAAATGCTACGGTGACAGTAAAACGCCCTTGGTGGATTGGATAAATTTTGACAAAGAGGAGGAATAGAAGAAAAAATAGGCCGCCCCAACGGGCGGCCTGTGGTCATATTCTGGGATATGCGGCATGATTAACAACGAGCAAATGTATGAGAGATGGTCCGTGGGAAACTTTCTGCGCCTCGATACTGTTTATAGCGAGTCGAGACTAGAAAAATAGCCCGTCCTGGAAAGGAAAAGGGCGCACAGCCATGCCATGCGCCCTCTATGGTTACTTCCTATATTTCTTCTGCTTGGGTTTCCAGCCGTGGCTCCGTGCCTCCGCATAGGCCACGTTGAAGATGCCCTGCTGTTCGGTGGTCAGGGGCGCATCGTAATTTTCGTGCCATTCCTTGAGGGTAAAGCAGTCGTAGAACCGACTCATAAGGCCTTCTCCTGCGTCGCCCAGGGTCCGGGTGGCAAAGGTCGCATCGTGATATTCTTTGATGACCTTCAACGGGTAGACATTCGCCTCTTGCAAATCTTCGAGATTGTTTCTCTGCAATACCCGGCGGAGCATGGCAAAGGCTTCCCCGGCGAGCTCCAACTGTTCATCTGTAAGTTGTGCCATGTCGGCAAGACTCCTTTCTCGTTTTGCTCCTGGGGTGGATATTATACAGAAACACCGGATGCTTGCGGTACACTTCCTGCGCCCATATCGGTAGTATCAGGCTGCGCTGCACGCAGAAAATCATCCAATAATATTCTCGTATTATAGTATAATTGTGCATTTCTGTCAAGACAGGAAATGGTTGACGAGGGCATATTTCAATGATTTCTTTGCCACATCCGGACTTCAAATTGCCGCCGATGCGGAGGGGCGAGTGTTCGGCAGCACTCTTGTCGCCAACATTGCGAATCAGGACTGCGGCGGACTGGTTGCGTCCTCCGACACAAAGCCCGCCAACGTGGCCATCTGCAATATATTACCGATACCCGCTCCGGCGACGGCTACGACGGCAATTATCTGACCGTGGACGCCCTGCAAGCCGGGGAACAGACCTTCTCCCTGGCGGGCATCACGCAGCCGGGTAGCTATCGCCTGTATGTGACCGTTTCCAAGGACGGCCAACGGCTCCTTACAGTGCCCTATTATTTTATTGTGCAGTAAAAAAGACCTCCCTCCTGGGCATTTTCCAATGCCGGGAGGCTTTGCATTTTTGCAGCGGGCTTTACGGTTCGACCCGGTAGAATACGATCTGCTCGCCGGGTTGGAAGAACGTGGTTTCCCGGACGGTGGCGATAAACTTGCGTTTGCTTTTGTAATCGCAAACCCAATATTCGTATTGGTCTTCCGCATAAAAAATGCCGGTGGCTTTCTCTAGCGGATAAAGGACGATTCCGGATCCCGTCGTGCAGGTCAGGTAGAATTCGACATTTTCTCCATCCAACTGTATACTCCCTGTGGCACTCCAATCGTACTTGTTACCCACAGTGAACGTAATGCAGCCATCCTCCGATTGCCATACAGTGTTTGGCTGATTACAGGGCTTCCGCATATATACCAGCGGATTTTGACAGGCTGCCAGGAACAACATGACCGCCACGAGCAAAATACAAAACAGTGTTTTTTTCATCCGAATTCACCTCACGAAAATATGACAGAAAATGGAAAATACGCCCCGCAGTTGGCATCATTTCAACTGTTCCGGGCGGTGGTCGATGATGGGCAGGCCGCTCAGGTCCTGGATTTCCTGTAACAGTGTTTCGGAGCAGTCCAACAGGAGAAAACGTTTCTGATTGGAAATGCCATATACACAGCTTCCGCAAAGCCGACGCAAGTCTTTTCTTGTCAGCGCCCTGCGTGAGAAAAATACCTCCTCTGTTCGAGGCCCCAGGATGAGGTCCAGGGGGAGGAACAGCGCAATGAGGTACAGGAGGACGGTGTTGAACAGGACGATTGCTTCCATGATCACGATCGGCAGGATGACCCCATTACAGGCAAAGGGGATGCCAAACATCAGAATTCCCGCACACAGGAGGGAAAGTGCCTGGTCGAGGATGATTCTTTTCAACGTTCCTCAGCGCTCCTTTCAGACGATCATCCTTCCAGAAAAGTATATCCAAATCCGACAGAGTTTGCAAGGGAAATCGGACGATTTTGGACGAAAAATACAGCAGGGACCGTTCCACGAAATGCGTGGCATGGTCCCTGCTGTTTGCTGTGGGAAAGAGAATTATTTCAGCGAAATCTGTTCGCCGTCGATGACGACCTGGTCCTGCAAAAGGGCCAGCGCTTCGTCCATGGCCTCGGTGACGGCCTTGCCCAGACGGGTCACGCCGCATTGGGCGGCCAGGAAACGGTACAGGCCGGTTTTCTCCGCCGTTACGTTCTGCTTCAGAATTTCCAGCATTCCGGCGGCCAATTCTTCCGGGGCGATTTGGCGAATTTCCCGCTGGATGCTGCCCGGTCCCCGGAAGGAAATGGCCGTTTCATCGCTCCGGTACAGGAAGCCGTTCTTTCGGAGAATGCCGCAACGTTCGCAGCCAATCATCTGCTGCGCATACTCCCGCTGGACCACGCTCGTGACCTTTTCCCGGCCAAAGCAGAAGGCAACGCGCCGGAGCAGCAGTTCCTCCGACAGGGGCGCTTCGATTTTCAGAATCTCCCGGACCATGCCTTTCAAATTCTGCGGCATATATTTTTTGCTGAGCTTCTGAATATCCACCGTCCGGTAGGGCGGGAAGGCAAAGTGCTTTTCGGCGGCAGCCACTTCAAATTTTTCCGCCGTCGGGGTCTCTGGGGGCTTTGCCGCTGCCCGGACGGGGGCTTTGAGGGCGCTGTTGGCGACTTCCAGGAGCCGGTGCTGCTCGATGGACTTGTTCCGGAACCAATCCGTGGACCAGATGCGGTAAAACTGCCAGCCCATGTTTTCCAGAATGGACTGGCGCAGCCGGTCCCGGTCCCGTGCGTTTTTGGCGGAATGATAGGTGGCCCCGTCGCATTCAATGGCCAGCACATAGTCCGAGCTGTCCGGCTGTTTCAGGCCCAGGTCGATGCGGAACCCGGAGCAGCCCACCTGGGTGTCCACGGAAAAGCCCTTGGACCGGAGAAATTCGCACACTTCCAGCTCAAAATCCGAGTCGAACTGTTCGTAGGGCCGGACACGCATGGACCGTTCCAGCGCAGCAGCGCCGTGCTCGGCGTAATCCAGGTACTCCCGGAGCAGGCGGGCACCGTCGGAGGAGGTCCGCTTCAGATCGATGTCCGTATCGTGCATGGAGGACACCAACTGGACGTTGCATTTGGCACGGGTCACGGCCACATTCAGCCGCCGCTCGCCGCCGGTGCGGTTCAGGGGGCCGAAATTGTGGAGCAGACGGCCCTGGGCATCCTTGCCGTAGGCAACGCTGAAAAGAATGGTGTCCCGTTCGTCACCCTGGACCGTTTCCAGATTTTTGATGAAGAACGGTTCGGCGGCATCTTGCCGGAAAAACGGCTCCCATTGGGGAAGCTGCTGCCGCCGCTTGGAAAGCAGCTTGTCGATAAGGTCCTGCTGGGCCACGCTGAATGCGACCACGCCCAGACTCCGGTCCGGGTATTTTTGGATATTCCGGAAGATGAGGTCCACGATGAACTCCGCTTCCTTCCGGTTGGTGTGGGTCTTGCGGTCGAAAATGCCGTCCACATGGAAATAATCTACGCCGATGCCCGGCGCATCCGCCTGGGCGGAGGGGAACGTTACCAGGTCCCCGTCATAGAAATTCCGGTTGGAGAAGGCAATGAGCTGCTCATAACGGCTGCGGTAATGCCAGCGCAGGCGCAGCTGCGGCATGGCTGTGGAGCAAAGGTCCAGGATGGATTCAAAATCCGTTACGTCGCCGGTGTCCTCGTCCTCATCCGCCGTTTCGGCGGAGGCGTTGAAGAAGTTGCTGGGCGGCATCTGCCGGGAATCGCCCACAACGATGAGTTGGTCGGCCCGATAGATGGCGCCGATGGCATCCTGGGGGAAGATCTGGGAGGCCTCGTCAAATACGACCACGTCAAAGTGGACTGCATCCAGGGCCAGAAAAGAACTGACGCTCAGCGGCGACATCAGAAAGCAGGGCTTGATGCGCTGGATCAGGTCCCCGGTATCGGCCAGCAGGGTGCGGATGCTTTTCTGCTTCCGCTTTTTCTCGCCCTCCCGGAGCAGAATGGAAAGGGCACTGCCCGATGCGATCATATCCAGGGAGGGCCGCTGGGCAGAAAGCTCTGCCCGAATCCTAGCTTTGTTGATCTCAAACTGCTCGGTGTCCTTTTCGGAGAAGGTCCCGACGGCCTTATCTTGGGCAATGCGGTTGAAGCCGGACAGGATAGGCTCGGCGGACAAAATGGAATCGATCCACTGGCCGTAAAACTGCTTTTGGAAGGCCCCCACAATGAATTTCGGCTCCATGTTATGCGCCATGGCGGCGTGAAGGAACGGCAGGACCTCCTGATCGTCCAGCCGGGAAAGTAGGTTCCGGAAATGGCACCAGTTGTCCAGCTTGTCCATTTCCTGCAGGCAGTCCCGGAGCCGGGGCAGGACCAGATCACCGGCAGCGGCGGAAACATTCATGAGGGAAGTGTCAAAGTATCCCTCCGCCCGGCTGCGGGTCCCGGCATCGCAGCGGGCAAAAGCAGCGTCCAAACGCTGGTGATAGGCTGCAAATCCGGCCTGCTGGGCGGAAAAATCGGGGCAGCGTTCCAGATTTCCGAAGGAAAGCCCCTTGGCAAAAATGGAGGACAAGACGTTCATTTCCCGCTCTATGGCGGCCCATTCCGTCTCGATGCTCTGGTAGGCCAGACCCAGGAAGGCCTTGACCGGGGCTTCCGTCTGGGCAAATTCCACCGTTTTCTGCTGATAATCTGCCAGACACTCCGCAGCGGCGACGGCCTCTTTATAAGAGGGCTTCTTCCCGTCCTTCCTGCACAGCCGTAGGCCGGTGATGATTTGCCGATATTCGGCATTGAAGAGCCGGGAGAACACGCTGCCGAACTGCCTCGTCAACTTCTTGGCATCGGTGGCCCCGTCCAGGGAATAGACATCCCCGTCATACAGGGCATCGATGGCGGCACGGGCGGCGAGAATGTCGGCGCTTTGCCGCTGCAATTCCTCCAAAGCGGTGCGGGCCTGCTGAAATTGGGCCTTGTTCAGGAGGGCAGGGGTAAGCAGCCGGGAATCCTCCGCCAAGGCGAAAAATGTGTTCCAGGCATCCGTTTCGGCCAGGCTGCCGCAGGAAATGCCGTATTGTTCGCCGATCTCCCGCTGAATGGGCAGCAGCGCTTCCAGAAGTCCGGCAGCGGCGGAGAGATCCCGCTGTACTTCGGCTTTCTTCTGGAAGGAGGTATCCTGGGGGAGATAGCCGTACCAGGGGTTCCGGCGATAGTCGTAGCCGACGGAGGGAATGTAATCCACATACTGCTCCAGAAGCGGGGCGGTTTTTGATAAATACGCCTCGCCTTTTTCGGAAAGGTTGGAAAAGGGCACGGTCACATCCGGCAGGGACCGGAGGGCGGCGTGGGCCTCGTAGAGTTGGTAAAGACTCTTTCCAATCCCTGGCCGCTGCCGGTGGAGGGCTAGGGCATAGGCGTTCAACTGGCCCATGGCCCGCTCTTTGACGGCGATTTCCGTATCGGCCTTGGAGGAAACGGCGCTTTTTCCCGCCCGGAGGGTGTGACAGATGTCGGCAATGACCTCTTTTTTGTTGGCCTTGTGGCTGTGAAGCTGCAGACAGAATTCCGAAAGACCTGCCTTGCGCAGCTTTTCATAGACGACATTCAGGGCCGCCAGCTTTTCGGAAACGAACAGCACCTTTTTTCCGTCGCTGAGACATTCGGCAATGATATTGGTAATGGTCTGGCTTTTGCCGGTGCCGGGAGGGCCTTGCAGGACGAAACTCTTTCCGGATTTGGCCATTTGAATGGCTTCGATTTGGCTGGAATCCGCATCCACAACGCTGTGCAGGTCGATGAGCGGGTCAGAAACGGTCGTGCCAGCCGTACCCGTGCCGCCCAGCGGCTCTGGGTCCGTGGATTCCCCTAAAATGCGGCGGACGTTCGGATTGGCCAGAATGATCTTTGCATGGTCCTTCAGGTCCCGGTACATATTGATTTTCAGGAAAGAAAAAATGCCAATTTTGCAGGTATCCGTCACGGTCCACCGGAGTTTTTCCACGAGATGCCGCACCTTGTCCAGGTAGGCGGTCAGCCCTTCGTCGTTGTATTCCGGCAGTTTTACCCCGTGTTCTGCGTCCATTTTATAGGAAAAAGTGGGATTTACGAGAATATCTTCATCGGCGGATCTGATGCAGTATGGCTCCACGGCGGAATTCTGTTCCAGACGGATGGGAACGAGCAGCACCGGGGCGTGGTAAACGGCATCGGAGGACTCGCTTTCTTTCCAATGGATGAAGCCGAAGGCCATGTAGGCCACGTTGACGCCGGTCTCTTCCAGAAATTCACGGGCTTTTTTATGGATGTTCTTTACGGCCACCAGTGGTGCGCCGTTGGCTCCGTACAGGAGGATTTTGCCTTTTTGCCGGAGCTGCCCGGAATACCGGGCGAAAAACGCATCTTTTCCGATGAAATTCCCGGAGCCCGCCAGTTCCGGGAGGGACGTTTGTGCCTCGTCGGGCGCATCTGTATCGCTGATTTTGGGGTCGAAAACTTCAAAGGAAGCGGAACCGTCCATTTTTTCAAACAGGGCTTCCGGCGAGGGAAAAAGCACCTCTGCCGTGGAAGCCCTGGTATCTTTGAAATGGACAAGGTTGTTGCGTTTGCCGGTGTCCAGCAGCAGTTCGGCCCATTTGTCCAGCTTTTTTGTATCCATGTTCGTCACTCTTTTCGTGGGGCTGCGATATTTTTCGACAACTGTCCTTTGAGAAAAGTATATCCGAATCCGGTTCGATTTGCAAGCAGAATGTGTACGTTTTTTGAAAAATTGCGGCGAATGGAAAGGAAGTGGGTAAAATAGGGCGTGTGGCGGATTCTGTATCGGAAGGAGAAATTCGACGCTGAATCTTGAATTTTCTAAATTTTGAAGTTCACTTTTTGGCAAAATGGTCGAAAAACGTCGAAATTTTCCGGAGGTCAAAATATTGAAATTTTTCCGGTGATGTGCTACTCTATTTCCATCAACGGTAGAAAGGACAGGAAACCATGGAAAATTTACAGATTTTGATTACGGACAGCTCGGCGGAATTTTTGGACGCCCTCACCGAACGGCTTCGAGGGGATTTTTCCGTGGCGACCTGCCAGAACGGCCGTCAGGCCTGGGAGATGATCCAGGCGGAACAGCCGGGGATTCTGGTGCTGGACTTATTGCTTCCCGGGCTGGATGGGCTGAGTTTATTGCAGCAGTTACCGATTGAAAACCGTCCAAAAGTGCTGGCTATGACCAATTTTCTGAGCAATTATGTAGTGGAATCCTGTCAGAAGTTGGGCGTTTCTTACTTGATGCGGAAGCCCTGCGACCTGGATGCCACGGCTCGCCGGGTCCGGGATATGGCGGAAGAATTGCGTCCACCCACGGTCACGTTGGCGGATCCTCGGACTACTGTTTCCAATATGCTCCTGCGGCTGGGTATTCCGACCAAAATGCGGGGCTACGCGTTTTTGCGGGAGGCCGTCCTGGTCATGGCCCACGACCGGACCCAATCCGTCACGAAAGAACTGTACCCAACCGTCGCCAGGCGCTGCGGAGGGAACCCACTGCAAGTGGAGCGGACCATCCGGGCGGCCATTCACTCCGCCTGGGACAACCGGGACGAATCCGCCTGGAACCAGGTGTTTCATACCGATGGCCCCATTCCCAGACCGACGAATTCGGCCATTATCTCCCTGCTGGCGGAACAACTGGGGAATGATGATAATGAGGCAAGTTAACTAGGTTATTTGCAAAAAGCCGCCGTGTGGAATTCTTCCACACGGCGGCTGCTATGCTTTGTGAATAGAGGCTTACTTTCCCATGCCCTCCAGGAGCTGCTTATATTCCGGCCAGTCGCTTTCGGGAATGTCGGCAGATTTCATCGCCTGTTCGAAGGTAAAACCGAGATTTTTCATTAGCGTATGGATTGTTTTCAACTGGCCATATTTGGTTCCTTCGTCCACCAGTGTCTCAACAGCTCTGCACATATTCGTCGCTCCCTGATCGCTCCGCCGAAGTAAGCGGGGAGAGAAATACTTTCGGTGAATCCGATCATTGTTTTGCCCCCTTATTTTTGTGGGAAAGTGTGCATTTCCACGCCGTACGCTTCAAGCGCAGCTGCGATAACTCCCTGCTCCATTTTTACAATACAATGCCGTGGGAATAACGGCGGGAGGGCCGTCTGCAACTGTTGTGTACCGGCAAGCATCACCGCTGTGATATTACTGTGCTTGTCAGAATTTCTTCTGGCACCTTTAAGAAATTGGGGCCATTTCAATAAATCCGGCTTGAAGATTGAAGCACATACTACTTCTTCTTGAAAATCCAGGACATAATTGCAAAGAATATCGCGTTAATTATTACCAGGCAAGGATGAGAAATAGTCAAAATAGCGGTAATGGGCTTATCGCGGCCTACAGCAACAAACATTACGATATTCAATAGCCCCAGAATTAAAAAGAAGATCGAAACCATCAGTTCAAAGTAAAGGTATCGGGGAATCATGCGTTGCGTTACGTGATAAAAGTTCCGCATCCATCTTTTGGGAGTGATGTAATGCTTTGGATAATATCGGGAATTTATTCCAATCTCTTTTATCATTGCGACTGCCGAATTTCTGCAACTCATCGTGGGAGCATCCGGGAATAATCCCCAACTACTGTATCCTCCGTTTGATCCATTAGATATTCCGGTACCTGCCGCAAATCTGAAACCGGCATCCCCGCCGGGCCTGGGAGAATAAAGCAGTTGCCCGGCGATCCCCCCGGTGCGGGCCTTCTCCGGGGGCTGTATCGCCGGATCTTGCAGGGAACGCCGGAACGATCATCTTCTAAGAAAAGTATATCGGATCCCGGCGGGATGTGCAAGGAAAAATTTTCAAAAATATGCCTCCGACACCGATTTTCGGCGTTGGAGGCGATTTTTTATGCTCCGGATGCGCATAATTCCGGCTGGGCGAAGTGCAGATATTTCATCTTTGCCCGATAGTAGGCGATGAGCCAGGCTGGGCGGGCATCCTCGTCCACGGTCATGGCGAAATAGTCGGTGATCGTCTCCGGGGCCAGGTGCCACAGGTCGAATAAAATGGCTTTGTGCAGTTCCATCCGTTCGATTTTCTCCAGCTTTACCCGGCGGAAGTAGTCGCCTACGGCGAACAGCGGCCGCTCCCGGTCCGGAACCACCCAGACCCCGCACTGCTTAGCGGCAATGCTCAGGAGCACGATCAGCTCGGTGAGATACAGAATGTCGTCGTCGGTCATGGCGGGGCCCTCCTGCTGATTTTTGTGGACGAACGTCCTCTGTAGCAAGTATATATGATTTTTGAGAGATTTGCAAGAGGGAATAACCAAATTTTACATTGATTTCGCAAAACTCGGGCATTGACTGGAAAAATCAGTCTACTTTGTGTGGAAAAGCATAATGACCTCGCCAGTGGAGCGGTGTAAGCCGTGACGGGTGTGGAGGGGACCCGGTGCGTTTTTTCGGACTGCCTGGAAAGTCGATAGGCCCCACATCCGTCAGCCCTGACGGGCTGCCACCTTCTCCCTGGGGAGAAGGCTTTTCCCCAAAACCATCAGTCCCTACTTCTAACGGTAGGGCACTCCCTCCGGCACGCCGGTAGGCGTGCCACCTCCCTCAACGAGAGAGGCAAGGCCATGTTTGTTCCTGCGTATGGAACTCGGCGGGCGGGGCATGCCGCCGCCCCTACACGCAATAACGACGCTGCATCCCGCCCCTCATCCGGCCCCTTCGGGGCCACTTAGTAGAGGTATGACTGCCACCGGCAGTCATATTCATTTCTATTCGCTGCGCGGGGCACAACCCCCAGGGGAAGGCATCCCTCTGAAAAACCGGCCCCCTACCGTCCAGAGGCAGGCTCTTTTTCGCTCGCTGGGAAATTTTCTCCCATAGCAAACAGCAGGGACGACTCCACACATTTGGTGGAAACATCCCTGCTGTATTTATTCCCGACCGAATCCGTGACAGTCTGCTTTCCATTGGGTCCTTTCCGCAATGTCGGTCACAAGTTCGCCGTTATAGGTAAAGTAACGGGGTCCGGCGGCGGACCGGATGCCCTTGAGACTCTGCACGATGGCCGACAGAGAGGTCAGTTCGTCCTTGTAAAGCACCTTGCGCTCGCTGGCCACCGTGACATGCACATTGGGGTCCTCGATGTACACCAGTTCCGCTCCTAGCGGAATCCCGCATTTTGCAAAATCGAGCGGCGGCCGTCTCAACTTCTGCTCCTCCGCCGGTGCGGACTTGGGCTTGCGGCGCTTCAGCTTGTCCTGGGAGCCGCTGATGATGGCGATGGCCTCCAGCAATTCATAGGCATCCTCCGCCGACATGACAAAAAACTCCCGGTTTTTCGAGACCCGCAGGTCCGGGTTGAGCCGGTCGATCAGCTTGTGGAGCCGCTTGTCCTCCAGCTTTCCGGGAGTCTCGTAGGTCGCAAAAATTTCATACGGATACGGGAGTGCCGTGGTGCTCAGCTGCCGCCTCCGCTCCTCCACATCGGCGGCGTAACCGATCTTCACCATATTCGCAAGACACGGATTCGTCATAATGTAAATGCAGCCCTTGGCCATTTTCCAGCCCTCCTGTTTTCGTATTTCGTGACGAGCTTTGTTTTTCTCCATTATATCGGCCGTACGGACCGAAGTCAATCCAAAATGCCGTTTTGAGACAAATTCCGTGGATTTTCCTTGCAAATCCCGCCGGATTCGGCTATACTTTTCTTATAGGTTTCTTGTACCGATACACGCAGTTGACCAACCGCACGTCCTGACAGGAGGTCCTTTATGAAACGAATTTGGAGCAGAAAACTATCCACCCAGAGCCCTTGGGAACCGCAATTCTCCGGTGTGTTTTTTAGTCAGCCCTCCGGTGTTGCGGTTTTCAGCTGTATTTCGCTCTCCGGACCGGGAAGCCGGTCTTAAAATAAACGGCACCCAGGAGGTGAAGACAATGCAAGAAAATCTGCACCAGGCCCTGCGGGCGGAGCTGCAGGGCTTGTGGAAAAACGGCCAGGAGATTTGGTCAGAATACCTGAACGGAAAACGGAAATTTCCCGAAGCCGTCTGTGTCGAATACGGAAAAACCTGCACCCTGCACCGGGGGTATTATTGTCCCAGCCCCATTCAGGACATCGTGATCGGCAACAACAAACGTGGCCCCCACGGAAAGACCCTGCGGCAGGAATGGGCTGCCGGGTGGTATTTCCGCTACGCTTTTGACGAAAATCGGGACCTTATGAAAGTGGAATCCATCGGTCCCGGTTGGACGCCCATCCCGGAGTACCTGTTCCGGGTGGACGATACGGTCTGGGGCATCCAGATGGAGGGAACGCACATTCGGTCCGTCAGCCGTGAGGTCTATTGGAACGGTCGAATCAAAGAATACACCCTTGCAACCGTATCGAGTGCCATGTTATGTCAAATCAAGAAGGAAACTTATGAATATGACGATATGGGCCTGTGCGGGGCTACATTGACGCAGCTGGAAATGCTTGATCGGTTCTGTCAACGCCCCGCCCCGTTTCTGGACGAAACCGCCCCCTCGTACAAAGAATCTTTGTTTCGGGGAGCCTATCGTTTTGAACGGGCGGACGGCTTTCTGGTGTCCTACACCGCCAAATCCGGGTACAATGATTCTTTCGACACCGCCAGGGAGGGAACATATCCAGTCCTGCTGCGGCGGAAAGCGTAGCCTCCGCCGCTTACATTGTCGAAAAATCAGGCCGGTACTGATTCGCCATTCATAGGAGGTATGGTCAGAATGAAAAAGTATCATCCCACCAGATTTTCCGAAATTCTGGCGCTTCTTATAGATGCCCCTGTGCTTTTCCTGGTATATATGATTGTAGCCCATGGAGACCCCAATCAGGCATTTTATCGGCCAATTTTTCTGATGTGCGCCTTCCTTCTTGCAATAAGCTGCTGGCTTCATATCCGGGCGAGGGACTCCATTTCGGTGGATTCAGACGGCCTCACCATTCGCTTTTGCGGAGGAAAACTCCAGCGGATTGCGTGGGCAGACATATACAGTGGAGAGGTTATCCGGGACTACCGAAACATCCCCAGCTGGCTACTAAGTGCAAGAGAACTGAGTAAAAAGGAGAAAAAGAAGGCTCTTTATCTCTACGGTTTGAAAGGCTGGACACGCGGGGCCATCGTCATCTTTCAGGGTGATACTCCCACGCAAAATCAGGCGTTCGAGCAGGCATTGAAGGACAATATTGTAAACTGAGACGAGATTTGTCAAGGGTATTCTCTTCTCGAAAATACAATTTCAAAATCATTATATGAATGAGTCAGTCCTCTTCCGGGTCTGACTCTTTTTTCTTAAAGACTTATACAGTCTTAGTTTCAATTGCAGGACCCTTTTCCCCACTTAATACTTTTAGCGGTATCATGGCCTTGCAAGAAAGAAATGAGGTGAACAATTATGAGCATTACAAATGCAGCGAGAAGATTTGAACAGAGATTTGACGCAAAAGCGGAGCGCTTTATTTGGCATCATCCGCTACTTGGCTTCATCTCCATCTTTGTTGGAATGCCCTTACTGGTTTTGGCGTGTGTCTGTATCAGTACGATCGTTATCGCCTTTCCTATGGCATGGCTTTTGGGCTGGTTGTAATCTTTATTTCATCTTTAAACGCACAAAAGATGACTAATGCCATTTTTAGAGGAAAGATTTTATGATATTGGGGACAGCAAAAAAGGAGGATGAATCTTATGCAAATGCTAATTGCACTCATAGGTGTATGTGCGGCAGCAATGCTGCTGTGGTATGTCTATATTTTAATGAAGGGAGATGATCAGGCATGAGCACCATGATTCAGTATGTTTTATACCTTGCCATTCTGGTTGTTTTGGCAATTCCGCTGGGCGCATACATAAAAAACGTCATGAGCGGCGAGAAAACTTTTTTGTCCAAAGTTCTGACACCGTGCGAAAACCTGATTTACAAGGTTATGCGTGTAGACAGAGAAGAACAGATGACATGGAAAAAATATGCGGTAAGTGTAATGATTTTTTCCGGTATCGGGCTTGTTTTTCTGTTCCTGCTTCAACTTCTGCAGGGAGTTCTTCCCGGAAACCCGCAGCATCTTTCCGGTGTGAAATGGGATTTGGCATTTAACACTTCTGCAAGTTTCATTACCAATACAAACTGGCAGGCATATTCCGGTGAATCCACATTGAGTTATCTCACTCAGGCTTTAGGTCTGACTGTTCAGAACTTTGTTTCCGCAGCTACAGGTATCGCCGTTCTATTTGCATTGATCCGTGGCTTTATCAAGGTGAAATCCTCCGGGTTGGGAAGCTTTTGGGTGGACTTGACCCGCATTGTGGTTCACATCCTACTCCCGCTGAATCTGGTCATTTCTCTGTTGCTGGTAGGCGGCGGCGTGATTCAGAACCTGAAAAGTGCAGAAACAGTATCCCTTGTAGAACCGATTGCCGTCAGTGCAGAAGGCGAAATCCTTGAGGATGCGGTAATTGACTTAGACACCGAAACCGTCACTGTAGATGGCGAAATCGTTTCGAATGCACAGATCGTCACCGAGCAGTTCGTACCGATGGGTCCTGCGGCCAGCCAGGTCGCAATCAAACAGACCGGCACCAACGGCGGCGGTTATATGGGCGTCAACTCCGCACATCCTTTGGAAAATCCCAATGCCTTTACCAATCTGATCGAAATGATTTCCATTCTGCTGATTCCGGCGGCACTGTGTTTCACATTCGGTTCTGCGGTAAAGAACAAGAAGCAGGGTATTGCAATCTTTATGGCAATGTTTCTCTGCCTGGTTGTTGCCTTGGGCTGCATCGCCGTTACGGAACAGGTTGGAACATCCCAGCTTGCACAAAACGGCGCAGTCAATATGTCAATGGCAGAACAGGCAGGCGGCAATATGGAGGGCAAGGAGACTCGCTTCGGCATTGCAGCGTCCTCTACCTGGGCAGCCTTCACCACAGCAGCTTCTAACGGCTCTGTAAATTCCATGCATGACAGCTACACGCCGCTTGCCGGTATGGTGACTATGCTGCTGATGCAGCTCGGCGAGGTTATTTTCGGCGGCGTGGGCTGCGGTCTTTACGGTATGCTTGCTTTTGCCATTCTGGCGGTGTTTATTGCTGGCCTGATGGTAGGCCGCACTCCGGAATTCCTTGGAAAGAAAATTGAGCCTTATGAGATGAAATGGTCGGTACTGGTTTGCCTTGCAACGCCCATTGCAATTCTGGTCGGCAGCGGCCTTGCCGCTGTAGTACCCTCTGTCATGGACAGCCTGCATAACGGCGGTGCCCACGGTTTCTCTGAAATGCTGTATGCCTACTCATCCTGTGGCGGCAATAACGGCTCTGCCTTTGCCGGTTTCAATGCGAATACCGTATTTCTGAATGTAAGCCTGGGACTGATGATGCTCTTTGCCCGGTTTCTGCCCATCATCGGCACACTTGCAATCGCAGGCAGCTTGGCTGGGAAAAAGAAAATTGCTACGACTGCGGGCACCTTGTCTACCACAAATGGAATGTTTGTTTTCCTGCTGATTGTTGTGGTATTGCTGATCGGTGCGCTGAGCTTCTTCCCGGCGCTTGCCCTTGGTCCGCTTGCTGAATTCTTTGGCAGCATTGCGTAAAGGAGGTTTACAGATATGCGTACAAAACAGAAAAGTGCTTTTGCCGACCGGAAAATGCTCGGCAGGGCAATGAAAGATTCTTTTGCGAAATTAAGTCCGAAAACACAGGCAAAAAACCCGGTCATGTTTCTGGTTTTTGTGTCTGCGATCTTGACCAGTATCCTTTGGGTGGTATCCCTGTTCGGGTTAAAAGACGCTCCAAGCGGATATACACTGGCGATTGCCATTATCCTTTGGTTTACCGTGCTATTTGCCAACTTTGCCGAGGCCATTGCAGAAGGTCGTGGTAAAGCACAGGCAGATTCTCTCCGGGCATCCCGAAAGGATGTGGACGCACATAAAATTCCCTCCGTATTGCAGAAGGACAGCGTGACTGTGGTTCTATCCGCCCTGCTGAAAAAGGGGGAACTGGTGATTGTCAAAGCCGGAGAGCAGATTCCGGCAGACGGTGAAGTCATAGAAGGTGCGGCATCTGTGGATGAAAGCGCCATCACCGGCGAATCCGCTCCTGTAATTCGTGAGGCAGGCGGCGACCGCAGCGCTGTAACCGGCGGCACCACTGTACTGTCGGACTGGATTGTTGTCAGAGTGACCAACGAAGCCGGAGAAAGCTTTCTCGACAAGATGATTGCGATGGTAGAAGGTGCTGCTCGGAAGAAGACGCCCAACGAAATTGCTTTGCAGATTTTTCTGGTAGCCTTGTCCATCATCTTTATTTTGGTGACAGTCTCCCTCTACACGTATTCCATTTTTTCTGCAAAGCTGGCGGGAATTGAGAATCCCACCTCTGTAACAACTTTGGTAGCGCTGCTGGTATGCCTTGCTCCTACTACCATTGGCGCTTTGCTTTCTGCCATCGGTATTGCCGGTATGTCCCGACTGAACCAGGCAAATGTTCTGGCCATGAGTGGTCGTGCCATTGAAGCCGCCGGTGATGTAGACATTCTGATGCTTGACAAAACCGGAACAATCACCCTGGGCAATCGACAGGCATCGGAGTTCATTCCGGTAGATGGTGTTGATATTCAGGAACTGGCGGATGCCGCTCAGCTTTCTTCTCTGGCAGATGAAACCCCAGAGGGCAGAAGCGTTGTTGTGCTGGCAAAGGAGCAGTTTGGAATTCGTGGCAGAAGCCTTCAGGACAAGAATATGCACTTTGTCCCATTTACTGCCGTGACTCGTATGAGCGGCGTCGACTTTGACGGCAACGAAATCCGAAAAGGCGCAGCAGATGCCATGCAGAGTTATGTGACCCATGCAGGCGGAATGTATTCTCCAGACTGTGATCGAGTTGTCAAGTCTATTGCGTCCAAGGGCGGCACACCTTTAGTTGTGGCTAAGAACCACAAGATTCTCGGCGTTATCTATTTGAAGGATATTATCAAGCAGGGTGTCAAGGAGAAATTCTCAGATCTGCGGAAAATGGGCATCAAGACCATTATGATCACCGGCGACAATCCGATTACTGCTGCGGCCATTGCTGCCGAGGCCGGTGTGGATGACTTCCTTGCGGAAGCAACGCCGGAAGGAAAGCTGGCAATGATTCGTGATTTTCAGGCCAAGGGTCATTTGGTAGCCATGACAGGCGACGGCACCAACGACGCCCCGGCTTTGGCACAGGCAGATGTTGCAGTTGCCATGAACAGCGGCACACAAGCAGCAAAAGAAGCAGGCAACATGGTGGATTTGGACTCTTCACCCACAAAACTGATCGACATTGTGCGCATCGGCAAACAGCTTTTGATGACACGAGGCAGCCTGACTACCTTCTCCATTGCCAACGATGTGGCAAAATATTTTGCCATTATTCCGGCGCTGTTTATGGGACTTTATCCGGGACTGTCTGCTCTGAATATTATGGGGCTGCATTCTCCGCAAAGCGCTGTCCTCTCTGCGATTATTTATAATGCACTCATCATTATTGCGCTCATTCCGTTGGCACTGAAAGGTGTGAAATATCGTGAAGTTGCTGCTGGAAAGCTGCTGTCACGGAACCTGCTGGTTTATGGTCTGGGCGGTCTGGCGGCTCCCTTTATCTTTGTGAAACTGATTGATGTTCTGCTGGTGTTTACCGGCCTGGTATAAGGAGGGTATCTATCATGAAAACAATGAAAAGTGTATTCCCAAAGGCAGGTATGATCTTTTTCATCTTTACGCTGCTGTGCGGCGTGATCTATACGGGTGTTGTCACAGGAATTGCTCAGCTTATTTTCTCGGATAATGCCAATGGAAGTATCATTGAAGTAGATGGAAAAAAATACGGCTGTGCGTTGCTGGGGCAGCAATATACGGATGAGTCCCATATGTGGGGGCGCATTATGAATATCGATGTTTCTACCTATACAGATGAAAACGGAAAGGCGCTTATGTATGCCGCCCCATCTAACATCTCTCCGGCAAGCGAGGAGTATGCACAGCTCGTGGCAGAGCGGGTGGAAAAGCTCCGGGCTGCCGACCCGGATATGGATGAAACAGCTGTTCCGGTGGATCTTGTTACTTGTTCCGGCAGTGGGCTTGATCCCCATATTTCCCCGGCAGCAGCGGAATATCAGGTAGCACGTATTGCAAAAGCGAATGATATGACCGAAGATGAAGTGCGTGAGATCATCCAAAACTGCACCGACGGACGATTCCTTGGCATCTTTGGTGAAGAGACCGTCAATGTGCTGGAAGTCAATCTGATGCTGGACGGTATTCTGGAGGGGTGAAATGAACATAGCTAAAATCATGATTCCCAAAATCTCCACTGTATTTCTTCATGAAAAGGATACGATTCGTCAGGGATTGGAACGGTTTATGGTACATGGCTATACCGCTGTCCCGGTACTGAATGATCAGGAACAGTATATTGGAAGCGTGACGGAGGGAGATTTCCTCCGCCACCTTCTTGTTTGCCAGACAACAGACTTGAAAGTACAGGAGGGATACCGACTTGGCAGCATTGTTCGCAGAGATTTTTGTCCTGCGTTACAAATAGATGCAGATTTCGAGCAGGCTGTAACTTCAATACTGAATCAGAATTTTGTCCCCATCGTTGATGGCCGGAATGTTCTATGCGGGATTCTGACAAGGAAACGGCTGATCGAATTTCTGGCGCAAACTCATGATAAAAAGGAATAGATTTCGCATCTTTAGACGGTCTTAATATGGATAAGCATTCTCTTTTACCTTCTTTACTCCCTTTGATTTATGATTAAGGACACATAAAGGGGTATAAAGGAGGATTGCAGTTATGGGAGTAGTGTTGTTAAAAAGGAAGTTGACTTCGTTTCAAATTATCATCCTCGGGTTTTCCGGTGTGATCCTTTTCGGCACCTTCCTTTTAATGTTGCCGTTTTCCAGCCGAAGCGGACTGGCAACGCCTTTCTCGGATGCATTGTTTACTTCTACCTCAGCAGTTTGTGTAACCGGACTCATTATACATGATACGGCAACATACTGGTCGGCCTTCGGCCAGCTTGTCATTTTACTGCTGATTCAGATTGGAGGCATGGGGGTTATTACCGTAGCCGCATCCTTTGCAATGATTTCCGGTCGGAAGATTTCTTTGATGCAGCGCAGTACCATGCAGGAGGCGATTTCCGCGCCAAAGGTAGGGGGAATCGTTCGCTTGACTGGCTTTATCGTCAAGGTGACACTGGTGATGGAACTGCTGTGTGCAGCCGTGATGGCGCCGGTGTTTTGCCATGACTTCGGAAAAATTGGCCTTTGGATGGCACTGTTTCATTCCGTGTCCGCTTTTTGCAACGCAGGCTTTGATCTGTTGGGTGTGCGCACTCCCTTTTCCTCCCTGACCAGCTATGCAGCAAATCCAGTCATAAACTTTACGATTATGTTCTTAATTGTGTTTGGCGGCATCGGCTTTCTGACTTGGGATGATATTCGGACAAATCGATTGCATTTGCGCAAATACCGGATGCAGAGCAAGGTGATTCTTTGTACCACAGCGGTTTTATTGATCGCTCCGGCAATGTACTTTTATTTTTTTGAGTTTGCTGATCTTCCCCGAAAGGAACGGCTTTTATCTTCTCTTTTTCAAGCCGTGACACCACGAACGGCGGGTTTTAATACGGTGGAATTAACGGATTTAAGTGAGGCCGGACAATTTATCACCATTGCGCTGATGCTGATCGGCGGTAGTCCCGGTTCTACCGCAGGCGGTTTGAAAACAACAACCATTGCTGTTTTGCTTACTACTGCAATTTCCACCTTTCGGCGCAGAGAAAATGCACACCTCTTTGGACGTCGCATCGATGATGATGTCGTAAAAAACGCAGCGACAATTTCGCTAATGTATATTACGCTATGTTGTACCGGTGGCCTTATCATCAGCGTTTCCGAAGGACTTCCCATGCTTACCTGCCTTTTTGAAACTGCCTCGGCTGTTGGCACAGTCGGCCTGTCCCTGGGAATTACGCCGGAACTGAATTTGCTCTCACGGAGTGTTTTGATTCTGCTGATGTTTTTTGGACGAGTCGGTGGCCTTACATTAATTTTTGCGGCCTTGTCCAGTGCACAAAAGAAAGTTTCAAAACTACCAAAGGAAAAAATAACAGTAGGATAAAGGTGACATTATGAAATCAATTCTTCTAATTGGTCTGGGGCGATTTGGAAAGCATATTGCCCTGCACTTAAATCATTTGGGTCATCAAGTGATGGCGGTAGATACTTCGGAGGAACGTGTAGAGGCTGTTCTGCCCCTTGTTACCAGTGCACAGATTGGAGACAGTACGAATGCCGATTTCTTGGAATCTCTCGGTGTTCGCAACTATGATGTATGCATTGTGGCCATCGGCAACAACTTTCAAAGTTCATTGGAAACAACTTCTCTGCTCAGTGAATTAGGAGCGAGGTTTGTAGTTTCCAGAGCTGCAACTGACGTTCAGGAAAAATTTTTGCTGCGTAACGGTGCAAATGAAGTAGTCTACCCGGAAAAACAGCTTGCAAAGTGGACAGCAATCCGTTACAGTGCGGATCACATTCTCGATTACATAGAACTGGATGAAAATCATGCCATGTTTGAGATTCCCGTTCCCAAAGATTGGGCGGACCATTCGATTGGAGAGCTTGATATTCGTAAAAAATTCAATATTAACATTATGGGAATCAAGAAAAGCGGCAAGCTGGAGTTATCTATTTCTTCAGACACAGTGCTGAAAGCAGGAGATACCATGTTGGCGTTGGGAAGTAACAGAAATTTGCAAAAGTGCTTTCATACTTGATTTCAAGAAGAATCAAAGGAATTGGGGGGTGAATCCATGCAGGATGTTATTTTACTTGTAAGTACATCAGCTATATTTATTTTTGGGTATTTTCTGATGAAAAAACTGGATATTTTTCTGGAAAACAATTGGAATAGACAAGAAACTGCTCTGACTTACGGTGAAAACAGCTTGCGAATTGGTTTTTCCAACCCATTCATGGCAGGCGGTCTCTCAGATGTTCTCGAGACTTACGGAAAGCAGCATCCAGATGTCTCTATCTATATTTTCAGCGGAGAAGAAAGTGAATTGTGCAGAGAACTGGAAACACACAAATTGGACATCATTTTTTTACCGGAGAATACAGACGTATCGGAAAAAACGCATTATAATGCACGGATGGTGCTTCTTCGTTGCGCCCCAGTTGTGATGGAATATGCTGACTTGCCCATTGCGCCGATTACCAAGAATCAAATCACACAAATAGCACTATGGAGGGATTCCAAAAAATCACCTGTCGTCGATTTTTTCATTGGATGCCTGAACAAATTTGCCGTGGATCCGTCGCAGATGTAGGTTTTGACGTTGTGTGTTATAATATAAAAAAAGGAATCGCTTTTATGAGTGACAGATAGGAGGGTTAAAATGGAACTGCCAAGACAAGATCCGGATCAGCTTCTTCGTGCGATCCGTAACGATGCATCCACTAAGAAAAGCGGAAAACTCAAAATCTTTTTCGGTTATGCCGCAGGTGTCGGAAAGACCTATGCCATGCTTCAGGCGGCTCATCAGGCGAAGGAGCGTGGCATCGATGTGGTTGCTGGATACATAGAACCCCATGCCCGACCCCAGACGATGGCACTTCTGGACGGCTTGGAGCAGCTTCCTGTGAAGCAAATTGCTTACGAAGGAATGACCCTTCGTGAATTTGACATTGATGCTGCGCTCAAGCGAAATCCCCAGCTCATACTGGTGGATGAGTTTGCCCACACCAACGCCGAAAGTAGTCGGCACACGAAGCGGTATCAGGATGTTCAGGAACTGCTAAATGCCGGAATTGATGTCTATACGACTGTAAATGTCCAACATATCGAGAGTCTCAACGATACAGTAGCCTCCATCACCGGAATTCTTGTGCGGGAGCGCATTCCGGATTCCACCTTTGATCAAGCAGATCAGGTAGAACTGGTGGATATTGAGCCTGCGGAGTTGCTGGAACGACTGGCAAGTGGAAATGTGTACCGGGAAGATCAGGCGCAGCGGGCAACAGTTAATTTTTTCACGCTGGAAAATCTCACCGCATTGCGGGAAATCGCCCTCCGTCGGTGCGCTGACCGGGTGAACTTGCTGACGGAAAGCGCCAGAGTACAGAGCCGAGGCGATTACCATACAGACGAACATATTCTGGTATGCCTTTCTTCATCTCCATCCAACGCCAGAATTATCCGTACTGCCGCCAGAATGGCAAGAGCCTTCCGAGGAACATTTACCGCTCTTTATGTTGAAACGCCCAATACAGCAGCGATGAGTGAAGAGGACAAAAAGCGTTTGCAGGATAATAAACGGCTGGCCCAACAGCTTGGTGCCACAATTGAGACAAGCTATGGTGATGACGTTCCTGTTCAAATTGCCGAATTTGCCCGTCTTTCCGGTATCTCAAAAATCGTAATCGGACGAAGTACCATTGCCCGAAAGAATATTTTCAGCAAGCCTACCTTGACGGAACGCCTGATTTCCAGCGTACCGAATCTGGATATTCATGTGATACCGGATGCCAGCACAGGAACCAGCTATCAGGAAAAAAAGAGTAAGGCGCAGGTAGATGCGATGCCCCTGCGTGATGTTCTGAAGAGTATAGTCGTATTGCTGGTAGCTACACTAATTGGCTGTGGCTTTGACGCTCTTGGGTTCACGGAGAGTAATATTATCGCAGTTTACATATTAGGCGTACTTGTGACCGCTGTAATCACAACCAACCGACTGTGCGGGATTCTGACCTCGGTTGTCAGTGTGCTGGTTTTCAATTTCTTTTTTACCACTCCGAGACTGACATTCCATTTTGACGATCCGAACTATATTGTTACCTTTACCATTATGTTTACGGTAACGCTGCTTTCCGGATCTCTCGCTACCCGGCTGAAAGAAAATGCGAAACAATCTGCCCATACAGCTTACCGTACAAAGATTCTTTTTGAAACCAACCAGCTTCTGCAAAAAGAGCAGGATGAGAATGCGGTAATCACCGCTACGGCAGGGCAGCTCATGAAGCTGCTGAAAAAAGATATTGCCGTCTACCTGTCTGATGGTAAAGAACTTGCCACCCCTAACGTTTTTCGTGCTGTTAATAGCATTCAGGAAGATTTAATTTCTGAGAACGAGAAAGCAGTCGCCGATTGGGCCTTCCGAAACAATAAACACGCCGGTGCCACAACAGATACATTATCCAGTGCAAAGTGTCTATACCTTGCGATTCGGGTCAACCAGCATGTATATGGAGTGGCTGGTATTGCGGTGAACGGTATTCCGCTGGACTCTTTCGAAAACAG
>OBYM01000290.1_pt1 | contig 30413 bp, 33 predicted proteins | sample 1538191 | NCBI WGS metagenome assembly OBYM01 (sample SAMEA2580165, study PRJEB22360) | human gut metagenome | biome: human gut; feature: human-associated habitat; material: faeces | place: Denmark | collected 2008/2010 | reverse complement strand
ATTCGGAAAATGACCGCCAACTTTCGCTTTGGTGAAATTTAACCGGACAGTAGTGTTATTATATATATCTTTACACACAAAATTGATAAAACATTAAACAAAATTGTTTCACACAAAAAAATCTGCCATATGAAAAGACTAAATTTATTTCACTTATTTATTCTTTGTGTAGCTGCTTTCTGCTTTACGGCTTGCGAGAAAGAAGACTTGAATGACACGAAAGAAACAACTAAGCCAGTGACAGCTAAACTGATTGTAACTTATATGGGCGACACAACGAGGTTTAGTTCAGAGAGCAATGTGTTTGCTATAGACTCGAAAAAGAAGAGTGGCTACCCTGTAACCGTCAACAACAAAGCTGGCTTCTATACGACTTCTGACTGGGTTAAGCAAGGCGGTGACCGGCCGACAATTAATGATGAAAAATATGAGAGTTCTACCGTGTTAATTCAAAAAAATGGTTTGATCAGTCGTACTTACACATGCACCACCAGTGACATCGCATGCTTGTGTTATTATGAAGATTTTAGCATCACAAAACATCTACCTGACTATGCCCAGCATATGAAAGGAACTATCACGGTCAACATCAAGGCTTATATTCAGAACAGGCTGCAGAGGGAAGTTACTTACAAAGTTGACCGCAACGCCCCCGAGGCGTGGATTATCTTTTATAGTGACAAATCCTATCTAACACAAGAGTATGACAACGATGGATTACACAACATAAACAATGATGAGGGGTGGATTCATATAGGGGTAGGTGGAGCTGATTAAACAAGCATAAAGGAGGCAAGATTTTGCCTCCTTTATGCTTGTTTATAACGTTCGTCTTCATCAAAACTGTTAGTGAGTGAATATTTGTCCCGCTTCATCCCAGTCCGTTTCAAAGCGTTTAGCGTTACTGCCATCAATATCCTCAGAATCCCAGTCATCAACACCCACTGTAATGTTTGGATTTTCGTTGGAAGTGACCATGATACCAGTATTCCCCATTAGCGTCTTTACATACACTTGTGGTTGTATATATGTTTTTTTCATTGTAAAATTAATAATTGTTTATTTTCAAAATCTAAATACAAGTCGGACATTAAATTTATTACTTGGGTAATACTTGTCTTGCCAAATCGTCTCGTATTTTTCTTCGGCAGCATTATATATGATAATATCATTGAGGGCATTGTCAATATTCCCTGATTCTGTTTTTCTCACTGCATAAAGTGCGGCAGACCTTTTATATGGAATAGAGTATTGATAACAAAATGGTTCCGCAAAGGTAAATCTTTTTTTGGGGTCCAAGTCAAGTGATGTAGGATCTGTCGCAGCCAGCATATTATCAAGATCTCCATAGCTCCAATCCTCATTATTCATAATGTCATTTTTTTGCCACATAAACTCTCTTCCGCCACAGGCCATAAATATTAGTCCCAAATCTTTCCATGAAGGAACATACCAATTTGTCCAGTCAGGTTCTTTTCCTACACTTATTCTGGAATTACCTGTATAATTATACCATGATTCTATTTCCTGTAAAGACAACCAGTTTTCTCGATAGCCTTTCGTTGCGTCTGCAGTTTCTTTTGCCAAGGTAGACAAAGATATGGCAAGTCCGTGTTTCTTATATGGAGACGGCCCTTTTCCGTCAGGTTCTATATATACAATCATCGCAACTGGATCTTCACCACTTTTGTAAGCCACTTCGCAGTCTTTGTAAATATTCCCCTTGTCTGTTATGATACTGCCAAGTTCTGGCTCTTGTGTATCTTCGGTGTAGCCATAAAAGCTATCGGAAATCTTAATCGTGTAGTTATATGTTTTACCAGCCTTTAGATTTACTCTAAATGGAAAATATGTGCGCCCATAAGAGTTCTCGTTACCTACGATATATTTACCATCTTTCTTGATTTTACATTCCAGCCACACATAGGAGTAGATATTTGTGTCATCCCTATTTCTAATCGCATTGTTAATGTCCTTTATTTTAATTCCAGATTTAGGATCCCATGATATATGATTCAAGGGTACGACAAAGATATCCTTTCCGTTGTTCATGAGAACAGGTTCTTGGTTTGGATTATAGTTTTTAACGTCAATGGAGTAGTCTCCATATCCACTACCACTTGGGGTCATAGAAGTACTAACCTTACCTTGCCGATCGATGGAAAAGAAAGCGTCATCGTACACGCCTTTCAGGCCTATTCTGCTTATTTCGCAATCTAATCGACTGGTGGACCGATCCTCCACGTAAAATTTAATTTGCGAGAGAAGGTGGTGAAATTGCAAGAACACCTCACCGTTGTTCATTAGTTTGCTTTGATTTGGCGCATATGCGGCAACAATATCATTCTCCCCTCCAGTAAACACCCCAAGTCCGATGTCGCCCTGTTGTGACATTTCCAATTTGGTGCCCAAGATATTATGTGCGTTCATTGCAACAAAATTAAGGGAGTAATCTGGCCATAATTTTATATTTCTTTTATCCTTGTACATAAAATTGCCATTTCCATCATTGATGAATTCCACATCTTTCATGTAAGGAGTGTGGATAGCGTTGTCAGAGAATGCGTTCACAAAGAATTGTTTCAGCTCTTTTCTAAAATTTTTGGAGTCCATTGCGGAGCGTGTGCCGTCTGCGCCCACGACCGAAAATCTTATTGCGTCTTTGGGTAAAGACATGTTTTCGACTTCTTGTTCTTCCGTACAGGATGTGAAGCCCAATAACAACATGGCTATAAACGCAAAAGCCATTGAATGTAATAAATTAAAATGTTTCATTTTGCATAATTATTTGGTTTAATATTTATTGTATCTTTATGTCACCCATGTTAAGGATTTCACCAACGCTCTCTTTCGGGTTCTCTATCCTCTTGCTGCTCGGTTCTTGGCTCTGTCCGTTGGCTCTCGCTTCTTCGAGTTTCCTCCTGTATTCTTCTCTGTTCATCTTGCTTTTGCTTTAATTGTTCTTGTTTTATACCCCCCTGCCGTAACTTCTTCCATTCTCCCTCTATCCTTGACAGGGTAAGGTTTCGGTCTATTTGGCTGACCTTGATGCGGTGTGTTCCGTCCATGAGGAAGTATCCTTGCAGGACACTGGGGTTTCCGTCTTGGTCATGTTGGTAATATCTGTCTATTTTCAAGCCTTGCTCCTCACAAGCCGTTTCAAAACCGTCAAAAGACCACGCTTTAAGCCCTCTGAGCGCATTTCTCGCCTTTTGCTTGATAATTCCCCGTTGTTCCTTTCCGATGTCCTCTGCGGTCTTTAATCCGTATTCTCGGGCAACTTTTTCGGCTGCTGCCTTGGCTCGCAGCCCTATCTGTCCGTCATCAATCACATTTCCGTCAAGGTCTATGCGGTTGATGATGTCGTGCAGGTGGGTGCGCTCTGCATCATTGGTGGAGCCGTAATGCAGGATGGTCATGCGCTGGGAGTTGTCAACGCCAAGATACTGGAGCCATTTATTGTGCGCTTCTTTCCACTTGCCCGTATCGTTTCCCCATTGTTCTATGAGTTCTTTTGATGGGGAGAAAGAAAGCCAAAGGAAATCACGCTTGATGTTCCCGTGACCTGTGCCATTCTTCCAGTTCCGCATTTCATTGAAGCACTCTTCGGAGGTCTGTCCCGAAAGGGCGTGAAGTTCGAAGTCCTCCGCAATCTCAACTCCGTTAATTTTCTTTTCCTCGGCATACTTCACGGCAGCCTTGCCGTAACTGATACTTTCCGCCTTGCCTATTATGCTCATATTTTCAAGAGATTTTTTAGTAACATGATTATACGCTCGTTCTCCTGCTTCACCCTTAGCCACTCATGCCCATGGAAATAGTTGTTGAGTTGCTGGAGGTTGAACCTTAGGGAAGACACGACTTTGAGCTGCTCACGTTCTTCTTCCGTGAACGCAGCCCTCGGTGTCCTGCCTAAAATGACATTTCGGAGATAGTCCGAAACGGACTTGTTGCAGTTCCGTGCCCTATCCTCGATGATGCGCCTTTCGGCATCGTTGACCCGAAAAGTGAGGGTCGTCTGACGGACTGGCGAGGAGATCTCCTGCCGTGTCCGGCTGAATGGCTTTTTATTTTCTTTTTCATTGTTGCCATTGTCTTTTCTTTTTATAGGGTTGATAACTTCTGTTCTTTCACATCAACAACCTGGGTTGATGCTTCAAATAGGTTCTTAAATAAATTTTCCCTCGCTGGTCAATTCTTGCCAGCTCACATCTTCACGTTCGGTCTCAAGCTCATAAGACAGATCCTCCAAAAAGTCACTGTATTCTTCATTGCTCATCTCCTTGCCGAGTTCACGGATGTGCGCCATCGCACGCTTTACAAATTGTCTTGGTGTCATACCTGTTAACTTTCTGTCATGTTGTCACGTCTGTTATGAGCCAGACAATTTGCTTTTGCTGTCTGCGTGTTGGAGCTGCATGCTCCTTTTTTGCTCTCCAGTGTGCTATTTATCGTATTAATTTCTTTTTTAGCTTTAGAAAGCATAAAACCAACCTCTTCGAGTTCTTTTTTCTTTGCATAGAGTGTTTGCTGGGCTTTTAATGCTTCATTCTTCATTTCGTTTACATATTCTTCCCATAAATTCACCACCTCTTCAAAACTCATTTCCTTGTAATCATCCTGATCGTAATAATTTGAGCCGAACATAGAATTGCTTAAATCCAATAAACTTGTCTTCATTCTCTGCATCTTCTGCTCTGCCATTTTGATACGCAGCTTGTCTGCATGTATTCGCTGCTGCTCCACGTCTCTGTGTTCGGCTCCTGTCTTGGCTTTGCTTTCCCCTCTTTCCATATCCAAAGCCTTGGCTACCACATCTTGTAGTTCGCTCATATCCTGTTCGTTCAGCTTCAGCGTCTTTCCTGTCTGATGGTCTAACCAGTCAAAGACGATGTGTGCATGGTGGTTGAACTTGATGTTCCCTGTCTCTTCGTCTTTGTACCCCTCATCATGGTGCATATCGATGCGGACAACATCGAGTCCTTTGCCTCTTGCCCACTCCTCGATTGGCTTGAAATCCGATAATTTGGTGTCTTCCTTGATTGGCACGACACCTTCCCGAATTGGCGACCAACCTGCAACTGTATATTCTTTTCCAGTTTTCTTATTTGTCATAGTTCGGTCTTTGAGTGATGGAGCTTGATGTTTCTTGTGGAGCTTTTTATATTCTTCTATCATGTCTTTGAAGAGCTGCTCACAGGTTTTCCCTTTGTATCGAGGATTGACCCAGCTTCTGTTGTTGTGTGAGAGTTCCTGAAAAAAATAGATATTCACGCCAGCTTTTTTCAGTCCTTCGATGTAACCTTTCGTGCGTTTGTTGTGTGCTTCCACAGAGCCAACATTAGCTCGTTTGATGTGTATTCCTGTTTTTGCCATTTCGTAAGTTATTGCTTCCGTCATTAGTTTGCAAAAGACAATGTACTGTTTCTTTTTTCAATAGAATTGAGCTTTTTGAAATCTCTATCGATCATTTTCGTGAATTTTGACAGTTGCAAAATAAATGACTTAACAGCAAATAAGCATCCTCAAAAAAATAAAAGTCTTATATTAACATTTTCAAAAAGTTTTAGGCTGTTTTTGGGGCTTTTTATGTTAAAATTAGGTGGGCAAAAATTAAAGACCTGTAAAGATCCGTGTCAAAAACAAAAGAAAAGGACAGGACATAAATAAAAAAAATCCCCGTTTTCGACACTCATACTTGTTGACGTATATACAGGAATACTACATACAACTATTTATCTCCTTTGGTGCTTACCATACTTAACCAATAACTATACTTCCATTTCCGTTTCTGCCTTCGACCTCACTTTCCATCACCTTTGTAGTCATCATCGACTTTTATAGTGCAAAGGTATCATCGGCAGGGAACACGGCAAGTACCAGCTGAAAGCCTATTGGAGGAAAACTTTTCATGACCCTCCGAAATCAAAGATTGCGGTTTCCTGAAAACTTTGCCACCAATTCCTTGCCTTTCATTCCCTTTGATGCCGACGATCTTACCATGCACATAAAAGGTTCGAGATGACGGTTACACCGGAATAATAAAAAAAAGTTCGGGTCGAAGAAACGAAAAATCCTTTAAGGTTGAGAATCAGGATGCCCAGAATAATATTTTGAATTATAAACAGCAGGCAAAATGGAGAAGAAACTTATTTACTTAGCATATCAAACAGATGCTTGGCACTCTGTCGAGACAAGGAAACTTGTTTACATTGGTGAGAATTTGGAAGAAACCATCCGTAAGATGGTAGATTTCCTTTCATTAACCGAGGAAGATGCGAAACAGCTTAGACAGTGGAGACAGACCTCATGTAACAACAGGGACTTTGAAGTTATGATTGAACGCCAGTTCGTAAATGACTTTACCGTTTAATTCAAAACAACAAAAGATTATGAAAAAAGAAAAACAAAGGAAGAAGATGAGCTACAAAGCAAAAGCAAGAGTAAAGGTTATTACCGAAGCGGGCAAATGGTATTTGGCCGAGATTAAGGGACTCAAAGAGGGAACTATTGTTGAGGGTATATACAACCCTCTGAACAGGGCGTTCGACTTCTACTGGAACGGTGAGGGGGCAATGCTTTGGATTGGCGAGAATGGAGAATTGATAGACGAATAATTGGATAATTAAAAATAAGACACAATGAACATTTTTACAAATAATGCAGATTTCTACCCAACTCCTGACGAGGTGATAAACACAATGATGATGGGAGAGAATTTTATCGGGAAGACAATCCTTGAGCCTTCGGCAGGGAAAGGAAATATTGTTGACTGGCTCAAAAAGAATGGAGCAGGAAAGATTATTGCTTGTGAAAAGGACGCTAACCTCAAAAAACTTCTGAACGGAAAATGCGAAATGATTGCGGATGATTTCATGACCGTTTCTTCAGAACAGATCAGCCATGTAGACTATATTGTAATGAATCCTCCTTTTTCAGAAGGAGCAAAACATATTCTTCATGCGTTTGAGATTGCTCCAGCAGGATGTACCATCATTGCCTTGTGTAACAGCGAAAGCATAAATCAAGGATGGGAACGGAATACAACCAAGGAGAAATTGAAAGAAACAATTGATCTTTATGGGTGCGAGGAATTCTTAGGTAGAGTTTTTGATAATGCAGAACGAAAGACGAATGTCAATGTGAGTATGATAAAGTTGTATAAAGAAGGTGAGGGACAGGATGAATTTGAGGATTACCTTTTTTCCAATGAAGACGACACACTGAATGCTAATGAGACGGAAGGCCTGGTGCAATACAATGTGGTACGGGATATGGTAAACCGCTACGTTGCAGCAGTAAAACTTTTCGACGAGACGATGGCTGCAGCAGAGAAAATTAATTCTGTGGCATGTTTTGGTGGCAACAAGGATGGTTATCTCCCTGTAAGGTTTGCTGTGGTTGATGCTTCCAATAATGTTGTCCATATCAGCCGACAACAATACAAAAAGGAGTTGCAGAAATATTATTGGAGACGAATATTCGGAAAGCTGAACATGGAAAAGTATGCCACACAGAAATTACGGGAACAGATAAACAAGTTCGTGGAGCTGCAGACAAATGTTCCCTTTACCATGCACAATATTTATCAGGTTCTTAACATGGTCATCCAAACGACAGGACAGCGTATGAATACTGCAATACTCGAAGCATTCGACCTGATTTGCTCTTTCTCTGACGAGAACTCTACGGCAGGGGAAAAATGGAAGACAAACGCAAACTATATGGTCAACCGTAAGTTTATCGTTCCATACATGACTTCCTATGACCCCAAATGGCCGAGAGACTATCTTTATCTTGGATATGGAGGTATGGCAAACAGAATGGAGGATGTTTGTAAAGCTCTTTGTTTCATTACAGGTAAGAACTACGATTGCGTTGGAAGTCTTGACTATTTTGTACGAGATAACAAATTGGTATGGGGAAAAACTTTCGAGTGGGGATTCTTTAGGTGCAAGGGCTTTAAGAAAGGAACAATGCACTTTGAGTTTAAGGATGAAGAGGTGTGGATGAAGTTCAACCGTGAAGTGGCAAAGCAGCGAGGATGGGTACTGCCTAAAAAGAAATGTGTATAAAGCAAATGTCAGGAAGGTTGTAAGGACGACCTGCAATCTTCCTGAATATAAAAAATATTCTGTCTTTCAGAATTTTGTTGCTTTTTTGTTTTGCGTTTTGGGAATATCTTTATATCTTTGTTGCGAATAAAGACAATCACTGATATGAGAGTTATCTCACAAAAGAAGATCAAAGACTTCTACGAGCAGCCACAATACGAACAGGCTAAGATACCTTTACAGCAGTGGTACTACACTGTAAGAAACAGAGAATACAAGAGCTTTGGCCAAATACTGGCGGACTTCACAGACGCTGTGAGAGAAAAAGGCTTGTATATCTTCAGTATTGATGAAGGCAACTATAAAATTGCTACTTCGATATATTTCGACACAGGATGTATATATGTGCGATTTGTGGCATCTTTAGCTGACTATAAGACTCTCATCGATGAGTGGAATGTGACAGTATGAAAATATCAAAAGGGCAATACAAGTACGCCGAAAGACGGGTAGAAAAACTGTTGGAGATCGTGACGGATGCGACACTGCCGACATCGCCAGAGTACATGGAACTCTCTATCATGAGTAGCATCGTGGAGGAATATGAGAAGAAACATCATCCAATAGAGAAACTTACGCTCGCTGAAGTCATAAAACAAGGCCTGAAAGATAAGGGCATGACACAGAAAGAACTATCCGAGGCTGTAGGGCTTAGCACCAGCAGGATAAGTGATTTTACAAAAGGGAGGAGCGAACCAACATTAGCTAAAGCAGGAGAAATATGCAAGATACTTGATATTCTGCCTGAAGCTATGCTAAACTTATAAATAAGAGGGAGGAATGGTTATGACATTTGAAATTGAGGTCGACAGAGAACATATCGAGAACACTTTATCCGTCACCTATACGATGGGACAGATAAACTCATATATGGAGATCATTCGTGAACTTAAAGAAATTCCAGAAAACGATGTGGTTAACATCAAAGAGACAATCGGAAGACTGCAAGACAGAATACAAATGCTGCTTGCATTAAACCCAAAAGCGGAGTTGGAATTGAAAACTTCAACACCTGAAGAACTTAAAATATAACAAGGAATAAATAAAATGTAACTAAAAAAGAAAGGAAACGTACTATGTTAGATTTGATAGCATCAGCCCTAATAATGGGAGTAGGTTTGAAAGCAATAGTCGGTGGTGATACTGGCCGAAAGAGAGGAAGAAAAAATAGCAACTATAAGGATGCTATGGGGTGGTCGCACGATAACCACAAAAAATTGTTTTAATAAAATTATTTTAGTGAGTACGCTTTAACCAGTGTACTCATAACTTTATTATATATAAATACGATGAATAAACTGAAATTATTTATTGCTGGCATCATGATGTGTTTAGCAACAACAGGCAGCGCACAGACGAAAGGCAACGATGCACATGATTATTATATGTATTCATGGATACAGGTGCGATGGGCAAATAAAGCTACAGGCGAACCATGCTTCGTTATATTGGAATCTCCAGGACTTGGCAAGAAACAGAAACCAACTATCATGAAAACTGATGACGGAAGAAGTATCATCTTTGATAACATGATGGATGGTCTTAATTATCTGGAACTAAAAGGTTGGGAGTTTATTTTAGCAGAAAAAGATTCTTTTAGTGAATGGTTAGTTCGCAGAAAAGTTACTAAGAGAGAATTGGAAGAGGTAGTAAAAAAATATACGCATTATGAAACTATAACCCCCAAAGTGCAGCTTAATTTGGCTGAAAAAAACATTCACCTTGATTACGAATAAACAATTCACTTGCTGGCTGTGTTTTATATTTTCATATAATTCTAATTGATGCCAGGACTGAATATTTTACGTAGTTTTTACAGATTATTATATTATAAAAAACAAAGTCAATAATGAAAAAAGTATTATTTCTTACGTATCTGATGCTAATGGCTATTGGTCTACATGCACAGAATGAAACCGTTACCAACCAGACCGTACTTGATTTGTTAAAAGAAGGTTTTTCCTCTGAAGAGATTATCGGTGCAATTGACAACAGCTCAACTCGCACTATTACTTTCGATATCAATTTTATGCGCCAGCTGAAAACTGCAGGTGCTGACGCTACTCTGACGACATATCTTCAAAAGATAGCCAAGAAAGATATGGGTTACGAGGGAGTTTACCTCTGGAATGTTGCTAACGGCAAGCCCGAAAAACTCTATCGTACAAATTTTGAAAAAGAAGCAAAAGGAGTTAATTTTGGTGCGATAGGAGCTGCAGCACTTGGCACCTATGTTGCAGGATCGGTTTTTGGAGGACACATTCCAAGCGGAGGAGAGGCTGCTGCTGTAGCTGCAGGGACAAGTGTTCTTATGACATCTGCCAAGGATATCAAGAAGTTGATGTTGCCTGGCACTAAAGCAAAAACAACGGCATCCACACAACCTGTATTTAGATTCTATTTTAATCATAATTCTGATGATAGTTTTAAGCAGAATGGCGGCAATTTTTATGAGCTTGTAATGAACGATATTATGAGTCCCAACGAGTTTCAATGTGTAAGGATGACGGTGAAAGCCAAAAAGAAAGGTGGCAGAAGGATATTCCCTGATAATATGAGTTACACCGTAATGGGCTTTGAGGGAAGTAACGCAAGTTCCAGAGTAATGGTAGATTTCACAATTAAAACAATTAACAACACAACCTTTGAAGTGTCTTTTCCTCAACCTTTGGAACCGGGAGAATACGTTTTCTTCTATAAGAACGGACTCAACAATCAGTATTTTAAGACAGCTCCATTTGGCTTCGATTTTTCCGTAGAATGATTTGTGATAAACTTATTGCAAGTTATGTTTAATATGGGAGCGGTATTTAAGCCGCTCTTTTTTTATTATTTGGTTGGCTTGAACGTATTACACAAGTTGGAGATAGACGCTAAGTTCGTCATAATAATTTATCATCCATACAAAAATCCCCACCGACGCAACTATCTACGCCAGCAGGGATCGCTAACAAGTATTTGATGTAAAATACTATTTTATTCCATAAGCTCTTTGTTGTTCTTGACTTTCCAAAGAAGACAATTCACGGTCATAAGTGTTGGATGCTTTCTCACTGTTTTCATCATACTTTCTTAAAACCGCATTTGCTAACGTGTTCAAAGGTATGGCTTTTTTCTCATATGCGTCAACAACATTGTCGGAAATATTAATGACAACAGGTCGATTGTCTATGTCCGCAATCAAGGAACGTCCTCTCATATAGACATTGTTCAGCCTTGGATTGAGAGGCTCATCTGCATATTGCTTGTAATTTCTTGGAATAGCTTTAGGTGTATGTGCTTCTAAAACCTCGTGACCAGCATTATTCAGAAGATTAGCACCTCCAAATCCCATCAGCATAAGCCTTAATAGCGGATTTCTTGTAAACATTCCTGCGGCAATGGCAGCCAAAGGTAATATATTGTTTCCTACGGTAAATGATGATGTCCTGCCAGTAAACATACCGATAAGCATATCAGGAAGCATCGCAAAAACATACCCTAAGTTCTTGGTTATATCACTAAACCCATTCAATCCTGCATGATCTAAATATTTACCCCATCCTGCCGTTTGGGACGTATTGAAAGAAGGAGAAACCTGTGACGGAGTATCTAATGTTTGCTGCGATGGCATGGAGAAACCTTGGGATGTACTGGCGTTTAATTGAGCGGAAGGAGTACTTGTGCTTGAAATAACGGGCTGTGAGACGGAGCGACCAGAAGCATGTGCTGTGATTTCATCATTATTTGTTCTCGACTGCTTTGGCTCGGGGTGATTCCTACTGGATGCCATTACTCTTGCAGCTTTTTTATCCACATTAGTCTTGTCGATTTGAACGGCAGCTCTGGCATAATCATTGGCACGCTGGGCTACTTGTGTAAGTGTCATATTTTTGCCGTTCACATTCCACACATGCAATCCTTGTACAGACATCTGCTTAGCAATGGAAAAGAACGAGGTGGCAAAAGCACGGCATTGTTTAGCTGTCTTATTCAACATCCATGCTGGTATGGGCGTATGACTGTTATAAGGCATAGCCTGACGACTTAATCCCGCAGTGATCGCTTTCAGGAGTTTTCCTGAACTCCCTTTTGCCGAGGACAAGAGCTGTACTGCTTCTTTTTTTGTAACGGCGTTACTCACATGGGGACGAATCGTAGCAACCTTGATTTTCTTTCCCAAACCGTCATTAACATTGGAAATATATTCAGTACCTGTTTTTCTGTATGCCAAGGCTCCTTTTTGATACTTTCCTAATGTATTCTCATCTCCAAAAATGACTTTACTGTATTCTTTTTGCGAGATTCTTCCTGTGGTGGTATCGGTAAGACCAAACCTATCCATAACGTATTTAGTTCCTTTTTCAATGTGAGTCCCTGCGGCATTGAAAACGGTATTTGTAACAAGAGTTTTCCCTGCTGAAACTAAACTTCCTGCCCCTGCGGTTCCTGCCACATCAATTGCTGCTCCTGTAACCCATGCTGCAGCTTTCTCTTTACTGGATGGTTTATAAAACTTCTTTTCCAGCTCCTTTAATTCTTCTTCTGTATTTGACAATCCTCGACCACGCCCGATACGCAATACAACCATACCCAAAAGGGAATTGTTAGAAACGGCTTCCCTCAAAACGTACTCTAATGAAGATTTAGGCATATCAGTACGAGCTAACTGCTCTTTGAGTAATTGAACAAAACGCATCTGTCCATAATATTCAGCAGGATCAACCAAGGTTTTCTCACCAAGCTTATTCTTTAATGCTACGGCGGCATTGTAATATCCTTTGGGGCCAAGTTTGTTGAGAAGAACTATTCTGTATTCGTCCGTCAATCTGCACCAATCTTTAGCAAATTGCTTGTTTGAAGCAATTTTCTCACTAACAGCCTTAATAAAATCATCAATGGTTTTCTTACCCCATTTCATAGAACGAGCGGTATTCTGGGCAGTATGTATTTGAGCAGATATTGGAGTAAATGCATTTGCATTATTCTGTAGAGATCTGGTAATTTCTTCGTTCTGCTTACGATGATAATATCTGTAATCCTTGGTGATGATGGGAGCGCAATATTTACTGAAGTATTGATTGAAGCAATACTCCAGCTCTCCGAAATGTTGATTTTTATTTGCCATACGATGGAGTTTTAGATACCCAATAACTGTTTACGTGCCTGCTCGATGGCTTTGTGACAAACGTTCATCTGCTTTGGATAGAAACGTGCAAGCCAATCATCCAATAAAATTTCATCATTGATGAATTTCACAGCTAACTGACGAGTGATCTCTATTGCTCTCTCTCCTCTTTCCCTGCCATTGAACCACGCTTTTGTCCAACAGCGTGTCCCAGTTGTGTCGAAATAGACGGATGCTTCTCGACTGATGTCATAACTGTGAATATCAATTTCAAGATTTTCCAAAGGATCGAGTGTCAAGCCGTTTTCGGCAGCTTCTTCAGAAAGTTTTTTTTTTGAGATTCATCCCAAGATTGGGGATATATTCCTTGACGGACTGCCAGAAATCCAAGGAAATCCTCGATTAGGATTTCCTGAATTTTCTCTATCAATGGAGCACTGCGCTCGGACAGACCTAAGGGATTACCTAAATTGGGCATTGTTTCATAAAAATAATTTTTATCTGCTGCTTTTGAAAGAATATTCCTCAATGACGCTTCCATCTTTTTAGGAGGTGTATAGGTTTTCGTTCGAAGCTCATTCATGTAGGTAGGAAGCCAGCGGAGCATCAGTGTCATGATCTCATTCTGACTATCGTCATACTTGGTGGAAATTTTCCTGTCACCCAAAGCCTCGGTAGTAGGCTGGCGGGTGATACCCATGGAAGCCAGCTGCTGTATGTTTGCCCAAATCATGGCAATGAAATTTTCAGGATCAAGTACTTTTCCGTTAAACCGCACTTCCATGTGTAGAAAATCACCAGCACGGGCGATTTCCTGCCCTGCCTTTACATCAGTGCCGTAAGGAGTGTAGGCTTCGGAAACGTTTCCATATGTAACTTCGTATTTTCCATACCTCGAAACAATATAGTTCTCGTGAACGGAATCATGTCCAGCTCCAATAATCATACCGCTTGCAATGGCATATAACGGTTTGTCCTTGACGGCATAATCAACACCTTGGTGCTGAAATCTTTCTCCCGTCTTGGGATGGGTTTGCTCTCCATAAGGAAGGATAACCTTCAGTTCTTCTTTCTCGCCCAAGGCAAAAGGCATCATGAAGCCGCTTGCCGACTCCAAGAGCATGTCCTTATAATCTTTTGCATCCATATACTATACTTGTTAGATTTAATATATCATATTCCACGGGAGCGGCGTACCACTGGTTCTTCCGACACAGGCAAATCAACTTGTCCCCGATGTTGTTCCGCCATCAAGTCTGGAGCGACAGCATACCTCGGTAGCTGCTGCACGGACTGACCTTCCGATTGACGATGATTAATGTTGCGCAGAGTCATACCGCCCAACATCATACTGGCCATTTTACCAAGCCAACCAAAAGGACCAAACATCATGTAGGACGACAGTGCGAGGGACGCTAAATTCATCTTTGATACATTTCCGCCCGTAAGTTCACTGGCAACAGAATGCACACCGTTCATCATTGTGCCAGCAACGCCTCCTTGCTGTTGTTGTAATGCTGGTGTCATACCTTGTCCCATCATTTGACTTGTTGACGGATATTGAGGAGTTGTAGGATCATAATACCCCCCGTTATTGTTGGAAACCATTCCGTTACCCGAGAAATAATGCCCAATCTGCTCCTTGCCTGTCTCATAGAGGTCAGCTCCTTCTCCAAAGACGGAAGCAACGCCACCTTTTATGCCTTGATACAGCCCTGCTGCTTCACCTGCAGCAGAACCAATGCCAGAATTTAATTTACCATAAGTACCATTGCCGAAAAGAACATCCGTGAGATTGGCGACCATGCTGACTTCATTGCCTTGATCGTCTACTTTCTTTCCTAATGTCGTTTCACCGAGAACACCAACGAGACCTTTTTGTGCGGCATCATCGCCACCTATGGATTTCATTACGTCTGGCAATAGCGTTCGTCCAGTTACCTGGCGATAGGCAACTGAAGATAGAATAAGACTTGCAATAGGATGATTAGCAGAGTATCTGGCGTACTGACCAGCCCAACCTGCAGTCTTATTGATGACTTTACCGCCCTCTCTCCAGCCTGTCTTGGCTACTGTCTTGAGCGATTCCTTATTGATAAGAGCTGCTCTTTTGGCTGTTTCTTCTGCAACTTGTTCAGCCGCTTTTGCGGAATGAGCAATGCCATGGCCAGAGGCCTTGGTTCCGTCAATGATGACACGCCCTGCCTTTGGGGCGGCCTTGGCTCCCAAATGCTCGGCAGTCTTAAAACCTGACTTGGACTTAGACAGACTTTTCTCCCAATTTTTGAAGCCGGACTCTACCTTAGTGACCTTTCCCCCCATGGATTCTATCCATTTGGTATAGCTGGCCTTGCTGGCATAACGCCCTTCCTTCATGACAGAATTAGCCAATGCTTTGCCGACTGTTTTCTCTGCACTTTCAGCGGATTTCGCTGCTAATTTGACACCTACCTTTTCAAGCGGCTTTTCCGCTGCCTTTACTGCTGCTTTGCCAAGCTCTTTTATCCATCCCATGGTCGTTTGTGTTTTTAGTTAGAATAATTGATTTGAATGATTGCTCGTGCCTTATGTTTTTCCATCTTAGGCGTTTCAATGATACCCCCGTTTACAGAGGAACAAAGCCAAGCCTGAAAGTTCTTGTTATCGCTTACTTCCGTGGAAGTCCAATACCAACAGTCTTCATTCAAGGCTATGGGTGTGCCACCCAGCTTTTCTATGATGGGATTGATTTTTCTGGCAGAGACATTCAACAAACGCTGCTCTGCTACACTGGGCAGGAAATCACTCTGGCCACCTTCATGAAAAGTAAAGAGCTTCATGGCAAGTGGACTACCCTTCTTTGTTTCGGCATTGTAACTGTTTTGCATTGCTCGTGTGTTGGCGGAACCGTCAAAAGCGGTAAGGCTTCCACTCGTGCCATTGGAAAGGCCAAGCGAGTCACAGAACACTCCGTCCAGTTCCTTCAACATAACGGCCATAAGCGGATGAGCATCCGTCTGCTCCGCAAAAACAACGCCCACGGCTTTTTGTGATTTTTGGGCAAAATAAACGTCTGGTGACACACAACTATGATCCTCGCACAAGATATACCCCACATGAATTTCATAATCTGTGGGTTGATAGACATCACATGAGTTCAGGCCTATAAGTACAGCCAATAAAGAAATGGCATATACTTTTTTATTGGTGTTACGTGATCTTCTATGTGAAGATTGACGATGAACTTTATAGGAAATTCGCACAATTCTGTGAGAAAGTCTTATGATGCGATTGATTACCATAAGTATTTTATATATATTCATGTCAATTTTAATTTATAGTGGAACCTTAGCACCAATGGCTACGCCAGTACGGAACAAGTCCTCCCCTCGCATCGTGACATCCTCTTTTACCTGAAAGAAGATGCTCCAGCCATGATAGAGGTTGAAGGTGTGTTCGTAGCCGAGTGAACCTACGCCAACAAACTTATGTAAGTCACTGCCGCCACTTACACCGACCCTGATGTTGCCATGATGGTTGCGACTTCGTGTCACGCAAGGCTTATAGGCAAAACCAACCGTCCAAATGTTATAACTGTGCCAAAAAGAACTTCGGGTGACATAACCTGCTTCTGGTTCAGTCTTGTACTTGATATAGTAGTTTGCAAAGTACTCCATTGCATTGTGATAATTCATTTCATGCTCATAAGCCAGTGTGGCATCAAATCCTTGCGGATAGGTAGCACCCATGCCAACCATTACATGATTGCCGTGAGATTGGCTCATAGCTGAAAGGTGAAACAGGCAGATAAGAGAAACTACAGAAACTCTTGGAAAACGGGAAAAACGTATATTCATGATAAGCCTTTTTTTATTGTTCTTTCAAGAGTAACGTGTCGAACGAGTCGGCACTTAATACATCCTCATAGTCGAGATGAAGTGAGATGGCACGACCACTAATCTGTTTTTCTGAAAGTTCCACCGACAGAACCTTGTCATTGGGGAAAGTCATCTTTTTCAAGACAACCACATTGCGGTAGCCTTTTCTGAACCTTACAGAACGGTCAAGAATAAATGCTGGTTTCAACTCAATAATCTGGACATTGGTTGACTTTTCTTGTTTCTTGTCCTCGAGCTTTATACGTAGCTCATCTATGTCAAATGGGAGGTTGGTCTTGTTTTCTACGGAAAAATCGATGAAAAAATATTCGCCTACAACATAGATGTTGTTCAAACGCATGATCATCTTGTCCTTTTTAGTAAAAGTACTTCGATATTTGGCTGGAGAATTCCATACTTTCATGCAATAAGAGGCCATATCTGTAGTAGACATGCTGATTTCAGGATTGTGGAAAGCATTGCGCTCTATAAGTTCCACTTCCTTATCCGAAACGGCCTCTTGGAGACGACGGGTGTAAATAAGCGCATATTGTACTCTATAACGCTCTGTGATAATAGTGACTATACCCAGTACATCCCCGTCATTATGATTGCCTGTCTTGGGTTTTATACGTATCACGTTATCCAAAGGTTTGTCACCTGCTACGGAATCTGTAGATATATCCACCAAGCGTATTGGCTCGGAGGCGGTGATGATAGTGGATATGTTTTCGTTGACGGTCAACACCTCCATATCCGAATAAGTCTTTTGAGCATGTACCCCCAACAAAAAAGTGGTACACATAACAACGACTATAACAATTTTCTGTTTAAAATTTTTCATATCTTTTTTTCTTCTTGTTAGCATTTTAATATCTGTTTCTCTTTTCCTGCCGACTGCCGTCAATCAGATAAACGAGCGTACCATACTTCAATTTTACCCTATTCTTGCGGACAGCTTTTCCTACAGCATTCATCATATGTTGAGAGGCATTCTGAACGGCATTGTTGGCCCAACCTTTGATGCCAGTTGAAGAGGTTGTGTTGTCTACAATATTCGTTCCACCCTGTGTGGCTGAACCGAGTATCTCTTTAGTGGTTTCCCTGAAGGAAGATTGCGGAACGTAAAGACCCTCCAATCCGTCCGTGTCATAAATGGAAAGGCTTACGTTGATAATCTCATCCCTACAGAAGACGCTCTTTACATTTCCTTTGACTCGCTGTTGACTGAAACCAGACATCTGTGCATAGAGATAGGTACCTTTCTTGACAGTTATGTCACCGATTTCCACATCATCCAGTAAACGAAGGCGGACACGACTTCCTTCTTGTGCCTTCACATTCTCGTCGATAATAGCCTTTATGAGCTTGGACTCTTCCGATGAAGACGATAGAGTGTTGAAGTAGTCGGAGGATGCCTTTACTTTCTTGACAACTTTTTCGGGATTACCCTCTGCTTGTCCTCCTGCATCACGGTAGTTGTCCGATGTTCTGGAAGAATAAGAAGATCCGTTGTCATCGTAAGATGTATTTCTTTCGTTCCGAGAACCATTTGCAAGCAGACCATAATCATCATTGATACTGTCATTATTGTCTACGTTGTCACGCCTTCCTCGGCCTGAAGAAGAACCAAAAGCAACGCCCGAAAGATCCTCGTTCATCTTATCTATTTCACGTTGTCTTCTCCTACGGTCGAGACGTGCAATCTCTGAATCACTTACTGGAGCGACAAAGTTGTCGCTCGAGGAAGAACTGCGGGATGTGTTTGAAGCCTTTCGCACACGATCCTGCATTTCCCTGATTCTGCGCTGCTCATCAATCTTGGCACGTTGCTGCTCTTGCTGCCTTTGTACCATTTCTGCCTCTCGATTACTGTATTGGGAATTATAATCTTCCTTTTTATTGATTGAGTCTCGGTCGTTCTCAACATTCTCAACTCCAGAAATATCATTGATTTTTCCAAACTCACGCTCGGCATTGTCCAACTTGCCTCCCAACACGCTGTCAGTATTGGCTGACGGTAGATCAGAGTTCAAGTAATCCGTTGTGGCCAAGCGTGGGTCGTTGTCGGATACGTCTGTATCTACGGCATCAATGACGAAATATCCTACAAACAAAACCAATGGATATAGAATAGCCGGAAAGACATACTTCCTATCCTTAAAATTTATTTTCTTTACATCCATTTTACTTTTTGTTTATTGTACGTCTTTGATGTAATACTGAATCTACCTGTTCAACAGCTGTTGTGCGCCGTTCCTTAGAGGCGTTATAGCTGCGTACCATATTGAAAATGTTAATGGCAAAACAGCCAATTACAATACCGAAGACAGTAACAAGGAAGGCCACACGGTGACGATTGGCCAAAATTTGTATCTTCATAACCAGCCAGCTCAAACCACTCTTGTCGGCAAACTGTTTGCCAGCTTCCACTTCTTTTTCATAACGCTCTCTATATTTTGGGTCGTTCTTGTCTGGCATAGGGTCGCCCATAATAATTCTCTTGAATCCCATAATATTCAATCTTTAATGTTAGTAATTGGTTTTCTGATTTTCGGAGAGATCTTTGTTGACAAGAGTTCTCCAGCCGTAGATGATAAAGCCGTGGGGGTTGTTTTCCGTTCGAGGTACTCGCCTTAGACTTCCTGCGGTAATGAGCTGACGCATCAGGATGCTGGTGCGACGCTCGATACGTTGACGGCCATAATAGGTAAAGGTCAGCTTCTTCTCGTCTAACTTGATAGAGTCACAGAAAATACTGCATATCGTACTCGTTCCAATAATGTTATTATAAAAGCCTTTTTCCTTCAAGGCGTTATATTGAGCAAGACCTGACTCATCAATAAGGTACATGGCTTTTTTGATGGTATAATCAATATACTTATCATCAGGAGCCAGAGTAAAGAACAGGTTATGGAACATCTCCACGTGACTCTTTGCTTCCACGCCAAAAGTCTCATCCATTGTAGTCTGCTTGACTAAAACAGGTACAGTGCCATCAAGGACATAAATCTTCTTATGAGCATCGGCAACCATTCCTCTGGCTATAAAAAGACTTCCAAGGCTGATAACAATGCAACCTATCAAAAAAAGACTTGTGACGATCAACACTAATTTTATCTTGTTTTCTAATTTTTTTAATACAGCCATAGCTTTATTTTTTAATGAATTCTGGGCATGACAGACATGGCACTTGATTTGACAGAGGATGCCACTCCTTCTCCAAAGTTACGAGTGGAGAAAGCGGTGTCTCCTTCAGGAATCATCCATGCTGCAAGATCGGGAACCAAGTTGAGACACCTTAATGCAACTACGGAAGCGGCAAGAAGATATCCGCACGACATGAAGGCATTTTGTATATAACCGCCCATCGTATGCACGTCCGATGTAATGGCGGTTAGGTTTTCAACCTGAATGCTAATCACAATATCAAACAACAGCAGGACATAAAAACCTACAAAATAAAGCATGGCTCCGTAGAAGTGGACGGTCAGGTAGCGGATAATCCATTTTGCCCACGCCCCTTCCCATTTCGGAAGGACGGAGAAAGCCCATTGGATGGGACCAAAGATAGTCAGCATACCCAATAAAATTTGCTGGCAGAATATGGTTGCCCACCAACCGACACGGTACAGAACAAGCGAGAAGAACATAACAATCTTGTCCAAGCCAATGATTAGACCAGCAAAAACAGATGTCTTTTTAGCTCTGGTGGCATCTTTTAAGCCGTCGATGGCAGATTTTCCTCCTGCTGTATGTGTCATTATGTCTATGCTGGGATCTTGTTTTACAATACTTTCTGCAGCTTCCACCTCTGCTGCCTTTTGATACATCGTGTCACGTTTTTGCAAAAGTGGCATCAACTCGTTGTATTTCTCACTGACTTGCACAGCTTCTGCTTCATATAGGTCGTGGGTATAGCTGCCTATACAGTTGGGTATATATGCCAAGGCATCCAAAATGCTACCACTGCCGCCACCCATGCCAGTCATGCTTGGAGGATACCAAAAAATCATGACCATGGCGATACCTAATACTTTAAGTATCTTGAAAACATCAATGGGTTCTCCCTTGACCATCATCTTATAGGCAATGCTGGCACCTACAATGATGGAAAACAAGGCTCCCAATGCCATGCTCATTTGAAGGATCCACCAAAAAGGACCCTGTGTACCAATAAAATCGGGATTGCACAAAAACTCATTCGTTTGAAAAACAACATTGTCAATGTCTTCCTCAAACAGGTCAACTCCTATTGTCTGGGATAGGTCGGAGATTGTGTTCGACAACCCCTGAAGACCTCCTTGTGCAGCTAATAATAAGGAACTGAATGTCATAATTTACATTTTTACTTGTTAGCGTATATTTTATATTTTACTTTTTGATTTCACTTTTTTGAAAAACCATCAACTCCCACCGCCGTTCTCCAACGGTTCAAGGCATCAAAAGCTACTGTAGAGACGGAGGATAACCGCTGGGGTGGCTTGCTGTTTTCCCGCATCTCCTTTGCGGACTTCATGCCTTTCCATGCAAGAAGCTGTTTGGTGAGCTGGTAATTGCGCCTGACAATATCTTTATAGATGGCTATGTACTCTTTCTTCTTGCGTCCCAAATCTTGATAGGACTCACGAGTAACCTTGATAGCGGTCTGAAGACAGTTATAAATGGTCTTCCACCTGCGATAGTCTTCAGATGTACCACCGTAAGGCATGATAAGATTGATATTCTTCTGAAAGATGGATAGTCTGTTCTCTATCTTGCTTTTTTCAACTGTCCATGCTAAGTCGGTCATTGGACTGCGGTCAACTATATTCTTTGCCTCTATCTTGGCACGGCGGAAGGTCACAGAATCTATGCTGTCGGCATAAAGTTTTTCATCTGCGACACGAGTTTTCATGTGAAGACGGAAAAACTGCTTGTTCAGCAAATTGGCTGTCGATTGATATCCCTTGTGAAATGCGTTATAGTAGTAACGGGGAGTTAATGATCCAGCACCTGTCTCCATCGTCATAAACTGCTGCATGATGTAATTCTCATGATGTTTTGTGACTTGCACATACCCTTGACTGAATACGGAAAGGACAATCAACTGCAGCCCGAGTAAAAGGATGATTCTATTTCTTTGCATGATAAGTATTCTTTTATGTTTAATGCCAGCTTCTGCCTCCGATGATTCCGCCACCGCCTAAGGGGGCATGTTGGAATGAGCGATGTTGCTCCAGACATTCAAATGCTTGGATGGAGTTACCAAGCCAACGCCCCAAAGCATCGTTGGCAATGTCTTTGATGCTTCTTGCCATGAATATTTCTTTTTTCCAAAAGCCCATCCGGACAGTCATATATGCCCATAACTCTGTGTAGGAACGTCTGATGCTGTCGTCTATCTCGTCAATGGAATTGTTGATATCACCCAAAATGGTCATTAAATCCGAAGTGGTACAATTTCTTACACCAGTCACAATTTCGGCTAATTCAGAGTAGGACTTCCATAGCTGTGAAGCTCCATGATAAACACCCTCGACGGCTCGTTGACTGGCTTTGATGATTATGGTGTCGCTTGTCCAGATGGCTCCATGTTGGAGGATTTCCTTGTTGTAGGTATTCAATAGATCATAATAGGCTTCGAGATTACTCTTGCAACTCTTAAAACTGTTATAAGCATGAAAGCCAGTGGCGGTTGAGCTCAAAATGAGGTTGATAATATTGAAACACTTTCTATATTTGTCCAACTTCTTGTTGACCGCAGCGTAATCTTCCATAGAGTGCATACTCTTTTCATGATAAGTAATCACGCCTTCCTCGGCAAGGGTACGCAATTCCAACATAGCCCTGACGGTCTTGTGGTTATGGATCATTGCTTCCAACGAGACGGGGTCGGTCGGGAAATCTAATGCCTTGACTTCACTCGGAATAAATAGAAGACAAAGGCTCATCACCAGTATGTATACCAATTTATTCATGTTTTCTATTATTTATGCTATGCCTTAATTTTCGCTTGTTGTGGTGTTGTTTTGTAAAGAGGTACTTGCGGAAGTCTTCTTGGCTTTGTCACTTGCATCGTTCCACCGTTGCAGCGCATACTCGGCAATAGTTCCTCGTGACTTTCTTGTAATGGGGTTGAAGATGTGATTGGTCAAGAAATCCTTGATGGTCTGACGATCATTCATGACTTTTTCCAAAAGAACCAGCTGGGAATAGATTAAACTAAGTTGGTATTCCACGTTTCTGGCCACATCTAAACGATCGCTGGCCCAAAGCAAGTGAATGGCATCTGGGTCTTCTTCATTTGCCAAGTTCTTGGCATAGTTGTATCTTACCGAAATAGAACAGTCAGGCATGTCTTCCATCAATTGCTTTTGACGCTCGTTGACCTTTGCTGCACGCTCTTTCTCCGATAGGTTCACGTCAAGTTTCATAGTCTCTATGATATTCTCTGACGAAAAAGAAGCAGAGAGCTTGTAGTCGACGCTCAATATGGCACGGTGAATCCTTATAAGATTCCATCCAAACCAAGGTATAAGATAACTTGGAGGTTGAGATAACGTGAGAGTGGCGGTGTAAGTTACCTCACTCTTTACCTGTGCACAATAAGCATGACGTACGAAAATATATTTATTGTCACCATTGGTCCACTCTCCGTCATCCTGCCAGGATAGCTTATAAAGCCCTTCTAATTCTCTCATGTTTGCAGGAATACGATAAGGATCTCCATTGTCCTCAGTAAGATCTTTATAATATTCTGATATGGCAGTGTTTATCTTACCAAGATAAGACTGTATCTGCGAAAGCTGACGTTTTGAAGCTGCCTGATTTTTACTAATGGTTTCATAACGTGAACGTAGCTCGGAAACCTTGTTCTCATCATGTGCCATTTTGGCTTGTTTTATCTGCTCTATCAAGGCTCTCATCTCCCTATCCATGGAACGGATTTGTTCATTAATATTCTTTATATCGGCTTGATATTCTGACTTCTTTTTTTGCAGCATCTTGATATCATCGTTGCCAGACTTAGGAGAGGCTACCATGGCAAAATTCTTTGACTTGGGATCTTCCAGATGCTTTCCCTGATTACCGTTCTCCTTCCAGTTGAAGGACCCTTCTGCAAGGGTAGAGCCGTCGGCACAGCTGGCGGAGAACACAGCGGAATTGCAACCTTTCATCTTGTTCTCATCTGCCATTGTGTAGTATTTAGGAGCATCGTAGCCTAACTTGTAAACAACTTGCTGAGAGGGTTCTTTGTCACTCTCTAAGCTGTTGTAGTATTTGAGCTGATTATCCATTCTTTTCTTGAAAGTATTCTCATCCATAGACTCGGAGTCAAACACTTCTGAATAGACTTCCTGCTTGGAACTCCAAGACTCCCTGACTGTCATGTTCACAGTCCAGTGCATGCCACGCCAATGCGCTGAAGATTTCCACATGTTGCCATCTTTGTCTCTAACGTAGGAATAGGAGTCCATGGCATAATCAATAGTGATGGTATGACCAGGATGTTGATGTTCATATTGACTTTTACGAGCAGCATTCCAACCTGTCGACATTTCAGCTTGTCTTTTGAGTTCATTATATTCTTGTGGGGAAAGGGTGGGGAAAGACGGTGTGGTCTTTCTTTCAAAATTCTCTTTATACTTCCAACCTGTCCATGCGGAGTTGTCATTAGTATTCCTCGGATGCGAAGGCTTGTATTCAGCGAGAATTTTATTACCACTATCTTCGGAATAGATATACCATCTTTGTCTATAGTGTTGCCCCTTTAACTCTTTTACATAATTGCTGATATAGCCTGATATGTTATAATCGTCTATCTGAAAAAGACGTGACACAGCATCTGCATCCGTCGATTGAATAACGCTCATCAGAATTTCCTTCACATTCCCTGCGTTGCGTATACTTTCATACTTGCTTCGGAAGGTCTTGTATAGCTGGTAAATTTCGGAGGGTTTTGATTTGAAGATCTTACCTATTGCCGAAAAATCCTTGAGATTCCCATTAACAGCATCTTTTCCAGCGGTGGCAAGTACTTCTCCGATATTGCTTATATCTTTCTTAATGTTTTCCTTGGCGGCTTTGATGTCAAAGTCGCCGATCTTTTCCAAGAGGTCTTTCCAGTTGACATTCCCCAATTGAGACACGTCGAAGATTTTCCGCAACTTCTCGTTGATAACCAAGAAAACTACGTCCTTGAAAGATAGCTTACCATTTGTAACAACAAGTTCGAACTGTTTGCATAGCTGTTCGACATTTTGAGTAGTCTTGAATAGGTAAGGTCCCCAATAAAGGGCATTGTCGGGCTGCTTGACCATTTTGACAGCAACGACGATGAGCTTGGGCATGATGCCGTCTTTCACTAAATAAAGGATGCGCTGATAATAATAATTCTCATCACTGCTGAACAGCCCTGCATCACGCATTGCGTTCCGGTCTTTCAACTTTGACAGGTAGATACCAGCGGTGGAAAGGCTTGCCTTGGTGTAATGGCCTAAGATGGAATCTACATCGGAAACGGTTAGACGCTCGGTTTCCGACTCTATTGCGTATGCGGCAGTCATGGCAGCTACGGTACCCTCGTCAATGTTGACGGCATGATACGACTGGGCTGACATGGCTGTCACCGAGAGGATCAAAAGGATGATGGCAATGATACGACGCATATAACTTTGGGACTAATTGTTTAATACTTTTCTTTCCTTTAATATTTTTCTGGCAAATTCCAAGGAACTCTTTATCCCTGAATGCTTCCAGTCACGCACGAAGGCTTCGATGGCATGTTGGTGATCACACCGAAGAAGTTTCTTATAGAGCTTCAAGGCCAGCTTCTCTATCTTCTCCGTTGTGTAACTCATATAACATTCTGGTGGTTCCTCTATGCCAAATACATCACCTTCCTGTCCTCGTTTGATGAAGACTTCCTTGAATGGCGAACGGCCCTCTTTATTTTCCAGACGGTTAATGGTAAAAATTTTCTTACAGTCAATGTCGGTTAGGGCAAGCGTTTTCTTGATGTTGTCAAACTTGTCCTTGAACTTGCTCTGATCAAGCAGCATGAAGACACCGGAATTGTTGATGATGGCTTCCTTGACTATCTTAGACTCGGTAACATCCTGTATCTCCTGTGTGACGACACCGACCATTGCCCAGTGCTTGCGGGCAGTCTTGTAAAGGTACTGTATATAGGTGGCCATGACAGGAGTAGCAATAGCTTTCCACGCTTCTTCTATGACAAGGCATTTTCTTCCTTCCTTTAGGAGCATCTTCTGTGTGAACACATCCATAATAATTAGTACGACAATGGGGAAAAGAACTGGATTTTCTTTTATTTTGTCAATCTCGAATACGATGAACTTTTCATTGAAAAGCGAGGAATCCATGTCGTTGTTGAGCGTATATTCCAACTCGCCACCCTTATAGAAAGGTTTGAGAATTGTAGCAAATTCATTGATAGGAAAGGTTACGTCATCCTGCTTCATAATCTGCGGAATGCGCTCTATGGCGAACTCATAGTAAGTGTTGAAGTTCAACTCCGTCACACGCATCTTCTTACGCTGACGCTCAATCTTATCGATTTTCTTGTTGATGCGTTGGAGATATTTGCTCTCAATGAGTTCTGGAGTGAGACGCAATAGTTGACGGCTGGCATTACTCTTCTCCCCATCAGTGGCAGCACTATCATCAATGACGGCTTGCAACTTATCACGGAGACGGAGGTTACGGGCTTTGTGCTTCTGAATGGCTTCTTCCTCTTCATCGATCCTATCATCTATGTCGTCTATGTCATCCATGTCATCAGAAACGCCATAACGCTCTTCCAACTGCTGCTCGTATTCTTCATACTTACCAGTACGCTTATCTTCAAGCTCCATGACATGACGCATATTGTCTCTCTGCTCCTCTGTAAAACCCTCAAACGGGGTGAAATACTCCTCAAAGTATTCTATCAGTGTTTGGTTGATGATGGTCTCTTCAAGTTTCGTCGGTTCACCATTGCCTTTGAATATCAGGAAGATAATATTTCTAAGAAAGTCTTTCTTTGCCTGAAAGTTCTGCTCGTACTCGGTTTTCTCAATCTTAAAAGGATTCATCGAAATAGGATGCTCCTTGGAATAGGTGATATATATGCCTTCAAAATAGCTACACAAGCCCTCGTAGCTATCGCCGGTATCAACAATGACTATATCGGTGTCTTGCTCGTAATACTGGCGCATAACGGTATTCATGAAAAAGGACTTGCCGCTACCTGAAGGACCAAGTACAAAGAAATTAGAATTATCGGTATACCTTATTTTCCCCTCCTTACCTGACACATCCACAGCCATGGGAACACCCTGTCTGTCGGTATAATAGCATTTCAGGTTGGTATCGTCACCTTTCTGTTGATGTTCCTTATACAAAAGGCATAGTGCCGGCTCGGAAAGCGTCAGAAAACGATCATAATCTGCATTGAGTTCAAAGCAGTTGCCTGGAAAACTGGCAACAAATAACTCTAATTGATTATAGGCACGCTTGGACAGGTGCATACTGTATCTTGCCAAAAGATTTTCCAAACTGTTGGTAACCTTTTGCAAGTTCTTGTCGGCACTGGTCTTTACTATAAGGTTGTAATGGGCATAAACAAATTGCTTGCCGTTACGGGCAATCTCATTAAGAACGTCGTTGATGTCTTCAACAGCAATCTGATTATTCGGATTGGGGATAGAGGCATGACGGTTCTTCTTTTTCTCCAACTTCGCTATCTCTCGCTTTTGATTGGGAAGGAAAATAATTTGATTATATATGATGGTGTCTACATCTGGCAGTGTACTAAGATCTGAAAGTAAGTCTTGTGGCATTACAGTGTTGTTGACATTGATGTCAGCGTAAGGATGAAGTGTGCCGGGAAGACCAGGGTCATCCACATCCAAAAGGCTGTACACTTTCAGCTGTTCATCACCCATACAGATTTTTTCAGACTCCACACTGAAGTCCGTCATTGAAATAACTTCGTTTTTGAAATCAACGGCGAAGAAACGCTCAGTATATTCCTGACATTCCTTGCCACTAAGAAAACGACAGTTTACATTCTCGCTCTTCAGACGGTCGTGGACTTTCTGTATCTTTACTTGAAAATCACGCCATTTATCGGCATCGTATGTCTTCAATCCGCCGTTCCTACCTCTCTGGGTGATGGTGAGATATGTCTGTGACTCCACATAGGGACGACCATTGAAAAACTTGAAATAGGCATCGGAAAGAAAACGCTTTTTAGCATCACTATTCTTTCCTGCTATGTTTGATATGTTAAACTTCTTGCGGACGAAGACATCTTGCTTGTGTATGGCATAGCCCTCGCCTAAAACCTGAAGGACAGAAGCCATCAAGGACGTAAACTCGTAATAGCCGTCAGTGTCGGCTGAATACTTCCTGACGGGATTATCCATCTTCAAGATAGTTGAATAATCGCCTTTCTTAGTGTGGATAACACCTATATCGTTTACATCCTCAAAACTGAAATAGATATTCTCAAACACTTTAGCACGTTTGCTACCTGTGCCGAAAGCCTTGATGGAAATAAACATTCCCAATAACACAGAGGCAAAGACCAATATGACGATTACGGTAATCATAAATTTACTTTACTTACAATCAAATAAATGTTCTAATATTGTCTTGAATGGCTGAATATGTAAATCCCTTTTGGTGATTTCTTTGTATGCAATCCTTTGTGCTGCTTGACAAAAATGGTTACTCCTCCTACGGATAGAATAATGGTTAACAGCGACAAGGATATGACAAAACCGAAGATCATATAGCCAATCAAGAATGACAACAGACCACTTCCAACAGTAATGGCGGCCCATACAATGTATCTTCCTCGAAGACCCAGAAACTCAAGAGGCTTCTGAAGCCCCTTGAATACTGGGTAGTCGGGATAGTCGTTCTTGACTGTTTCCATGTTTCTCTATTGCAGTCCGAAGAACAGTGGCAGTGCTTGAGCTGCTGCGACGAGGAAGATGCAGGCTCCGACAATCATCATGATAGACTTCTTGACATCCTGTTCCTCGTTGTTCATCTTGATGTAAACAGAGATAGCACCCACAATGGCGACAATACCTGCTAAGGCATAGCACAACTTCGTTACAACGGGAATGTACTTCTTCAAGGCATCCGTTGACTTGGTGATAGCTTGAATACCGGAGTCGATGTTCTGTGCATCGGCGGCAACCGTTACCACTACCAACATCAGCATCACCAATACAAAACGAGGGTCTGTGGCTACGGATTTGATTTTCTTCACTGCGGAAATGCCAAAACTCTTGGCACCGCTTACCATTAATGACAAATTCTGATTCATTGTCTTGGATTTTTTGTTAGTTAATAATTATATGAAAATATGTAATAAATGAATTACCAAAGCCTGTCGGTCACTCCAAATTGGAAACCGAAGAACGCTGGAAGGACTATGGTGGCGATAAGTAGGAAAATACAGCTGCCAACCAAAACGATGATACTTTTGGTAAAGCCCTCTTCCCCTGCTTGCATCTTGATATAGATACTGGTAGCACTGTATATGGACAGGAGAGCTGCAATTGCATAAAGCAAATACAATACGGCTGTACAACAAGTTAATACGAAGACAACCATATTATACAGGCGACCGGAATTGCCACTATAGTCGGTTGTCCCACAATTAGCTATAACGGGCTGTGCGAGCGATAGTAATGCTAATAACAGTAAATAGGTTTTTCCCTTAAACTTCTTCATGACTTATACACTGAATTGTTCTGCCTGTTCGTCTTCTTGCTTGGCCTTCAATAATGCGGCTTGACAATCTTCAACGAACTCGTCCACATATACAGCTCCTTGAATATCTGGAGACACGCTGTTTAAGTCTCCGTTGATTGAATCAACCTTGGCTTGGGCCTGCCTGGCCAATTCTTCTGTATCTGAATCTGTAATGTCTTTCGCTGTTATTTTATCTTCGTCGATATCAGAATCTGATGCTTCATCTGCTTTATTGGGTGCTGTTGGCTCTGCTGCCATTGCACCGCCGTACGTTTCAGGTGCTTCGTCACCAGGACGTTCTATCTGATACTTGCCATCGCTGTCCTCACTAACTCTAACTGCCGAAACTGCTGGCGCACCTTCCGTATTGTTGACAGACGTACTCGTGTGAATGACTTCAACACTTTTCTTTTTTTCTCCTTTCGTGCCGAACAAATCAAGGCTGATCATAGCAACATAATAGATAACAAAGATGAATGTCACTACAATTGCGAATATACCGAATGATCCCATATTATTTTATTTGTTGTATGCAAAATAAATGACTTAACAGCAAATAAGCATCCTCAAAAAAAT
>OBYM01000288.1_pt1 | contig 30467 bp, 30 predicted proteins | sample 1538191 | NCBI WGS metagenome assembly OBYM01 (sample SAMEA2580165, study PRJEB22360) | human gut metagenome | biome: human gut; feature: human-associated habitat; material: faeces | place: Denmark | collected 2008/2010 | reverse complement strand
AAAGTTCGCCCGAATGGCGGCAGCCAGAGCATCGACAGCCTCTTTTTGTCCAATTACCCGCTCGCTGAGACGTTCTTCCAGATGAGCCAGCTTGTTCAGTTCGCTTTCCTGTACACGGCTGGCAGGAATTCCGGTCCACAGCTCAATCACTTTGGCCAAATCCTTTTCTTCCAGCTGAGCAGCCTGTGCGGCAGGAGCCAGCTCTTCAGCCTGTTTTTCCATCCGGGCAATTTCATAGCGGGTTTCAGCCAGTTTTTCATAATCCGGCTCCACCCCATCAGCGGTCAAAGCCTCTTCCTGCTCCTTCATTTTTCCCAACTGATACATCACCGTGTCATACTCTGCCATGGGCAGGTTCCGCAGTGCAGCACAGGCACAGGCCTCGTCTAACAGGTCAATGGCTTTATCCGGCAAAAAACGGTCATTGATATACCGCTCTGCCAAAACAGCTGTACGGTGAATCATGGCTTCGGACACCTGTACCCGATGGTATTTTTCATAATATCCTTTAATACCACTGAGCATCTCTTCTGTCTCCTTCAGAGAAGGCTCGGCCACCGTAACCGGCTGGAAACGCCGCTCGAGCGCTGCATCCTTTTCAATATGCTTCCGATACTCAGCAAAGGTTGTGGCGCCAATTACCTGGATTTCTCCGCGGGACAAAGCGGGCTTCAAAATATTGGCTGCATTCATAGAGCCCTCTGCATCCCCGGCGCCCACCAGGTTATGCACCTCATCAATAAACAGGATAATATTCCCGTCCGCTTTTACTTCATCCACCAACCCTTTAATCCGGCTTTCAAACTGGCCCCGGAACTGGGTTCCTGCTACCAAGGCCGTCAGGTCCAGCAGCTGGATTTCCTTAGTTTTCAGTCTTGCAGGAACATTGCCCGCTGCAATCCGCTGGGCAAGGCCTTCTGCAATAGCCGTTTTGCCAACGCCGGGTTCACCAATCAGACAGGGATTATTTTTAGTCCGGCGGGACAAGATCTGAATCACCCGGTCAATCTCCCTGTCCCGGCCAATAATAGCGTCCAATTCCCCATTTCGAGCCCGGGCAGTTAAATCTGTACAATAGGCGGAGATATGCTTTCTCTTATTCTTTTTCGGAGTTTTTTTCTCATGGCCGGCATTTCTTCCCTTTTCAGCTGTATTTTCCTGGGCAGGATTCTGCTCCATTCCGGGAAAAATATTCTGCAAAAAAGAGGGGAATGTAGCTGCTCCACCAGGAGTAAAACCGTCCTCATCCTCGTTTTCGTCGTTATTATCATTTTCCAGCGCCATCAAACCATTCATTTCCTCTGCCATGGCTTCCAGCTGGTCTTCGGTAATTCCCATTTTTTCCATCAAATCATTGACGGGTTTAATTCCCAGCTCTTTTGCGCAAACCAGACACAATCCCTGGGTATTAGCGGTGTCGTTCGTTTGTGAGATGAACACAACCGCCGGGCGTTTATGGCATCTTGAACACATCAGCATAATTTTCTTCCATTCTCTGCTGCCGCGTGCAGACAAAATATGAAAAGCTGTCCCACGGCGTACTTGGACAGCTTTTTCCCTTCAAAATAGGGTTACTTGGCATCCGAAGGCGTCTGGCCTTTCTTAGCCTTGATTTCTTTATTAATATCCAAACTGTTTTTGGGGTCGTCGGAATGCAGAAGCTCCAGAAAGATCTGAAAATATCGTACCATGGCATAAATCATAAATGCAGCGGTAATCCCCAACAGCACGTAGGAAATCACCGTAGTCATGGTAGAATACAGATGGAACACGCCTTCCATTACCACAATCGAAACTGCCGAAACATAAAACAGGACTGTTGCGACTTTACCATACCATTGTGCTGCACAGGGGCGCTTTTTCTTTTTCAAAAGAATACATCCACCTATCAGCATTCCCAGTTCTTTTAGAACAAAAATTAGCAAAATGGGAATCAACAAAGGATGCTTGATTGCCAAACAAATGGCAATGGTCCCCTGAGTTAGTTTGTCCGCTAATGGGTCCAGCATTTTTCCAAGCTCTGTAATCTGATTGAATTTTCGGGCGATCATCCCATCGAACATATCGCTTAATCCGGAAAATGCTAGGAAAAGCACAGCCCACAAAAGCTGGCCCTGCAGAAAAAAATAGGCAAACGGGGCAATCACCACTATCCGCAAAACAGAAAGCAGATTGGGGATGGTCCAGTTTTGATTTCGGCTTTTGCTTGTATGATTCACTTGTAACATCCTCTTTCACGCCAATAACATTTCCTTTTTCATAACAAAGCGGGGGACTATTCCCACGCCTGCAAATAGGTTTGATAAACCACAGAGTTTTCCGCCATGCTTTGAATCGTAGGCGAAGCAGCTGGCGATAACAGTTCCAGACAGAAACAGCACAGCAAAATCACCAGCAAAGCCTGTACGACTCCCAAAAGGGCGCCCAGTACTTTGTTTAACTGTTTGAGTACCGGAAGTTTGAGTAAACGAGAGACTACTCCGGAAAGAATCCGAAGAATTACCATTAAGAAGATAAACAGCACCAGCGAGAACAGTGCTTTCAGAATCGAAATCACTGCCGGTGCAATGGCAATGACGGCCGCTTCAGCCGCAGAACCGCTGGCATTTGAAATCGCCTGATTCAGGGTATCTGCTGTAATCCCATAGTGCTCTAATGCACCAGCAAGAACATCAGGTAAGGCAGACAGTATGACATCGGGTGCATTGCCTGCCGGAGAATTCCGAAGCGCTTCCGCTACCTGCAATGTCAGGGATTCCCGCAGCATGCCATCAAAGAACCACTGGGCTGCAGCCGCTCCCAGCCACACAGCAGCTCCCATAGCTACAACGGTCCCCACCAAGTCAATCACTGACCGGAAGAACCCCTTTTTTGCTCCAAACACCAAGAACAAAATCAGGAGCAAAAGGAAAATAACGTCCAAAACATATTTCATAGTTCTTTCTCCCCTCAAAAATGTTGACACGACCTGCCTGCAAACAAAGTTTTGGGAAAACTTGTAACTACTATATCATAAACCCCTTTTTCAAACAAGCAGGAGCAGGCGTTTCAGCCATAAATTTTTTGTTAACTTCATCAAAAGCCGCCTGACGAATCTCACTGACACCCAGCAAATATACCTGACTTTCATTTTGCAGGGCAATGGCTCTGGCATCGCCGCCAGCATCGCAGGTCCCTTCTATGGCACCTGTACCAGAGGAGACAGCCGTTACTTTTCCCCCTGCCAGCATAGCCAGCGTTTCCCCATACAATGAGACGGACTTAATACTACTTTCACTTTCCAGCTGGGTGACAATTTCCGGAGACGCTCTGAACTCAAGCAGCGTACAGGCACCCGAAACGGAATAACTGGACAAAGACAGCAGCGCCCGGCTTTCCGAAATAGAATATGCGGTAAGTTGCCGGCCATCATAGTCGTACTCCTGGGTTTCGCCGGTACCGGCATTGACCCACAAGGCTTTTCGGTCACCAACCGCACAGATAATCCCATCAGAACCCCATTGGGTTTCCAACACCATGTTTTCACTGCTGTTGATAGTATTGACCGGTTTGCTTTCGTTAAAATCAAAAATATACAGTACCGACACCATACCGCCATCCTTTGCGGTTAATCCGGCAGCGACTCCTTTGGTACCGGAAGAATTAAGGGATATGGAGGTAATATATGCCTGACTGAAATCGTACTCATACTGTACAGTGCCATCGGAAAAATAGACCGTCAGCCGGCAGGCAAAATCTTCAGACTGGGTAACCAAAGCAAAACGCCCATCATTTGCCAATGCGCCGGTCAAAATTTTCTCGTCGGTATTTCCTTTCAGCAGACTTCTTGTATGGGTATCCAATTGGTAGCCGGTTCCCCCAATACTGTATACCAAATAGCGGCCTCCTGCCTGCCGCACAGCAGGCTGACTGCAAGCGTGCTGTACTGACATGGTTTCTTTCCCGGTAGAATTCCAAGCTGTCAAAGAGGTGTTGCTGACAACCACCGCTTCCTGGTCAACAGACAGAAAATTTCCCACTTCCGTTTCTCCACCCGGAACGGAAACCGGATAGCCGTCTCCGACTCCCATACCGACAAAACGGGTCTGTATCCAGTCGGAAATATTGTCAATCGTCAGGTTATCCCGGTTAAACCACCATGCCAGCACCAAAACCGCCGCCAGCAGAATCAGGCTTACCCGATAGACCCACTTAGGAACTAACGGTGCTTTTTTCTTTTTTTCGCTTCCCGGTTTTTTCTTCTTGATGAGGTTGATTTCTTCATCATCCCCATGTTCCTGAAAAACTGCAAAGCGTTTTCCCTTTTTTTCCATGTGCTCCACCTCCCAATTTACCATTTGTAGAACTCTTTCAAAATGTATTTACGAGCTTTCAAGTGACAAATCTCTCTCATCGTAGAATACTTTATCCAGACAAAGCCCACAGGCCGGAGCTGTTGGACCGGCTTTATTCCGGTCCATCGCCGCCAAAATTTTCGGCATATCCTCCGGCTGAAACTTTCCCTGGGCTACCCGCAGCATGGTTCCCACCAGAATACGCACCATATTGTAGAGAAAGCCGTCTGCGGCCACCCGGTAGGTAACCAGACTGCCTTCTCTCTTCCATTCGGATTTGGTAATGGTACGGGTCATATCCCCCCGCTCCCGACTGTCAATCGTGCAAAAGGAAGTGAAGTCATGGCTGCCCAAAAAATAAGAGGCTGCCTGGTTCAGCTTATCAACATCCAGCGAATACCAATAATGGAGAGCCCTATCCCGCAAAAACGGAGAGCGTACCGGATGGTTCCAAATGGAATACATATACTCTTTTCCTTTGCAGGAATATCGGGCATGAAATTCCATAGGAACTTCCCGGCAATCCAGCACCGCCATATCCGGCGGCAAAAAGTGATTCAGCGCCCCCTGCAGCCGCTGGCAGGGGATCGCACTTTCCAGCTGCATACTGATGCAGAACTGCCTGGCATGGACACCGGTATCGGTACGGCTGCACCCTTTTAACGAAGGGCGCTCCGAAAGAATTTTGTACAGGGCTTCCTGAAATACCTGCTGTACAGAAACAGCATTTTGCTGTACCTGCCAGCCATGATATCCGGAGCCGTCATAACAAAGGGTAATGAGTACATTGCGGGTCATAGGATTCTCCTTTTGGGAAGGGACACAGATGTGTACACCAACCGAGTTTATCGTGATTTTGACTTTTCCGGGCATAACCTGCGGGAATATTCCCGGACTTTTACGCCAGCGCCGGCAGGAAAACATCCCCTACGATTACGCCAGCCACCACCACAAGTACAATTCCTACTGCCACAGCATCCCGACGGGTCATGTGGAGCTGCTTCATTTTGGTGGGGGTCACCCGGCTGTTATAGCACCGGCACTCCATGGCCATAGCCAAATCATACGCCCGGCGAAAAGCCGATACAAACAGCGGAATCAGAATCGGAATCAGCGCCTTAATCCGCTGCATCAGGCCGCCACTCTCCATGTCGGCGCCTCTCGCTTTCTGGGCACTCATGATTTTATCGGTTTCTTCCAGCAGCGTCGGCACAAAACGCAGGGCAATGGTCATCATCATGGCGATATCATGCACCGGAACCCGGAAAAACTTCAAAGGCTTCATCAGCCGTTCCATAGCATCGGTCAGCTGTGTAGGCGAAGTGGTAAAGGTTAAAATCGAGCTACACAAAATCAGAGCCGTAATACGAATGGCAATAAAGATACAACGGTAAATGCCGTTCAGGGTAATCTGCATGAAGCCCCACTGGACAAGGGGCTCTCCACTGCCATAAAACAGGTTGAGGATAGAAGTAAAAGCCACGATAAAAAGAATGGCCTTCATACTCTTCATGTACATTTTTACCGGCACACCGGAGAGCAGCATGGCAGCCAAAATCAAAGCTACCACCAACCCCATGGAAAGGAAGTTAAAAGCGGTAAAAATCAAGACAATCGCCACCAGTACCAGCACCATTTTGGCGCGGGGGTCCATCCGGTGGAGAATTGAGCGTCCGGGGAAATACTGGCCTAATGTAATATCACTGAGCATCTTCGTCCGCCTCCTTCTTTTTTACCAAGGGGAGCAATACCTTAATAGCCTGCTCCAATGTCAGCACGCCGGAAGGCACCGGACATCCCATCGCCTGCAAGCGAGTCATGATAGCCGTTACCTGAGGAACCCGCAGGCCCATGGTTTCCAGCTCGGCACTTCTTGCAAATACGTTGGGAGTCGTGTCGAACATGGCGGCCTTGCCCTTATTCATTACCAGCACCCGGTCAGCGGTACGGGCAATGTCCTCCATACTGTGGGAAACCAGCAGCACGGTATTTTTTCGATGCTGGTGATAGCTTCCAATCTGAGCCAGCAGCACGTCCCGACCCTTAGGGTCCAATCCGGCAGCAGGCTCGTCCAAAACCAGAACGTCCGGGTCCATGGCAATCACTCCGGCAATCGCTACCCGGCGCTTTTCGCCGCCGGAAAGCTCAAAGGGGGATTTTTCCCACAAAGAAGGTTTTAATCCGGTAAACTCGGCCGCTTCTTTCGCCTTTTCCATAGCTTCTTCATCAGAAAGTCCCTTGTTTTTAGGTCCAAAGGCGATGTCTTTCAAAACTGTCTCTTCAAAAAGCTGATATTCCGGGTACTGGAAAACCATACCCACCTGAAAGCGCACCGCACGGATTTTCTTCGGCTCTTCCCAAATATCCTTACCATGAAGCAAAATTTTGCCGGAAGTAGGGCGCAGCAGACCGTTCAGCTGCTGAATGAGGGTGGATTTTCCGCTGCCTGTATGGCCAATGACACCCACAAACTCCCCTTCTTCAATGGAGATATTCACATGGTCTACTGCGGTACGGGCAAAAGGAGAGCCCGGGCTGTAGACATACGTCAAATCCTGTGTTTCCAAAACGGCTGCCATTGGGCTCACTCCTTTCTGATAAGGGCATACAAAGCCCCTACACATTCTTCTTCATTCAAAATGCCTTCCGGAATACCGCAGCCATAAGAGCGCAGCCGATAGGCAAGCTCTGTAGCTTGGGGCACGTCCAACTGATGCTGTTTCAGCAGCTCCACTTGGGAGAACACCTCCCGAGGGGTGCCTTCCGTGAGGATATTTCCCTCATCCATTACAACCACCCGTCCGGCCTGTACAGCTTCGTCCATATAGTGAGTAATCAGGACAATGGTGATACCCTTTTCCCGGTTCAGCTTATGAATCGTTTCCATAACTTCATCCCGGCCCCGGGGGTCCAGCATGGCGGTAGGCTCGTCTAGTACAATACAGTCCGGCTCCATGGCAATAATTCCTGCAATAGCCACCCGCTGCTTTTGTCCACCGGAAAGCTTATACGGAGCGTTTTCCCGGTATTCATACATATCCACTGCTTTCAGGGCCTCATCCACCCGGCGGCGAATTTCTTTTGGCTCAACTCCCAGGTTCTCCGGCCCGAAAGCCACATCTTCTTCCACGATGCTGGCTACCAGCTGGTTATCTGGATTCTGCTGAACCAGTCCCACTCGGCGGCGCACTTCATAGATGGTGTCCTCATTGGCGGTATCCATCCCTTCCACAATCACTTTTCCCTCTGTGGGCAGCAACATTCCATTAAAGAGCTTGGCCATTGTGGATTTGCCGCAGCCGTTATGGCCAAGCAGCGCTACAAACTCCCCTTTTCTAATTTCCAGACTTACGCCGTGCAGAACCTCCCGTGGCAACTCGCCCTCAGCGGGCTCATAAGCAAAGCGCACATTGTCTGCTTTGATAAATTCCATCGAATCCATGACTCCTTTCGATGTGAAATGCCTTTTGTGGCTTATTCCATCCTGAATCGTAGTGAATCAACCTTCAAAAATTGCGGTGCTTCCGCAGGGGAGCACCAGCCCGCTGGCTGTTACCGGCAGGCCGATTTCGTCTGATGATACCTTGCCGCCAAACTTTGTTTGCAGCAGGGTTCCCAGCAAATATTCCATCACCGACGGGGAAAGGCCCGTAGTGTACGAATTGAGGATAAAGAACAGAGGATTTTCCGAGAGAATGGGAATACACTGGCTCACAAGGCTATACAGCTGCTCTTCCAGCTTCCAAACCTCTCCACCCGGACCTCTGCCATAAGACGGCGGGTCCATAATTATGCCATCATAGGTGTTGCCCCGGCGCTGTTCCCGCTGGACAAACTTCATACAGTCGTCCACCAGCCACCGCACCGGACGGTCAGCAATTCCACTGGCCTCGGCGTTTTCCTTTGCCCAGGCGACCATGCCTTTGGAAGCATCCACATGGGTTACATGGGCGCCGGCTTTCATGCAGGCCAGCGTGGCCGCTCCGGTATATCCGAACAGATTCAGAATTTTCACCGGACGGCCCGCTTCCTGAATTTTTCTCATGGCAAAATCCCAGTTCACAGCCTGTTCCGGGAAAATGCCCGTATGCTTAAATCCCATGGTCTTCAGCCGGAAGGTAAGTCCTTTATAACCGATTTTCCACACTGGTGGTACCGGGCGGTAATTCTGCCACTGGCCGCCGCCGGTGTTTGAACGGTGATAGCGGGCATTGGCCTGCCTCCACAGGGGATGATTTTTCGGGGTATCCCAGATAATCTGGGGATCTGGGCGAATGAGAATTACATTGCCCCAGCGCTCCAGCCGTTCTCCGGCAGAGGTATCCAGCAGTTCATAGTCCTTCCAGTCTGCGGCTCTCATGGTAACATCCTTTCTTTGGGGTAAAATTTATGCCAGTTCCCGGCGTATAACTTCTGCCAACTGATTGGCAATCTGGCAAATTTCATCGTCATTTTCGCCCTCTACCATGACACGGAGAAGGGGCTCTGTACCGGAGGGGCGCACCACAATGCGGCCACGGCTTCCCAGTTGCTTTTTGGCATCGTCAATGGCCTGGCGGACCCGGATATCGGTGTAGAAACGGAGTTTTCCGTCATTGCTTACGGTAATATTCACCAGCACCTGAGGATACCGGCTCATAACAGAAGCCAAGTCAGAAAGCTTTGCCTCTCTTCTGCGAAGAATACTCAGCAGCTGGCAGGCAGACATCTGGCCGTCACCGGTGGTGGCAAAATCCAGGAAAATAAAGTGGCCGCTCTGCTCGCCGCCAAAATTATAGCCTTGCAGCAGCATTTCTTCCAGTACATACCGGTCGCCCACTTTGGTAGCCACAAAGTCCATACCATTGGCCTCGCAGAATTTGGAGAAGCCCATGTTGGTCATAATTGTACCTACCACGGAATTCTTTGCCAGCTTGCCCCGAGACTTCATATCCAGCGCGCAAATGGCCATAAAGAAGTCGCCGTCCACCAGATTTCCGTTTTCGTCCACAGCCAAGCAGCGGTCTGCATCGCCGTCAAAGGCAATGCCGGCGTCGCAGTGATGCTGCTTTACATATTCCATCAGCCCTTCCACGTGGGTAGAGCCGCAGTTATCGTTGATGTTTACGCCGTTTGGCTCTGCATTGAGCATATGAACTTTTGCGCCAAGCTCCGTGAACAGCAGCTCAGCAGTCCGGGAAGCTGAACCGTTGGCACAGTCCACCGCAATTTCCATGCCGTCCAGCGAAAAAGCAACCGTTGCCTTAATGTGGTCTACATAATCCCGCACCACATTGGGAGCCGGCAATACTTTTCCCACATCCCCACCAGTGGGGCAGGGGAACGGCTGGATTTCATCCAATACGATGGCTTCAATCTGCTCTTCCAATGCATCCGGCAGCTTATATCCGTCTCCGCTGAAAATCTTGATACCGTTGAATTCGCAGGGGTTGTGGGAGGCAGAAATCATCACACCGGCATCCGCCTTGTATTTTCCCACCAGAAACGCTACCGCAGGAGTGGGCACTACACCCAACTGCACTACGTTGGCACCCACGCTGCACAGGCCCGCAGTCAGGGCATTCTCCAGCATATCACTGGAAAGACGGGTATCCTTGCCAATCAGAATTTTCGGATGGCGGTGGTCATTGTCTGTCAATACCATTGCGGCAGCCCGGCCAATATTCATGGCCAGTTCGCAGGTCAGTTCGCTGTTGGCAACGCCTCTGGCGCCGTCAGTTCCAAAAAGTCTTCCCATAATACACACTCCATTTCTTTGAATTTAATCAACAACCCTGTTTTGAAAATATTTTTAGAGATTTTTCTGTATAGTTTATGATTATGCAAAGGTATTTTCTTTTACGCCGGGCAGCAGCTCATAAACAGAAATTCCCATCTTTTTTTCCAGCTCGTCCTTAATTTCATACGTTGCCTTCCACTTGGGAACCATGTATTCATTTGGTCCATACCGCATGACCACATCCACCCAGCGCTTTTCCAGCAGACAAAATCCGGTACCCATTGCCAGCGCATCGCAAAGCTGAATTAACCGGTCATACTCGTCATAGGTAACCTGAGAAAGAAGCTCTCCCATCCGTTTTCGGGCGCTTTCTCCATCCCGGTCTGAGCCGCCGCTCCAAGAGCCGAAACAGCTGTCAATATCCTGATAAGGAAAGGAATGGGTCAGACAAATCCGCGCCACTTCCGGGCAGCCCTGCTCCATCATAAAGTCATAGCCATCGGAAATATGTAAATTCCCGCCACCACAGGTACGCCGCCCAATATCATGGAGCATTCCCAAAACCTGCGCCTTTTCCGGGTCAAGTTCCGGGATTCGTTCCGCAATGGCCCGGGCCGCCTGCCCCACATACCGACAGTGGGCAGCCCATAAACCGGGGGTCATTTTAATGCCTTCCTGTAACCAGGCTTCCGCCTGCTCTATCGTTGGAACCATCGAGTTCTCCTTTCTTCCATTCTTTCCATTCACTTTTTAACAATGCCATAAGAATATCATCAGCCAATGTGCTGCCATCCAAAACTGCCTGACGGCGCACGCCTTCTCTTCGAAAGCCGGCTGCCAAGTATACTTTTTCAGCGCGGGCATTGAAAGAAAAAACATCCAGTTCCACCCGATTCAATCCCAGCGTTTCAAAAGCAAAATCCCGGGTCACACAAGTCATCCAAAAGCCCAATCCTTTTCCCCGGCCTTTCGGCTGAAAAATGGCAATTCGAAAATTGGCGCTGCGCACTTCCCAGTCAATTTCATTCAAAACACTCTCTCCCAAAATTTCCCCATCAGGCGAAATCAGAAGAAAATCGTATCGGTCAGTGGCTTTCGTACATTCCAGAAAAAATCCAATCACTTCTTTTTCCGAAAACTCCGGTTTACAACCGGTAAAGCGAACCACTTCTCTATCCAAAGGACAAAAGTTCTGATGATAGTAATTTTGCGCATCTTCAGGCTCTGCAAGCCGCAAAATGAAACCGTCTTTTTCCCACTGGGGAGCATTCTTTTTCATATTTCGCCTTCTTCTTATTCAAACAGGCTCTGCTGCACCACAGACGCTTCACCGGGTGGGGTGAGCCCCAAATGCCGATAAGCCGCCGGAGTGACACACCGTCCCCGAGGGGTGCGGTTTAAAAAGCCAATTTGCATTAGATAGGGTTCAATCACATCCTCAATGGTGACGGATTCTTCCCCTATCGCTGCCGCAAGGGTATCCAGACCTACCGGACCACCGTTATAATAATCAATCATAGCCCTCATCATACGCCGGTCGCCGGAATCCAGTCCCAATTCATCAATTTCCAGTCTATCCAGCGCAATAGAAGCACTGTGTTCATCAATAATCCCATTGCTGATAACCTGTGCAAAGTCCCGTACCCGTTTTAACAGCCGGTTTGCAATACGGGGAGTTCCCCGGGAACGCCGGGCGATTTCCAACGCGCCATCGGCAGCAATGTCAATTCCAAGAATTTTTGCGCTGCGGGTAACAATCTGCGCCAATTCTTTGGGAGAATACATTTCAAGACGCAATACTACGCCAAAACGGTCCCGAAGAGGGGCAGTCAGCTGCCCAGCCCGGGTCGTTGCGCCTACCAGCGTAAACTTTGGCAGCGGCAAATGATAAGAAGCTGCCATCTGTCCCTTACCAGTGATAATATCCAGTGCAAAGTCCTCCATAGCGGGATAGAGAATTTCTTCCACACTTCGGGACAAACGGTGCACCTCATCGATAAACAGTACATCTCCGGGATTTAAGTTGGTGAGCAGAGCCGCCAAATCGCCGGGTTTTTCGATGGCCGGGCCACTGGTAATCCGCAGATTCACCCCCAACTCATTGGCAATAATACCGGCAAGCGTTGTTTTGCCCAAACCGGGAGGTCCATAGAGAAGCACATGGTCCAGCGCTTCTCCACGCTGCCGGGCCGCTTCAATAAACACCGACAAATTTTCCTTTACCTTGTCCTGCCCAATATATTCCGAAAGGGTTCGGGGACGAAGAGGATTTTCCACCGCTGCATCTTCGGGGTTATAAGCCGGGTCAATCATCCGGTTTTCAAAGTCCATTTCAGAAGCACTATTTTCGTAGTCCACTTATCTCCCCCCTGTCAATCCCACTTTGGCGCCATGGCCTTCAGGGAAAGCCGGATCAGCTCCTCCACCGAAAGGGAGGAATCCAGCTTGCCTACCACCGCCGCCGCGTCACTGGGGCTGTACCCCAGTACCGCCAGTGCGTTGACAGCCTCGGCTGGAAGAAGCCGACACCACACCGGCCGCTTCGATATTTTCCATGGAGAGGCCGCCCTCGGCGGAGCCCCCCATTTTCTTCACCTTATCTTTCAGTTCCAGCGCAATCCGTTGGGCTAACTTGGGCCCCACACCGCTGGCACGGGTTAAGGCCTTGCTGTCACCGGAAGCTACCGCCATGGCTACCCGCTCTGGCGTTAATTCCGACAAAATCGCCAGTCCCACCTTGGGACCGACGCCGCTGACACCTGTCAGCATCTTAAAACAGTTTAATTCGCTCATGCTATAAAACCCAAACAAATCCAGCGCGTCCTCCCGGACATTGAGATGGGTATACAGTGTTACCGTTTCTCCCAGTTGGGGCAGATTCCGCTGGGTATTCAGTGTTGTCAGGCATTTAAACCCCACACCGCCACATTCCACTACTACAAATCCCATTTCCGAATGAATGAGTTTTCCTTTTACACTGTAAAACACAATGGTACCTCCCTGTTCTGTCACCCTCGCCGAAGCAGGCTTCTGCGCAAAGCGGAGCCGGCGGCCTGTCCATGACAAATGGCCATAGCCAATGCATCGGCAGTATCATCGGGCTTGGGAACCTCCTGTAAACACAGCAGCCGGCGGGTCATTTCCATCACCTGCGGCTTTTTGGCTCCGCCATAGCCGGTGACCGCCATTTTTACCTGCATAGGGGTATATTCAAACACTGGAACCCCAGCCTTTTTCGCTGCCAGCAGAATCACCCCTCGGGCCTCTGCCACGCCAATGGCCGTGGTCTTGTTATTACTGAAATAGAGCTTTTCCAGCGCCATGGATTCCGGTTTCCACTTTTGCAGCACGGAGGAAAGCGCGTCATAGATGATTTCCAGCCGCCGCTCAAAAGGTTCCCCCGCTTTCGTAACGATGGCGCCGTGCTCCAAGGAACGGTAGCGGCTGTTTTGCGCCTGCACGACCCCATAACCCACAATGGCATATCCGGGGTCCAGACCCAGAATAATCACAAAACCGCTCCCTTCGTCATAAGAAATCCGATAATTCGTTTTATTATACCATACCCCGAAACGAATGAAAAGCAAAACCGATACAAATGGCACACTTCCGGCTTTTTCTTCTATTTCGGAAAACTTTTTTGGACAAAATCAGGAGCAGTTACACAGCTTTCAAAATTTAAACACAGTCATATAAAAGACAAATTGAAAAAGGGCCCTTCGGCAATCACCGAAAAGGCCCTTTTGTTTCTGTATTTTATGATTTATCTTTGGACTTAAACAGAAGTGCCGCTAACAGGGCAAAAAACACCGCAGCTGCAACCCCTCCTGCACAGGCTGCCGCGCCCCCTGTAAATGCCCCAAGAAACCCCTGATTCATAACGGCTTCTTCTGCTCCTTTGGCCAGTGTATATCCAAATCCGCTTAGTGGGGTCAATGCACCTGCCCCCGCCCATTGTACCAGCGGTTCGTATAATCCCACAGCGGTTAAAATCACCCCAGCCGTCACATATCCTACCAGAATTCTTGCTGGGGTCAGTCTGGTTTTATCAATCAAAAGCTGGCCAATCAAACATAGCGCGCCACCTACCAAAAAGGCTTTGAGATATTCCACTGCCATCATCCTTTTCCGTTTTTTACACCCTATTTATTTCCCTTTTTCTGCTGAAATATACCACCCTCTCTGGTTTTACCGGATGATAATATAACTTCTGTCATAGTAGACAAACCCATATCCGGTATCAATCCAGTTTCCAGGGTTCAGGCTGACAACTGGAAATTTATCCCCCTTGTTCAGCGTTCCAATGACTTTCCCGGAAAGAGAAGGCGTTTTTCGGATATTCACATCGTTTCCCTCACAGAGCGCTGTTTTAAATGAACTGCGCCCCTTGGCTTCCATCGCTTCATTTATCATCCAACCTGTCAGACCATTTCGGCTCAAACGTACCTTTGACCATCCCCAGCCGTCGTCTGCCAGCAAAATCAGAGAATCTCCCCGGTTGGCATATCCCAAAATCTCGGCGGCGGTATCGGCGGATTTTCGAACGGGCACACCGTTCAGGATACAGGTTCCCCGGTCATCAGGTATAGGCGGCTTTGGGTTTTCCGGCAAAAAACCGTTGAGACCTTTTTCCCGGATAATAGCCGGATAATCTTTATACGCAATGTCAATATCCGTATTTCCAACAATTCCTTCTACCACTCCGCAGTCAGTAATTTGCTGCATACCGCAATGATAGTCCGGGCCGCCGTTATAATCCGCCAGCCATAAGTCATAAGGCTTCAGCCGCTCCATATCCAGCCGGTTCCTGATAAAGTCCAGATTGGTATAATATCCGGCATACCAGCCTGCCTTTTCCACCTCTTCACAAAACGCCGCAATAATATCCGTTATGAGCTTTTTATCCGGCTCAATTCCGAACTTTTCGGCGTATTCAATACTGGCGTACTCATAGTCACAATACAGGGGATACGAGACCCTCCCTTTATAAAGCTTCATCAAAGACAAAAAGACCTGCGCTTCTGTCCTTGCTTCCTCGGCGCTTCTGGCATAGGAAAACCAATAGGCTCCCACATCAATTTTAGCCCGCAATGCCGCATCCATATGATTCCGAAACAGCTTGTCCTCCTGCTCCACCGTGTTGCCGAATCCTGCCCGGACAATGGCAAAGCGCACACCATCCTGTTTTGCCTTGGCAAAATCCACCTGAGAATTAAAAATGCTGACATCTACACCCTTATCATTAACACTCATCCCTATACCACTCCCTTTTATAGAAAAATCATATCCCCGTACTTACAGAATATGCATCATGAAAAAATGTGTGAATTTCTTTAAAAGCCGGGACAGAAAGCACGACAACCAAGAGAAAAACACATTCTTTTCAGGAAAAGTGCTGGAAAACCGAAAGCGATTTGTCCCACTGGGGAAAACATGATATAATCAGGGGCAAGCGCCGAATTGTGATGCTGTGAATTTGATTTTTTGGAGGCTATAGAATAGATGATTACCGTTTCTGATTTGGGGCTGAGCTTTAATGGCCAGAACCTGTTTTCTCATGTAAACCTGTTGTTTCAGCCCGGCAACTGCTATGGTGTGATTGGCGCCAATGGAGCAGGAAAATCTACTTTTTTAAAAATTCTCTCTGGAGAACTGGAACCCACCAAGGGTGAAGTGGTGATTGATTCCCAAAGCCGCATGTCGGTTTTGAAACAGGATCACTTTGCCTATGAAGAATTTACGGTTTTTGAAACCATTCTGCAGGGCAACCCCCGTTTGTATCAGGTGCTCAAGGAAAAGGATGCTCTGTATGCAAAAGAGGATTTTTCGGAAGAGGACGGAAACCGCGCGGCAGAACTGGAAGCCGAATTTGCGGAGCTTAACGGCTGGGAGGCCGAAACAGAAGCCGGAAAACTGTTGCAGGGACTGGGTCTGGACAACGCCATGCTGTATAACCTGATGAGCACCCTGACCCAGAGTGAAAAGGTGAAAGTACTGCTGGCCCGGGCTCTTTTTGGTCAGCCGGATATTATCCTGCTGGACGAGCCTACCAACGGTTTGGACATTCATTCCATCACCTGGCTGGAAGGCTTCCTGATGGATTATGAGGGCATTATTATCGTGGTGTCCCACGACCGGTATTTCCTCAACAACGTTTGTACCCATATTGTGGATATCGATTATACCAAAATTAAAATGTATGTGGGCAACTATGATTTCTGGTATGAATCCAGCCAGCTCATGCAGCGGATGATGCGCGACCAGAACCGCAAAGCAGAAGAAAAAATCAAAGAACTGCAAAACTTTATTCAGCGCTTTTCTGCCAATAAATCCAAATCCCGTCAGGCTACTTCCCGTAAAAAGCTGCTGGACAAAATTACAGTGGAAGAGATGCCTGCCTCTTCCCGCCGGTATCCCTATGTGGGATTTACCATGGACCGGGAGCCCGGTAAGGAAATTTTGACGGTAGAGGGCTTAACCAAAACCGTGGACGGCGTGAAGGTGCTGGATAATGTCTCCTTCCGGGTAAACAAAGGGGATAAAATTGCTTTTGTAGCGGACAACGAATTCGCCGTACCCACCCTGTTTAAAATCCTTATGGAAGAAATGAAGCCGGATGCCGGTTCTTTCAAATGGGGCGTTTCCACCAGCCAGTCCTATTTTCCGCAGGATAACTCGGAGTATTTCAACGGCCATGAGGAATCCATTATCAAATGGCTGGAGCAGTATTCCAAGGATACCACAGAAACCTATCTCCGGGGCTTTTTGGGCAAGATGCTTTTCTCCGGTGATGATGTATACAAGCCTGTCAACGTGCTTTCCGGTGGTGAGAAAGTGCGCTGTATGTTGTCCCGCATGATGATGTTCGGCAGCAACGTGCTGCTCCTCGACCAACCCACCAACCATCTGGACTTGGAATCCATTACGGCAGTGAATAACGGCCTGATTGACTTTAAGGGTATCGTACTCTTTGCCACTCATGACCATGAATTTGCCCAGACCGTTGCCAATCGGATTATTGAAATTCAGCCGGAAGGCGGCGTGTTTGACCGTATGACCACCTTTGATGAATATTTGGAAATGAGAGGCAAGGTGTAAACAATGTCCATTGAAGCGGTTCACCATTATATGAAAGAACGCGGGCGGGAAAAAGATGTGATGGAATTTCCCGTTTCCAGCGCTACTGTAGAGTTGGCAGCACAGGCGCTGAATACCCAGCCTGCCCGTATTGCCAAGACTCTCTCTTTCAAAACACCGGAAGGCGAGTGTCTGCTATTGGTAGCCGCAGGAGACGGAAAAATTGACAATCGAAAGTTTCGGGATACCTTTGGGTTCAAGGCCAAAATGCTGGCTTGTGAAGAGGTGGAGCCGCTTACCGGGCACGGTGTAGGAGGTGTATGCCCCTTTGCTAACCCAGAAGGAGTCAGAGTGTATCTGGATGAATCCCTGCGTCGGTTTGAAACGGTATTTCCCGCCTGCGGTAGTGCCAACTCCGCCATTGAGCTGAGCTGTGCTGAACTTGAAACTCTGTCACAGGCTCAAAAATGGGTGGATGTCTGTAAAGGCTGGCAGGAAGAATCGGCGGGTTAACATTTCAAAATCCTGCAGAATGTGAAAATCGTAACAAAATACAGCAGAATTATTCTATTCTTTGTCGGAAAAATGTGATACAATATAAACAGTTATCTAACTCCGGAACACAAGTTTCCGGCAATGTTTTATAAAGGAGCTGTTGTGTCATGGCAAGAATGATTCTGAATGAAACTTCTTATTTTGGCAAAGGCGCGATTTCCAATGTGGCTACAGAAGTCAAAGCCCGCGGCCTGAAGAAAGTATTGTTGGTTACCGATAAGGATTTGGTAAAATTCAATGTGGCCACAAAGGTCATGAAGGTAATGGACGATGCCGGGATCCCCTATGCTGTCTATGATGATATTAAGGCTAACCCCACTATCGAAAATGTGCAGACCGGCGTAGAAATCTGCAAGAAGGAAGGAGCCGACTGCCTAGTGGCTGTAGGCGGCGGTAGCGTAATTGATACCAGCAAGGCTATCGGTATCATCATGACCAATCCCGAGTTTGCTGACGTTCGTTCTCTGGAAGGCGTGGCCGATACCAAGAAGCCCTGCCTGCCCATCATCGCCATTTCCACCACCTCTGGCACCGCTGCGGAGGTCACCATCAACTATGTGATTACCGATGTGGAGAAGCGCCGCAAGTTCGTGTGTGTTGACCCCCACGACATCCCTGTTGTGGCAATTGTTGACCCCGAGATGTCCGCTTCTATGCCCAAGGGGCTGTGCGCTGCTGCCGGTATGGACGCTCTGACCCACGCCATTGAGGGCTACATCACCAAGGGCGCCTGGGAACTCACCGATATGCTGCATCTGAAGGCTATTGAAATCATTGCCCGTTCCCTGCGCAAGTCCGTTTCCGGCGATATCGACGGCCGGGAGGATATGGCTGTTGCGCAGTATATCGCCGGCATGGGCTTCTCCAATGTAGGTTTGGGTATTGTTCACTCCATGGCACATCCTCTCAGTGCTCTGTATGACACTCCTCATGGTGTAGCTTGCGCCACCATTTTGCCCACCGTGTTGGAATACAACGCCGAGGCAACTGGTGAGAAATACCGCGAGATTGCCCGGGCTATGGGCGTAGAGGGCGTTGACAATATGACCCAGGAAGAATATCGCAAGGCTGCTGTACAGGCTGTTCGTCAGCTGGGCATGGATGTGGGAATCCCCCAGAAGGTCAGCGAAGTTGGCGTAAAAGACGAAGATATTCACTTCCTGGCAGAGTCCGCTATGGCTGACGCCTGCACCCCCGGCAACCCCAAAGACCCCACTCTGGAAGATGTGGAAGCACTGTACCGTTCTATGATGTAATTTTCGGTGTAAGAAGCGCCGTCAGGTTTTATCTGGCGGCGCTTCTTCTTTTTCCATATACGCGCCCCAATCGCTTCCAATCGCATATGCAAATCTACCAAAAATACTGGAAAATTAAGGCGAAATTGCAAACTCTTACTGAACAATCTTGTCGCATTTTACCGAAAAGTTTGTGAAAACAATCACAAAATTCGGAAAAACCGCACTTGCACAAATGCCGGCCACTGTGCTAAAATGGCTCTGTAAAAATTCTATATAGGAAAGAAAGAAAGGGCGAATAGGTATGACTTACAACTTTTTGTTGGATTTGGCCCTCATTCTGCTGTGCACAAAAGTTCTTGGCCTGCTGACCCGGAGTTTTAAAATGCCCCAGGTCGTAGGTGCCCTTTTGGCAGGCGTTATTTTGGGCCCGGCTGTGCTGAATGTTCTCAGCGATAAAGATTTCATTACCAAGATTTCCGAAATCGGCGTAATCGTGCTGATGTTTACTGCCGGTATGGAAACGGATATGAAAGAGCTGAAGAAGACTGGCACGGCTTCCTTTATCATTGCTCTCATCGGCGTATTGGTGCCGTTGGGCGGCGGCTTCTTACTGGCTTATCTCTTTAACGGGCCAGACTTGTCTCAGGGTGCTACTGCCAGCATCTTCCTGCAGAATATGTTTATCGGCGTTATTCTGACGGCTACTTCTGTGAGTATTACAGTAGAAACCCTGAAAGAGATGGGGAAACTGAATACCCGCGCTGGCAATGCAATTTTGGGTGCTGCTATTATCGATGATATTCTGGGTATTATTGCTCTGACAGTTATCACCAGCATGGCTGATCCCAGTGTTCACATTGCCATTGTATTGCTCAAGATTGTTGCATTCTTTGTTTTTGCCGCAGTTGCAGGTTTCCTGTTCTTCCTGTTCTTCCGCAAACTGCAAAATCACTACCACAAAGATATGCGCCGTTTCGTGATTCTGGCCTTTGTATTCTGCCTGCTGCTGGCCTATTGTGCTGAAGAGTTCTTTGGCGTGGCAGATATTACCGGTGCCTTTATCGCTGGTCTGATTATTTCCAATACTGAGCGTGCACCTTATATTGCATCCCGCTTTGAAACCCTCTCCTATACATTGATTTCCCCCGTATTCTTTGCCAGTATTGGTCTGCAAATGACCATGCCTGAGATGACTCCACATATTATTATCTTCTCTGTGTTGCTGGTTGTCGTCGCTGTCCTTTCCAAAATTGTTGGATGCGGTTTGGGAGCCAAAATCTGCCGCTTCACCAACCGCGAATCGGTTCAGGTAGGCGTTGGCATGGTGTCCCGTGGTGAAGTTGCCCTGATTGTAGCTACCAAAGGCGCTGCCCTTGGTTTGATGTCCGATAACTTTATGGGACCTGTGATTCTGACGGTTGTGTTTACTACCGTTATTGCTCCCATCCTGCTGAAGTTTGCTTTCTCCAATAAGCACTCTGATGGTCATGATAATGGCTCTGACCAGAAGATTGAAGAGTCCGACTTGGTCAAGAATTACAATATCGCTACCAACAGCCCTGCAGATGAAGTTCCTGCCGGAGCACGTTCCTGATATTGATCATACTTTTCACTGATTCCCCTTTCCCTGTGGAAAGGGGAATTTTCTTTTTCTATTCTTCCTGTTTCCCGTAATTTTGCGGGCTTTCTCCGGTATGGTATACATAAACGCGAAATCTGCACTGCCTTGGTTCTGTCAGGTAACTGTGGAATCCGTTATTCTTTGAGAAAGGCGTGATTGAAGATGGGAGTCCGGCTCCTGCTGCGAGAAGAAATTCTGACTGCCCGTATTATTGGAGAAATCGACCATCACACAGCCAGAATGGTTCGGGAAGAAATAGATAGTGCAGCACAAAAAGTAAAGCCTCTGCGTCTGTGCCTTGACTTTACAGAGGTTCCCTTTATGGACAGCTCCGGAGTAGGGCTAATTTTAGGACGGTACCGGCTGCTGCAGATGTGGCACGGGCATATTATTTTAACAGGTTTATGTCCACAGGTGGAAAAACTGGTAGAACTTTCTGGTCTGACACGGCTGGTAAGTATTGAAAGGGGGGAAAATCATGAAAGCCATGAATGAAATGTCAGTTTCTTTTCTCAGCGTCTCTGCCAACGAAAGCTTTGCCCGGGCTGTTGTGGCAGCATTTGCCTCCCAATTGGACCCTACCATCGACCAATTGGCCGACTTGAAAACCGCCGTTTCCGAAGCGGTTACCAACGCAATTGTTCATGGATACCGCGAATCATTAGGAATGGTATACATAACTGCAAAGCTTTATGAAACCGGCAAAATCTCCGTAAAAATTCGCGACAAAGGCGTTGGCATTGAAGATGTGGAAAAAGCAATGGAGCCACTATTCACCACCGGCGGAGAAGAGCGGGCTGGCCTTGGATTTGCGGTCATGCAGAGTTTTTGTGATAAAGTAAGTGTGCGCTCAAAAGTAGGCAAAGGCACCGCCGTCACTTTGGAAAAAAATCTTCTGCGCAGGGCTCGTTCTCATGAATGACCGTCAGGAATTTATTTCTGCCAATACCGGATTAGTACATGCCTGCGCCAATCGCTTCCGAGGCCGAGGAATCGATTATGACGACCTGTTTCAAGCAGGCTGTATCGGTCTGATTCAAGCAGCTGATCGGTTTGATGAAAGCCGTGGCCTTAAATTTTCCACCTATGCTGTCCCGGTGATTCTCGGCGAAATACGGGGTCTTTTCCGAAAAAGCAGCACTGTAAAAGTGGCCCGGGGACTTCGGGAACTTTCCATAAAAGCACGGCAAGAAAGCGATGTATTTGCAGCGGCACAGGGACGTTCCCCAACTATTGGTGAGCTGGCTACTATTTTGAAGGTAGAACCGGAAGAGGCCGCTTTAGCACTGGAGGCGGGGCAGCCTGCCCTTTCTTTAACCTGTGATGAGGAACATGAGGAAAGCCAAAGAGAAATTCCCGTAGAGGCACCGGAAGAATCGCTATCGGAAAAACTGGCCCTTGAACAAATGTTGGAAAAATTGGAGGAGAAAGACAGGATGTTGATACAGGCTCGCTATTATGCCCATAAAACCCAAACGGAAACTGCCAGGCAATTGGGAATGACACAGGTACAGGTAAGCCGGCGTGAAAAAAAAATTTTGCAATTTCTTCGCACTGCTTTGCTCTAATCTGCTAATATATCAAATCCTTTCTTGACAAACCCTAATGAGAAACGCTATAATATCTTTTGTACAGGCGCTGCGGATTTGCCGCAACGCCTTCTTTTGTAAATACAGCGGTTTTCCATAGGGGCAGACATGTTTGTCTGCAATTCGATTCATCTTAAGAAAGGAACGTTTCCCATGAGCCAAACCATTATTCCCGCAGATTACAATCCATCAAAAGGGCTGACCCTTTTCCAAACCCAGCAGGCCATTGATAAAATTAAAGTGAACTTTATTCAGAACTTGGAAAAGGCCTTAAACCTGACCCGGGTTTCTGCTCCACTGTTTGTCGATGCCTCTTCCGGCCTGAATGACGACTTGAACAACGTAGAACGTCCGGTATCCTTTGATATCCGTGAAACCGGAACCTGCGCTCAGGTAGTACATTCCCTGGCCAAGTGGAAGCGATATGCCCTGTATCGTTATGGATTTGAGCCGGGTTTTGGCCTGGTTACGGATATGAACGCCATTCGGCGAGATGAAGATATGGATAATCTCCACTCGATCTATGTGGACCAGTGGGATTGGGAGGCCATTATTCCCGAGGGAAAGCGGAATGTTGAGTATTTGAAAGAAACTGTCCGTAAAATTGTAAATGCTATCTGTGCCACTGCTGATATGCTGCGGGAAGAATATCCTTCTCTGCAGGTGCCGGTTTTGGATAAGGAAATCTCCTTTATCACCACCCAGGAGCTGGAAGATTTGTATCCCGACAAGAGTCCCAAGGAACGGGAAAATCTGTATGTACGGGAGCATAAAACCACCTTCCTGATGGAAATTGGTGATGTGCTCCATTCTGGCCGCCGCCATGATGGGCGTGCACCGGACTATGACGATTGGCACTTAAACGGCGATATTCTCTTCTGGAATGAAGTACTGGATTCGGCTATGGAGGTTTCCAGTATGGGAATCCGGGTAGACGCTGCTGCTATGGATGCGCAGCTGTCCAAAGCCGGTTGCGATGACCGCCGCCGTTATCACTTCCATCAGATGGTGCTGAATAATATCCTGCCATTGACCATTGGCGGAGGAATTGGACAGTCCCGGCTTTGTATGCTTCTTCTTGGAAAAGCACATATTGGAGAGGTTCAGGTTTCCGTGTGGGACGATGAAACCCGCGCGGCCTGTGCTGCTGCCGGTGTAAAGCTACTGTAATTCTTGCCCCACAAGGGGAGGGTTTGAGTTGGAGTTCCTTTTTGAATTTTTGGGATCATTATTTGCAAATGTGATTGAAAACCGAAAAGTTCGGATATGGATAAAATTGGTACTGCTCATTCTTCTTGCATTGGTACTTCTCTTTATAATTGGGCAGGCCATTTACTGGAGCATAGCCGAAGGTAGTTCCCTTTTATCCGTGATTATTTTGGGCATATTCGCTGCCGGGATAGCCAGTCTGTTTGGTATCCTGATTGGTAAGCTCGTCCGTCAAAAAAAATGAAAAGGAATCCCTATAATATAAAAGTCCGCTGCAACGGAATAAACTTCTCTGTTGCAGCGGATTTTTTGTTTCTTGAATATAAACAAGCAAAAACCCTCCCCAGCAAAACCAGGGAGGGTTCTCTTTACTTTACTGACAATTAGGCGTTGTCAACAGCGTCCATATGCTCGATCAGCATGAGGACCTTGTTGGAATAACCCCATTCGTTGTCGTACCAGGAAACCAGCTTCACGAAGTGATCGTTCAGCATGATACCGGCCTTCTCATCGAAAATGGAGGTGTGAGGATCGCCCAGGAAGTCGGAAGAAACAACCATGTCGGCGGTGTAACCCAGGATGCCCTTCAGCTCGCCCTCAGAAGCCTCTTTGATAGCAGCGCAGATAGCCTCATAGGTGGTGGGGGTCTCCAGAGTAACAGTCAGGTCAACAACGGAAACGTCCAGGGTGGGAACACGCATGGACATACCGGTCAGCTTGCCCTTCATTTCGGGGATAACCAGAGCGCAGGCTTTGGCAGCACCAGTGGTGGAGGGGATAATGTTGCCAGCAGCAGCACGTCCGCCTCTCCAGTCCTTCTTGGAAGGACCGTCAACGGTCTTCTGAGTACCGGTGGTGGAGTGAACAGTGGTCATCAGGCCTTCCTTGATGCCAAACTTCTCATGAACAACCTTTACCAGGGGAGCCAGGCAGTTGGTGGTGCAGGAAGCGTTGGAAACAACGGTCATGTCCTTGGTGTACTTGTCCAGGTTAACGCCGCACACGAAAGTGGGGGTCTCCTTATCCTTTGCGGGAGCGGAGATAACAACCTTCTTAGCGCCGCCCTTCAGGTGAGCGGAAGCCTTCTCGGTGGAGCAGAACACACCGGTGGACTCAACAACATAAGTTGCGCCGCACTCGCCCCACGGAATCTCAGCGGGATCCATCTTTGCATAGAACTTGATTTCCTTGCCGTTCACGATGATGGAATCATCGGTATAGGAAATGTCGCCCTTGTACTGGCCATGAACGGTGTCATAGCGCAGCATGTATGCGCAGTAGTCGGGGGTCATGAAAGGATCGTTGATACCCACGAATTCGATGTTCGGATTGTCCAGACCAGCACGGAATACCAGGCGGCCGATGCGGCCAAAGCCATTGATGCCTACTTTAATAGCCATAGAACTAATACCTCCTGAAATTTTGGATTTAGAAAATCATCCTGCTTCTATTGTATAGCATTCTGGCGCAGATTACAAGAGTTTGATAGAAATTTAACGGGCTTTTTTTCCATAACTTTTGCGTTTCTACCCGAATTCGCTTGAAACAGTATACAAAAAAAGGAAGGATATTGGGGACAAGGAGCGTTTTTTCGTAGTGTTATTCATCACCCTGCTGCTGCGGAATATCGGTATCATTAACAGCAGAATCATTGCCTATCGAAAGCCCTGACAGATGATATGGGATTCCCCGGTGGACACATACTCGAGACCGGCTATCCCCCCGGCGCAGTCCCCACATAACAGTGGCTGCATAAAGCGAAACCATCAGTAAAACCAATAAAAGAGGAAGTGAAAGGCTACTATCCTGGGGAAGCCCGAATGCCATACAAATGAGTGGCGGAACACTGGAAGTCAGGCCTATCAATACCAACGGAGCCCCAAACTGATAGAGTTTTTTTCGAGCTTTTACTCCTCCTGTCCCAGAAAAATAACTGCTTTGTGCCAAGAGGAAAAGTGGAGCCAGACAGAACGGAAGAATCGCATAATAATTCTGCTGGACATCCGATTCAGCGGTGTAAACTGTAAACAGGACGGTTAAATGCAAGCAACCCCATATAGGGGGAACCAATCCTGTTAACGGATAATCTTGCAGAAGGGTTCCGCTTTTTAGTAAGGAGGTACCCCAAGCCATCAGGGAGATTCCGGCAAATATACCTACCAGAGAGGAAAGTGTTACCAATAGCGGCTGGCTTCCCACTGCAGATGCATTTTCGTCTTGTATCATTTGGACTACCGCATATAGGGATTGCCCTGCAATGGCAATTCCCGAAAGAATCCCCATCGCCCCCCCAACCGGAACAGGTTTAGGACGGTATGCCGACGTATCCCAATGACCCTGCCTACCAATAATAAATAGTACAACGGCAACCAGAAGGGAAACTCCTATCAATATCATTCCCCATTGACCGCTATCACGATACAATCCCTGGTCCTCTTCCAAAAGTAAACTCATTTGCAAGACTCTTGCCGGAAGCAAAATCACAAGCGCTATCCCCAGTATCCACCATATTCCTTTCCGTACCATATCCACAGGACCTCCTTTATTTTTCCATGCCTGATGCAGGACTGTTTTCACTCGGAAATGATTATAGTAATGATACCACGACCTTCCCCCCTTCTGCAAGCAAAAAGGGCCAGTTTCCCGCTTTTCCCTGAGCCTTTTGAAAAAACTTCTTTCGATTTTGTAAACTACGGTTTCAATTCTGTTATCCTGATTGCATTGCTGCGTCGGACATGGTACAATATTCTTGATTTATTGTGTAATTATGACAACATTTGACTGCAGCTCCACGCTTATAAAGCTGCATTTTCTGATAAATAAAATAATAGTAGCCCTGTATTCCTACTACTTGTCACGGAAAGGAGTATCCCCCTCTTGAAACTCTTGCCTTTCTCAGCGTCATTTTCCTTAAAATCTTTTTTACTCCGTATGATTTCTATGGCCCTGTGCCTTTCTCTTCTTTTTTGCTGTTGCGCTTGCTCCGGAGAAAGCCGTCCGGAAAATGCTGACCAAACCATTACCTTCCATTTGGGGGAAGACCCCTCATCCCTGGACCCACAGATTGCGGATTCTTTCGCTTCCCGAGTAGCTGTGGAGGCTTTATATGAAGGGCTGGTCCGGCTGGATGAAAATGGCGATGTGTATCCCGGTGCTGCCGAAAGCTGGGATGTCAGCACTGATGGTCGTCAATACACTTTTCATCTGCGGAAAGATGCACAGTGGAGTAAATCTATTGTAACAGAAGACGGTGAAACTTCCGTTTCTTCTACGCCTTCCCCTTTGACAGCGGATGATTTTGTTTTTGCATGGAGACGTGCTGTCGATCCTACCACGAAATCTCCTTCTGCTTCTTCTTTCTCGCTTATTAAAAATGCCTCTTCTATTATCAGCGGCAGTTTATCTCCCGACCAATTAGGGGTTTCTGCTACAGATGACCACACATTGGTGGTGACCTTGGAATCTCCAACGGAAGATTTTCTCCGATTAACCGCCACTACTGCTTTTATGCCGTGCCAGGAAGATTTCTTTCTTTGGACATCTGGACGTTATGGACTGGAAGCAAAATATGTATGTGGAAACGGCCCCTTCGCCTTTAGCAATTCTTATGCATGGGACCACGAAGAAGCTATGACACTGCGCAGGTCTTCCAGTTATCATGGCGAAAATGAGCCTCTTCCCGCCTCTCTGAAATTATACGTCAGTACAAAAGCTGCCGATATTTCCAACCCTGTTACGGCTGTTTCAGAAGAAACTGTTGACCTTGCTTCCCTTCCCTCTTCTCTGTTAGACAGCGCTAAGGAGGAAGAATTGCAAGTTTACACCCTTTCTATGGATGCTGTATGGGGATTGGGATTTAATACCCAAGACTCCCTAATGAAAAATGTTGACATTCGAAAGTTGTTTGTGCAAACGCTTCCCCGGGAGAATTTGTTGGAAAATCTTCCTGCCAATGCAACAGCAGCGAATGATATTATTCCCTCTACGTTTCTTTGGAACGGCGAAAGCTATCGGAAACAGGCAGGCTCCAATTTTTATTTGAAACAAGACGATTCTATTGTGAACACCTTGCCTGCCTTATTAAAAAAACTCAAGCTGGATACCATGCCTTCCATCACGGTGTTAGGAGTTACCGGTCTGCAGCAGATGCTCAACCAAATGCTCATCACCTGGAATGGTCGCATGGGGAATTATTTTAATCTGGAAACTATGAGCGAGGATGAAATGAACAAGCGAATCGCCGACGGTGACTATCAAGCAGCTGTATACGCTCTTCGTCCCGATGGAAATACGCCTATTGATATTCTTTCCCTTTTTGCCAGCGACAGTACGCCTGCCTTGCTGCAATCTTCTGAATACGACCGTCTTTTGGAAGCTGCCGATGCCGGTGACTCCCTTTCCGCTTTGGTAGATGCCGAAACCTGGCTCAATCAGCAGGCAATCTTCTATCCTCTGTATTATACTGACCGTTACTATGTTGCCAACCCCACGCTTACCGGTGTCGTCATTCATTCGGCAGACATGGGAATTGATTTTATCCAGGCCGGAAAACTCAGCTAATTGGGAAGGAGGGGTCATTTTGCAGATACGTCCATTTTCGCCCCAAGATTTACCCGAAATTTTAGCTCTGTTTTATGAAACAGTTCATACGGTTTGCCAAAATGACTACTCTCCTCAGCAGTTGGATGCCTGGGCTCCAAAACTACCTGATGTCGTGCGTTGGCGGCATATTCTTTCCTCACACTACACACTCATTGCCGAAGAAAATGGTCAAATTCTTGCATTTGCTGATTTGCAGGAACCGGACTATTTAGACCACCTGTATGTACACAAAAATGCGCAGCATCGGGGAATTGCCCAGATGCTTGTACAATTATTGGAAGAAAAAGCCCGCAGCATGGGCGCTCATAAAATTTCTGTTCATGCTTCTAAAACAGCCAAAGGTTTCTTTCTCCATCGTGGGTATCAAGTGGTAAGAGAGCAATTTCCGGTATGCCAGGGAATCACTCTGGTAAATTATTTGATGGTTCGAGAGCTTTGATTCTCCTCCACGACGAAATCCCCATGATAGGAGGTTACGCCTATGAAATGCCCATATTGTCAAACTAATTTTGAGGGTGACTGTTGCCCGGAATGTGGGTTTGTGCCTCAAGTAAAATTATCCCATACAACGAAAAAAAACTTTTTTAAAAAAGAGATTGTCTTTTTACTAATTGCGTCAGTACTATTTATTTGCTGTGTTCTGGCTTTTCCGTTTTTTCAATCCCCTGCTTTTATTGAGAATGACATTTCTATAAAGGAAAGTTCCATATCTCGGAGTGTCAATCATATCACCGCTTCCCTACAGCTCCGTTCTGCTATGCAGGAAAAACTTTCCCTTGCCCAGCAAGCAGATGCGGCTTCCGCTGACGAAATGTCTTTAATTGCTCCGGGCGATTATACGCAATTGACCCGAAACCCCAATGATTATCAAGATATGAGCGTGAGTTGTTCCGCCCAAATTCTTTATGACCCACAATATACTGACGAAGGAATTTATTTTGTTTTCCGCTCCGCTTCCCCAAAAGAAGACACACCGATGCTTTATGGCATCGCTTTTTGGGCTGGAGAAGAAGAGGATCTTCGTCTTCGAGACCGTTCTTTTGTCACATTGCATGGTACCGTAATCGGTGAACACTCCTATACCGATAGCTATGGATATGAAGATACTTGTCCTGCTATTTACTTAACCAGCTTGGAACAATCCAGTTATGCTAAAATCTATGCACCTGCACTGACGATTTTATCCTTTGATAATTGTATTTCGACTGTTGAAGGCTGTACAGTTCAAATCTTTAAATGTGAGTTTGCAGAATCAGAAACCCGCATTTATGCTACTATTGACAATCATGGTTCGTCTCCTATTTCCTTTACACCTGGTGAGTGTGTAGTCCGGCAAGGAGATAAAAAATACCCGTGGAAAGAAAATCTGGATGCAGACTATCCACAATTTTCGGGAAGTCTCCAATCAGACGAAAAAAAGCATATGGTATTGACTTTTTCTTCTCTTGATGCTTCACAGGATATGGTACTGACACTATATCTGACCAACGTTTCCGGCCAACGGCAATCCGTCGAGTTTTCTTTATCAGAAATATCTTCGGAATATTTGGTTACTGAATCATAATAAAAAAGCGCTGCCCCAAAGAGCGTTGCCATAAGAAAACATGAAAAAACCCAGTAAAATCAATGTTTTTTAGGGCAGCGGAAAACGGGGCAGGTCAAAACAACTGAATAATCAGGCAGAAACAGGGTGTTGTCAAGCATGACAGCGCCCTTTTCTGTTTCCCCGGCCAAGCCGCAGATTTTGAAAAAAGTCTGCGGCTTTTCTTTTTGCCCAAAAGCGGAAAGGAGGCGACGGCCTATGTACTTCACTTCCGGCAGCGACCGGGCCTTTGAACAGCTCATGCAGGGCAAGCCCGGTTTCGACCACTACGACAGCGGCGAGGTGGTCACGCCGGAGGACTGCGGCACCTGCCGCTTTTATCGCCCGCACTGGAAATATCAATTCTGCGTCTATGCGGAATGTCCCTACCAGCCGGGCAAGCTGACCGCCTACGACGCGGTGACATTTCGAGTGAAAGGAGTTGAGAACATGGCAGTATTTCGTGTAGAGCGTAACAAGGGCTACACGGTGATGTCCAATCACCACCTGCGGAACAAGGACTTATCCCTGAAAGCCAAGGGCCTGTTATCGCAAATGCTCTCCCTGCCGGAAGATTGGGACTATACGCTGAAAGGTTTGTCCCTTATCAACCGGGAGCAGATCGACGCGATCCGGGCCGCGATCCGGGAGCTGGAACAGGCCGGGTACATCGTCCGATCCCGTGAGCGCGACAGCCAAGGACGCTTGCGCGGCGCGGACTATGTGATCTATGAACAGCCCCAGCCTGTGCCGGATTCACCTACGTTGGAAAATCCAATGTTGGATAATCCAACGCAGGAAAAGCCTACGTTGGGAAAACCAACGCAATTAAATAAAGATATATCAAGTAAAGAAAAATCAATTACTGATGTATCAATTACCGATCCCATTCCTATCCTTTCCCGACCCTCTCCTTTGGAGGACGAGGCGGCACAGCCGCC